>Ga0209780_1000722_pt1 | contig 19080 bp, 14 predicted proteins | sample WorMetexBAHAMAS2_FD_187384 | JGI IMG/M metagenome (GOLD analysis project Ga0209780, IMG submission 187384) | Marine gutless worms symbiont microbial communities from Max Planck institute for Marine Microbiology, Germany - Inanidrilus exumae... | ecosystem: Host-associated > Annelida > Digestive...
TCAAATTTTGGACAACTTTTTTCCGCGACTTTCGCACTCGACATCGCATATGTTCGGAACGAAACGTTGCATCAGCAAACAAAAGTGCTATTTGTGAATCTACAATGTGTCCCCTAAAAGTTTAGGCTACCTACTTACGTACCGTGACCTTTGACCCAGAAACGGCTGAGATACGTTCCGTCATTGCGACCCACCCTTCGGCCGCCATTACGTTGCAACCATCAAAGTTGCGACGTGTCTGGCTTGTTCAGAAAGTCATTCGGTCAGTTCTGACCACATTGCGCTCGGCATGTCGCTGCTATGTGGGCGCGCGGTAAAACGCAAATGGACGGTGCAAATTCCTGCAGGATATATGCGCCGGCCGCCGTACACGGGTGTTAGCAAATTATCACAACAATTAGGCTTACAATATCAAAAGCCTGATTAATGATTGATTGACATTGATCACCAGGAATCAACAATATATCAGAATTGCCGCGATACTCATAGCGTGCCTGAGCGCCATTACGCCTATAAGCGATCTGACTCGCGATGGGCGCCCGAATTAGTGCAATAAATCTACAATGTCACGTATTATTAATCCGTGGCGTACGCGAAATAATTTGCATGCTTTAGAGTTCGCAAATACGCCGTTCGAAGAAGAATGCAGTTGCAATTTATGCAGATACGCGTGCCAGACTTTTGTAAGGGGTCAGCGGCTTAGAATGTGGGAGCCTCCCCGTTGTTTGGCCAAGAACAGAAAAATTCAATACATTGAATATTTATTGCAAAACTGTGACAGTTTTCACAGTTTTCACCCTGATGAAATGGGCCGTGATGGGATACCAGTTACGCATGACCCAGTGCCTGCTAAAACTTGAGTCATTCAAACTTTTAAAGCAGATCATTCTGTATACAACGTGAGTCAAAAAAAACAATACACTTGATTTTTGATCATATCTCCAGCAAATGTTGACCGATTTTCAAAATTTTTTCACTGACGGATTTCCAAGTAAACGCTCTATACGGAACTATTACAAGGTCTTCCACCTCATCTTAACTGTGTTGCTACACTACTTTGCGAAATTCAAAAATCTAAAATAATGGCTGAACGTTTACTCATACCATCAAAATTAATCGGTTTTACTTGAAACTTAAGAAAACCTAACAACATTTAGATGGCGGACGCTACAAAAATTCAAAGTATGATGATTTGTGTAATTTTTGTGCAATATATGAAGCACAGAATGCAGATAACGCAAGTCTGGGAATATGATTTGACGATAAACTCCTTAAAGTTTATGCAACAGATGACTTTATCATTGTCAGAAGGCGACAGTAGGGCTTATAATTAATACATTCTGCAGTCCAATTACATGAAAAGTAGTTTGAGAGTTAAAGCGAGTGCTGAAAAACGTTCATCTCGGATACAAACACAAGCTTGCAGACATTTATGCCATATACTGGTGTGAGCTTCATCACTGACTGTCCGCTGCAGCCCATGTTACACATCAGTCAATCACTGCTTCAGTTCGCTGACATCACGGATCCTCTTCTGAACACTGCTGCATTGTTTTCTAGATTTTACAGTCACAGGATTCGGACCTGAGCTATTGAGGCGGCCTCATATCTCGCAAGATGAATTCTGAGGTCTCTCATGCAATATGCCATTGAAATCAGCAACAATTAGCCTACAATTTTCAAGGTTCACAAGGTATAGCTTAGTGTAGAAACATATTTAAGGTGAGGTGGAGAATCTTTATGATGCATGTGTACATAATTTTCTCAGGAATCTGATAGTGCAAAAATTTTATAAATCGGTGTACCTTTGACAAAGTAATGATCAGAAGTCAAGTGTATTGTTATTTTTATGACTCACACTATAGTTAAGCAGAATAGCAGATATAAAAATCTGGCCACTGCCAGAAAATGGACAAAATGTCAAAATGTCACTTTTTATTGAATCACTAATTGCTAAGAAAATGTTCTTTTAATGGGTTGGTTTCTATTCGTCTGATTTTCTGATTCACCCAGTTTCGACGACTTATGCACCCAAGTCGATCGAAATTTATTTAATGAAGTTTTACATAACTCAGACCATGTTCTTCGTCGACTCCCATCTGTCGCCCATACCTCACATAATTACTGCTTTAGACCACGCGCACACGATAGATCACTACCCCAACGACTATCACATTTAACAGACTCTGTAACTTTATTATCCGTATGTTATTTTATCAAGTTTACTAACAGTATTTATGCCTGCATGTTTTTGATTGTCTTGCATTTGCGTTCTGACAGTTGCGAATTACACGGATATGTTATGTTATGTTACCAAACTTGGTACACGTATACTCTATAGCAGTCGCTCGGCACGCATTGACCCACAAGGCAAAAGGTCAAAGGTCAAGGTCACGCGGTTACAAAACCCGCATGGTCGCACGGTTGCTAGTGACCATGTCCGGTATTCCGTACACCTGTGCTACCGTTGCCGGCGTGGGTCTGCATGTCGATACGACTGACTATGTTTTCTAGTTTTACATTAATATCAGTAAGAACGTTTAATATAAATTTGACGATTCGGAGAGAAATGATATGAGTGATCGTTTAATTGAAAAATGATTAAACGCGAAGGTAAATCAAAATGTATCGATGTGTAGATTTTATATAAAACACCGTTAGAAATAGGAATTAATACTGTTTTTTACAAATAATGAGCTAAAATAATATATACAGGGCCGCATTAAGGCTAGTGCGGGCCCGGGTGCTGTGCCAAATACGGGGCCCTTACAGACCTATAACCAGGTTATCACTCCCACCAATTGCTTACCAAACTTACTTACTTACTTACTTACTAATTGCGGGCCCCCAAAACTGCGGGCTCGGGTGCTGCAGCACCCCTAGCACTCCCCCTTAATGCGGCACTGAATGTCAAATCAAGTTAAATGATGTTGACATGCTTCTTCGGCAATGTCTTTTGTTCTGGCAGATGTCATCGGGCTGAATAACCAACAAAATGAATAAATTGAGCAGCACTAATTTTGCTACAGGTAAAATAACTGTGCAGTTGGCTAATTTTACCGTGACGAGTTCTCTGTAGCTCCTTAACTTAGTCTCAAACTGCGAATAACACAACTGATGTCGGACAATTTTTCTGTTCTATGTTTTATTGAAATATAATAACGTGTCTTTAATGTATTTTACATTCCAAAATCTATGTTATTTAACTACAAACCGCGCCACAAATAGTAAATTAGCTTTCCTCGCTGAAAATTTATGGACAGACTGCGTATAGGCGAAGATTCCGCCGCTTAGTAGTTGACGCGCAGACGTTCGATTATTATTTTCACGTTTTCTGCCGACGGTGCTGCGCTGCGCGGCGGCGCTACCGCAGTGTGAACAGATATCTATTATTTATCTAACTCATCCAGACCACGCACACCTCCGCCACGCAACTCGTTTGTTATTGCCGAACGCGTCAGCCGGGAACGTGAAGCCAGTGGCGTCGCCAGGATTTGCCGCCAAGAGGGGTACAAAAGTTACTGGGTGTTTATACGAAGCGACTGTCGACATAGGCCTATAGTCACTGTCAGACTTTGTATAGGTCAAAGTACACTGAAAAATTAAATTAAAATTAAATTAAATCGGTGTAAGTCGAGGGGCGGTACGTGCCCCAGTGCCCAATAGCTGGCGACGCCAATGGGTATAAAGCAATCGGTTGCGTCCGTCTGTCCGTTCGTCTGTCCGTCCTTCGCAGGTCCATAAAGGTTGCAACGTGTTTAAAGATTAACTCCCGTTAATTAATGGGAGTTAATCTCCAATTAACGTTAATGGGAGATTAATTTGCGGTGGAAAAACCGGCCCTAACTTATGCGAAGTTTGAGAGTATCGGTCCTGGAAAGCATTGCGTGCGTGGTTGGAACTTAGTGGGTTAGCGCAGCGTGAAAAGGTTGCGAGCTAATGAGAACAGATTATCGTTAAGTTAAGCTGCGATACGATACGATAGTATAGATTAACGTGCGCTCAAAAGCTGACGGGATGGCCAGCTTAATCTAGCGCAAGGCCCAGAAACGAAAAAAAATAAGGGGAAAAATAAAATCAGAAACCAAGTAGCTCATAAGAAACGGTCCAGGCAAAGGTCCGTGGAGGCAGTGAGATTGCATTTTGGGATTATATTGGTGTTTCATTTGCGTATATGACTGCATCCAGGTCTTTATGTATGATGTCAATGCAAAGTGGGCCAGACTAAGCACAACAACAGTGTGTCGAACAGCCACAACAATGCAAAACTAGATGCATGTATTGTGTGAAATGCCATAATACAGTATTCGGCTCGAAGCGGTCCGCTATAGTGCACAAGCTGTTTACTTCCTGCATTCGACGATGCCTAGTGTCACGTGCCTGTGACTGAGTGATGTCAGCGTTATCTGTCGTACTACTTATTTTCAGTTTCCAATTCAGGTCTACTTTTCTTTCATGTCGGTCAGACCGGCTGCACAGCGGCGTACTTGGTTTAGCCAATATCGGATATCGGAAGTTGCCGAAAATTCGGGTAGGTTTCTTGTACGGATCGTACAGTTCAGAGGAATGATTTTGAATTGATTCTGACGGTAAAAAGGGAAACTATAAAAATCCCGTAAAGAGATCATTTAGTAGTGAATTTCGGACGATGTGTAATCATTGCGTAGTTAGGGCGGCCTGAAGTTGCAAGACGTTGAAATTTTGCAAATAATATTTGCGTTTTTTGGAAAAACGACCCCTTACGGTAAAATTTTCAAAATTATGTTCCGAAAATTTTCATCGCGACTTCGATCGACGTATCGGGTTCAAATTTCGTGAAATTTGGCCGACAGAAAGTTGGTGAAATCGTGCGTTATTTGATGGACAAAAAATTCGCCTGCCTCTCAAAATGCCGCTACAGCGCGGATCGCGCCCAAAATTTGCCAGGGCCAGCCCCCAGCAATGTATACTCGGAATGCTTCAGATTTAATCCAAAGCGGTTCACTTTCGGCGGCGCTTTATAGCCGAACGCGTGAACACCGCCACCCCGCAAGCCTAGCTTCGAGCCGAATAAAATGTAACGCCGTCCGCGTTGGTAAGAGCAGCAAATAGGCGCCAGTTTCTGTCTCTATGTACAACATTGTGGAAAAATTCGCGGCGTTTGGACGAAGCTTCTGCCCGGACTAACCAAACTGAATGCACCAGCACTATCTTGTTCTGGTCCTCAACTCAGGGCAAATAGTTCACGTAGCTGTCGATAGGCGGCGCTGGCGGGTTCGGTGCATTGCGGGTGATATCATTCGTTCAGCGGTCGTGTTTTTATCTGCTGACACACAGACCGCAAACCGTCTTCTGAAGTTGTTACTTCACAGCTCAGCAGATATTTTTTTCGTCGATTTTTTAAAAAACTTTGTTGCATTACTTCAGTTTTAACAGAGGTCTCTCACGATTTTATTTTTATTTTCTTTGCTGTCTATTCTGGTTCCACGCGGTAGCTTATGCCCGTATTACAACTGCGATAAAATGTTTTAGCTTAAAAATTTTTTTAGCTAAAATGTTTTAGCTAAAACATTATATCTCAGTTGTAATACGGGCATTAAGCTGGCTATACACCCGTCATTTTTAGCATACATTATTCACTTGCGTATCGTGTGGTATCGTTACGATTCGTTCGTTTCTTTCGTCTTGTCTTATATCACGCTGGAACTATAATACGCGCATATGAACTGATTTGATTTCATCAAAATGCGCAGTGGTTGTTATTACATTACATTTTATTTGACTGAGGCAACATGGCCCATAAACACACAAACAAGACATGCAGACAGACAGAAAGACAGATAATATAAAATAATAGAAAATACCAAAAAATACATGCAACACAAGATGTACAATAATACACAATAAAACTCATAAAAAAGCAGACGAGCTCACACAACGAAGTAGTTTCACCTAAGGGCCCGCATGCTTTAGTAGTGCACTGCAAGGATATTCGGGTTCGAATCCAGCAGATTGTATTCTTCTTTTTGGTATTTGAAGTACGTGCAGTGATATTTTAGTTCTCAAAATATTTTTAGTTCTAGTTCTAGTTTAGTTCGGAGACATTAATTTCAGTATTAGTTAAGCTCTAGTTCTAAAAATATTTTTAGTTCGACTTCTAGTTTAGTTCGGCTGAACCCATTTTAGTTCTAGTTCAGTTCTAGTTCTGAAAAAAATGTTTTCAGTTCGTTGGCTATTGATTTCAAAATTCATTTCAGTTTATTTGTCTTCAATTACTTTTTATAGCAGTTAATGGTTGTAACTACTAAAAGCACTAAGTACGTTGAATTGTCACATTTTGAAATTACCTTCTCCACTGTCACTGCGGACTTTCTTATTCTCCCCAGTAATCCTTGTGTCTTAGCTATTATGACACTGTATGGCCTTTGTACACTTCCTTTATGGCAAGCTGCAAGGAGTGTGCAAGACATTCCAAGCGCCGGTAAGGCAGCTCTGTCATTAACAATGGGTTTTCATCCCCAGCATCATCACATCCGTCCACTGCCTCCTCATCGTCCCCTACTTCGTCTTCCTCTGCTGTAGCTCTCTCTCTCTCTTTCAGCATATTCACTGCCTTCATTATATTTGCACCATTGTCGGTAATTATCTGTAAAACCTTCTCCTTCGGGATCTCCCAGTGAGTGAGGCATTTTTCTAGGCTCATGGAAAGCACTTCACCAGTGTGAGGATGTTCAAGGAGATCAAGGCTGAGCAAAGCATGGAATTCGATCTAAACATCGATTGTCCCTGCTGTCAACAATCAACAGCAACAAGTTACACCTAAAAACCACCCAGTGGAAACGCCTAAAACTGGGTCCCAAAATGCTTCATATGCAAGCAAAAACTATATGTACTTTTCACAATTTTAGTTCTTGATATAATTTTCGTTCGACTTCTAGTACTAGTTCACGAAAATATCAGTGAGTACGTGTGCAATATCGCCGAAAAAAGGTTCACGTTCGCTATCTCTCATCTCCTGATGAGCGCCTGTCTGAGGCTGTCCCACATGTAAGCGCCGCATTACACTGGCACCGGCACTAGGCCTACGCAAGAATATTAAATAACATGTTATTTAATATTCTTGGGCCTACGTAGTGCGTCAAAATAGAGATAGACCCGTCACAAACTGCAACAGAAACTCTTCTGGTACAACGCGTGTTGGGATGGTTGCGAGAGTCACATATTAATGCATGGGAAACTCGAAGAAGTCAGCACTCACAAGTGTGAAAACTCAGACCCAAGCCGACACTGTTTTTGTGACTCGTGACCTTGACCTATGACAATTATTCAACTCTAAAGTAAATAAGCTTCCGGGACTCATCGTGGAACATTTGTCCGTCGAGTTAGGTGATCCTAGATGCATCGGTTTATGAGATATCGTGCAGAAAAAACAACACACAGACAAACAGCAGTGAGCATCGTATCCTCGCACTCCCGTCATTCATTCATTCATTCATATTCGTTTAATAAAAAGTTTGACATGTCGCAAACATTGACAATAAAAGACACGCCAAATATAAACACGATAGTAGATGAACGAACAATAGTAAATGAAAGATATAGACTAAAGGGAATTGGGTTAATAGGAATATTTGTAAAGTAAACGTATTAGAAAGTCCGAATCGTTGAGGTAAGATGTTTTGTTAACTAGAACTTTGCTATGATTTCTTGATCTGAGAAAGTATGTGGTTGTACGGTCGTGTAAAAACTGCTGTAAAATGTGTTTGGAGTTAGACATAATACGACTAAAAATGTATCATCAATGTCGCTATACAGTTCAGCGATAGGTTGGCTAGCTGTCGGCGTGGGTAAATATCCGAAATAGCCGATAATTAAACAACGCGAACACTGGATGCTTACTAGTGAAATACGGAAGCGGCGGAGCATCTGCTGTCGGTATTTGGTCGACGTCGTTAATTAGACAGAACATTTGACGTGAAACATCGGTCTAAGACAATCATCGATCACAGCGCTGTCAAGTCGCTCGCATACAGCTGCACAGCGGCCGATCTGTTTCGGAAGTTCGACATCATACAACCGATTACTCACAGCGCGGCTCTAATTCCTCACCGCCCAGTGCCCTGGATCGTAGGGGGCGCCGCCTGCAGTCAAACAAATGAAATTGCCGGTTAAACAGCCCGAGCTGGTGGTCAAAAATTCATCAAACTCACAGGAAGTCAGCGAAAGATTGGATAAGTGATCATTTGTTTCGTTATTTGCACGCCGTATAAATATTATCATTATTGTCATTACAGGGGCATAGGGGCTTGAGACCCAGAGCTAGACTATTATTTAGCCCTTTCATCTTTTTGGCAACTTAGTATACGATTTTTAAATATTTGTTGTTGAATATAGGGCGCTGAAGTTATTTATTGTGGTAGACCTCTTCCTCTTTTAACATTTTCCGGCGAGAAACGTTACAGGCGAGACCGCTTAAATTGTCAGTAATGAATTTAATTGATAATGAATTAGTATTAATTTGGTACAGTTATTATTTAAATAGTTATTATGTGATAATTATCACTTCATTATTATTTTATTTTATCATTTTATTTTGTTTTTCAAGTATTAGTCACTTTAAAAAAATATTTTACTACTTAGTTCAGTTATATTATTTTGCCCTTTTATTTATGAATAACTGAAAAAAAACTTGCACGTTTCGCACGAACTTCTGTGATCACAACCAAAACATAACCGATTTGCATCTCTCTATTTGTTTTGTCGACATGTCTGTATATAGATAGACTGAAGTGACATCACAGTTATCTATGATCACGATACAATCTCCATCTTGTAGGGCATGATGTCGTACTTTGCGAAGTTAACCGGTGAAGATTTGTCACGTTATTGCTCATGCCGGCATAGTCGCCGGCGTGGGTATAGCGTTCAGTCGAGTCTGTTTGTTTGTCTGTCTGTCTGATTGTCCGCGCTCTAACAGGAAAACAGCTTAAGCTATCAACACCAAACTTGGTACATGTATACTCTATAGCAGTCGCACGGCATGCATTGACCCAGAAGTCAAGAGGTCAAAAGTTAAGGTCACGCGGTTACAAAAACCGTCACGGCCGTTGCCGGTGTGAGTCTGCATGTCGATACGACTGCCTATGTTTTCTGGTTGCGTCTATTTTGCAAATGTACGGGATACATAACAGTTGTGGAGCTGTAAGTAATGAAGGATGAATAATTAGAAGGCTTTTTGGGGCCAACCATGGGTTGGATAGCAATACAATTATAGCCGGGATCCGGATTTCACATTGATCGGCAGCCACGATGGACAACATGTAAACCATGTACTTGACACTCATCGGTTCTTTTAATTTTGTCTCTGTATTTGTGGACGTTATGTATTCATATTTTGCGTTGATATTTTACGGCAACGGCGAATGATTGACGTGCGAGTAGGCGTGGTCGTCGCTGTCCGTTCGCGCACCTGTTGACGTCATCGTCTCGTCGTCGGCGTGCGTCATCTATTTGCTATTACTCATCGCCTGCGTCGCATGCTCGCACCTTTACCGGCGGACCGTCACGCTCGTCGCCGTCTGCTATTGGCTGGTCGCCGTGACGTCACTCATGACGTCGTCGGGTCACGTGACGCCGATGACCTACTACGTGGTGGTAACGTCGTACGCAATGTTACCGGTGAGGACAAGAGCTTTCTGCGTGGCGTTGGGCGTGCTCACAGGAATTGCACACCTGGTTGTCTTTACCGCCGTCGCACTGCTGCGAACAACAAATCACCTCGGTTTCCAGGTGAATAGAATTTGTCTTCTCTTAAGCATTCGACTGAGAACGCAGGCCTGTTGCAGTCAACGATTGTCAGCTAGTTAGAATTTACGTTAACGTGACGTAAGTCCTAAAACTTCTAGGTCACGGAACAAAGGAAAAACGAAACAGTGAGTCAAGTGTTAGTGCGGTAAGTTATTAAGTTAGTCAGTGTAGGATCGCGCGAACAGTTCCGTCTTTAATGACTTTCTGGACAGCGACAGAGATGTTGAAGAACGGACTGCTTCCGGCAAGCTGTGCCAGACTGAGGTCGCAGCAGCAGAGAAACCTCTACGGCCAATGGTTGCTCGACGTAGGTCCGCGAAATAACCAAAACAGTGGACGGCGCAGTGTTATGAGCGTGTAAAGTAATGCAGTCTATCTGTATGCAAATGCGCCCGGTACGTAGACGATGTAGGTAGCACTACTGAAGAGAACTGTAGCGTCTTCTTTCGAATGTCGGTTGTCGTCGGCAAGGGCGTGTGAACACTAAAACTGCTCCACTAAAATCCCCCAGTTCTTGGATATGCCAGCTAACTTAGGTTGACCTGTACTACAGTGGCCCCAAAGTGATTCTAACTGTTGTTATCCACACATGCCGATAGGCAAGGTGTGGATATATCGGTCATAACTGTTTGCGTGTTTGTACGGTTACGGATTTCTCCGCCGAGGACAAAGCTAGCGTCGTCAAATTTTTCTCGGCGGTTCATCGGCGTCCACGGCAAAGAATCTGCCATTTTTGTGAACTTTGCTCTTACGGAAGCCCAAACTCGGACGAATCGGCGAGCGCGCCGGCCACGCCCACCCGTACGTAAACATTACCGTAGAGATGGGCCGAAGTAAACGTCACGCTAGAGATGCGCCGTTCGTGAAATCGCCGGCGTATGGACGTAGGATCTGCATGTGTGGATATATGTCAGTCCCACTGACGTAAGTTGTTGTCGTTGTTTTATATGATGGATATAATTATTTTAATCTACAATCGATTTGATTTTGCCGTGTATTACTGTGCATCAGAACTTAATTGCATTGTCTTATAAAGTTGTATGTTATTATTTATTATATAAGTCGTACCATAGGTACACAAACAATAGCATACAATAAATGCACACAATCAGAGATCAGTGCACAAACAGCTCATAATGTCAGATACATCAGATGACAGAAACCAAGGAGGCAGAACAGCCCGACCATCTTTCACAGTATACATTCAAGTAGCAAATCAGTCGTACAGTTCTGAGCAGAAGTAAACTTGCTGCCAACACAAGAGCATATAACATCACGAACGTAACTAAACTTGTTAAAGAAAACATCATCAACATCGAAGCCATATCGTCGAGCATAAAACAAAATATTACGATCAAAAGGTGAGAAATTAAGCCCCAAATCTAATACAATGATGAGCAACATACCTAATAAGTTTAGACGTATGAGACAAACATTTAGAAACAAAATTCATTCACCTGCTGCATATTTCATCAAACACAGGTAGACAGTGGCTTATTGCGTATCTAGTACGTAATGTGCGCGTGTTTGCAGTGTTTCTGAGCTTCCTGCATGTTTGTATTTGTATTTGTTGTACTTTTCATGTATACATTTTTCTGCTTGTCTGCATATTTTTATGTTTGTGGCTGCTGTATTGGCGAAATAAATAATAAGTAAACATATCAGTCCAGAGTCTTACATAAAGGCGCCAGACTCGCAAAAACGCCGCAAAAGCGCCGGATGGTGTTAGGTGAGATTCCCGTCTTTACCCCAAGCCGAAGCAGGTACTCGATTTAGCCACCACCGGATGGATGCAAGGCTGAGTTGACCTATGTTACGTAAAAGCGAACCGGCCGGGAATTGAACCCGCGACCTGTTGTTAGTCGTAAGTCCAACGCCCTGCCGCAGCGCCACCACGCAACACAGCCGTGATTCTGTCACGCGTTTATTTTGAAATAAACTGGCCACTAACATGCAGTACAAATCATATTACAATGTTCAATATGTGAACAGTAATCATTAAAACAAACAGTAATATACACTAAGCTAAGTCAAAAGTGTGTATATCTGCTCAGATTGCAGTATAATAATGACCTCTTGAAACGCTTAATATTTCTTAAATTTATGTTGTTGCTGTAGCTACTAGCGAACGTGGCGGTACTAACGTGCGCCAACGTCGTGGGTCTGCATCAACGAACACAGATTGACAGTCGTCATCGGCGCACGTTCACGCACATTCGCAGCTACGTCGAGTCACGAGTGCGACTCGAGAACGAACGACAGCAGCAGGCCAGTCTTTATCTCTCTTGTTCGGAATGTTCAGCCGAACAGAGGTCCCCATCGTCTGTAGATGAAACTCGTTTCCGAGTACAATACCCATACGGAACAGTCATAATGAAACGTGTATCATACGTGTATGAATTTATATGGTCATATAAGTATTGAATAGTGCAATATATGTGACACGTGACTTGCCTCATATAGGGGGCTCTGTCGTGTAAAAAACATATATGTTCATATAAGTTCATATAAGAAAAATGCCACAAACATATATGTAAGCATATAAATTATGTCTTCATATGGAACAATCATATATGAAACGTGTATGAAACGTATAATGAATTTATATGGTCATATAAATATAATGTGACATATATGACTTACCTCATATAGGGCTCTGTCACGTAAAAACATATATGTTCATATAGGTTCATATAGGAAAAGCGCGACTTTCATATAAGAAAAATGCCACAATCATATATGTAAGCATATATGTCTTCATATATGTTTCCTATATGATTGTTCCGTATAGAAAAACTCAAATTTTTGCGGAAGAAACACACTTCTGAATACAAAACTCACTTCTGAAGTAAGTTTCTTTTTCTTAATCCGAATATTGCGTTTCGTACTGAGAAATGGGTTTCTAACTCAGACGTGGGTTTCGTAATATCAGAATTCGGTTTCTTCTACAGAAGATGGTTGAGTTTACGAGTTCATGACGATCGTGTGTGCATGCATCTTTCGGGTCATGCACTCTTGGAAAGGGAAAATGACTTGATGTAATAATAGTAAGTTCATTAAGATCTTGTAGCCATAAGGCTAGATTGGTTACAATAGTATACAGTGTAAAATTAAATTACAATATAAAATACAATACAAAATACTATATAAAATACTACTAGGCCTAATACTACTAATAGGCTATAAAATACAGTTCGTAAAAATTTCATGAGAACACAATATGTACAACATACACATAAAATAAGATAAAACGGCGCTGTCACAAACATGAAAGGTCGTCACTGGTGACACTGTAGGTAGTAATTATTTTATAAAGGAGCAGTATACCGTTTAGGTCGGACCTGATGGTGGGGTAAACTGTAGAATGCCGCAGTCGGTGAGAAACAGAAGGGTCAGGTTGAGGTGGGAGGAGGATATGTCATAATAAGGATGCATGGGGCAACAAGCCTGCAATCTTTGACAGCAACTTCGCCTCGGTGCTGCCATCTGGCGAACTCGACGAAACATAACATCCATTATGGCCCAATTGTGTGAAAATATGACGTCATCCACAAAACCGAAAGTACATAACATATATTTCACTGACGTCAGATGAGGTCCGAGCCACGGCCACAGCGAATGTGTACAGGAAACTTCGTGAAATTTGGACATGCAGTTTGTGAGACACGCGAACGGACAGATAGACGACAGACAGACACGCTGATGACAATACTTTGTAATCCTAACGGAGGCGAAGCAAAACGGTTGCCCCCCCCCCTAAGACCACGATTTACAGACCTTACCAGCTTCGTAAGAGGCAACATCCTTATCTCCTTCCCATTGTTCAATATTCACAGTTTTAAAATTGTTATATCAATCGTTGTTTATTTAAATATGTATAACCTTCCATTAGTCACGTCACGCTGTTTAGCCTAGGTTTTAATCTTTCCCTGTTTTAGCCTTTATACCTTTATATCAGTTTCATATTCCGTTTCATGCTTTGTGTATTATATTTTACTTGCATTTTATTTGTATTCTTCCTGTAACAGTGTGCGAATGTCACATTGCAATAAAAGGCTACTTTCTTACTTACTTACTTATTGGCAATCGTTACTTAACGTGCATATCAACGACGTGGCGTGCAGGAACAGCTGTTGCTGAGCGTGCTGCCGGTTCACGTCGCCGTCGAGATGAAGAACAAGATGCTACACCGACTTCGTATCAACAACAGCGAGTCGCAGTCTCAGCAGCTCAGCAGTAAACAGAAGTCAGCCTACGGACGATTCTACGACATGTACGTCAAGGTCCACGAAAACGTCAGGTGACTACATATCTACCGGGATTCACTACTGGCCCGCCTAATGGGCCATTATTGTTTTGCTCGTTGGCGTCCGTCGTATCCACAGGTCCCCCAGTTTTCAGGGCGGGGACAGTCATGCAAAAGCCCCCTCCCACGTTTTGACACACAATGATGCAGTAGCATGTTTTATAAGCCAACGTCTAGGCTTACCGGCTCATGCGTGTTATACAGGCAGTTTCACTGCAATAAAATTAGCCCCCAGTAATATGCAACAAAACTTGCCATTTTGAGTTCAAAAATTTATTTTTAAAATTATGGGGAGGGGCATGCGCCCTCCCCACATCCTTTCGCCAGATGGAGATGGGCACTCCCCACACATCTTCCCCTCTCTCAGCGCCTTCAGCACCTCGTTCCTCACGCTCATCATGATTCGTACCCCCACTTTTTAAACCGTGGATGCGCCCGTGGTTGTGGGTCTCAGTCTTCGATAGCCAGTAAAACTGTCCTGCAGGCTGACGGATATGAGCGGGGGGACTGTTCCAAGCAGACTCGTGGACCGGCGGTACGAATAGATGACCACCAAGACGGGAGTGTGTTCTGGGGATGAACCGTTGAAGTTGTCTGATTAGAGATGACGGCGTCTGGTGGCCCTTCGGCAGGGCCTAAAAATAGTGTGGGATGCAAGTCGTCCTTCCCCTTTCCTCTCTTTCCTCCCTTCTCATCCCTTTCCTTTTTCTCTTCCCTTCCCTCCCTCTCTTGGAAGTAGGCACCCCCAAATGTGGCTGAGGTCTGGAGGAGCGCTCAAGCTTCCCCAGCGGGTCCGGGCAGAGCCCGGCCGCCAAATGCATTCTGACGCATTTAGGCCAAAATGTGCGCCTTTTTGAGTACCTAATACAGCTTACTGATACACTTAGTCACAACATCATCGGACGACTTGCTCAGTGAGGGAGGACAAACTTTGTCCTTCCTCACTGAGCAAGTCGTCCTTCGCCCGTAGCAACTCGGCCGTCGGGACACAAAAAAGGGTTTTAAGGCCCTGCCTTTCGGGGTATTCAGTCTAACATGAGGTATCCTGGTGTGAGGCGGTTAAGAGCCGTATGAACCAGGACAACAAGCTTGTATATTTCTATTCGCTGTCGTACTTGAAGCCAACGTAAATGCTGAAGAACCGATCCGATGTGACTGATAACGCTTCCGAGTACAAGTCACCGGGCCCGTCACAGCGTTCTGTGTAGCCTTATAACAGACGCCGGAGTACGACGTCGAAGATGTGTCATATCATGCAAGAGAATTACAGTAGTCCAAGCGCAACGAGATAAGCATGCGTTGGCGTTGTGTTATCGGCGGACAATGATCACATGAGCGGACGTAGATAGCGCATGAAGCAGTATATTGACCGACATACGGAACTTATGTAGCAGTTGTGTCCGTGTATATACCGTGGATTTGTTTTCCTCATTCACTCCTGTATCAAGAAAAACGAAAAACGAAACCGTACTCCGTTTTTCCAGTTACCGTTTTTAAATTAACACGAAATGCGATATACGGTTTCCCAACCTATTTCCGCATTCCTTACTCTTTGCGGAATGCGCAAAACCGTTCAGTTTTCGGTCTTTTTCATTTCTACGCACACATTTGAAAATGAGAAAAACGGAAAACGATTGCGCGACTTTGTTGAGATGACTATCCATAATCACGCGCAGTAAGTAAGTATAATATTTCTAAGATAGCCAGCATTATAAGCCAATGTGAGAATACGGCGTGTGTTACTATGATGGTTGTGTCCATAGCGGAAAGCGGATAATAATGGTCTGGCGGTCCGTCCGTCTGTCTGTATGTCCCGTCGGCATACTCATCGTGACTCACCAGGGGTAGCATGCGACGCGGCCAGCTTACATTTCGGCGCGACAATAAGCAGGACTGACCTACTTGTATTAAGTTAGTGGTCGTGGGCCTGAATTTTCTGGTGCGGGTATGCGTATAGGCCTGTACAGTTTGATTGGGACTAGATGGAAGAAGGCCAAAATATTAATTAGCTTTGACCTCGGCTTCGCATTCGAAACTTTACGGCGAGTAGTTAGTACGCTAGTTGACAACGGTGTAACTTTCATCGTCCTCGTGATATGACTCTATAGATGATACCGAGCAGAATTTCGTCCTTATAGTAAAAGTGAAGTAAACAGTGTAGGCTATAGCAGTTAGCATCAACTTAGCTCTTCACCGCTACGGGAAACTCACATGCCATATGGGATCACGCAGTGTTACCTGCCACGCGGCAGAGGTGAGAATCCCGCCTTTACCCCCAGCCGAAGCAAGTACTCGATTTAGCGATCCCGGAAGGATGCAAGGCTGAGTTGGCCTATGTTACGTGAAAGCCAACCGGCTGGGAATTGAACCCGCGATCTGTCAGTGGCGGCCATCCGCCATCTTGGATTATGAAAAGTTCGAAATTTTAACGGCCGATAGGGCGCTGAGGGCCAAAGTGCGTCATCTTTCAAAATTTCGTGGGATCGGTTTATTGTTTTCAAGATGGCGGCCGTCCGCCATCGGCGCCATCTTGGATCACGCGCGAAGAGTACTTGATGGTCTTTATCATTGTGCAAAGTTTGGTTTAAATTGGTTGGAATCGTTGCAGTAGTTTCGACAATATGACGTCAGGTTTAATGTGTTGCAAATTTGGCTTGAAAATGCCATTCGCCCCCCTTTTGGTGTTTTTTGGATTTGACTTAGGTGTGACGCAGTATCAATGAAACCCCGAAAAGGCACATGGACAGACCATAACAGTTCTAACAATGTATTAACTATGCCTTTCGTCGGCATTTTAGTCACCTTATTAAAATAACCCTGGCGTGATTATTTGCAAGTTTTTATGTCTATGTGTTCATTCTGTGGAGGACAGCACATTAATACTAATATATTCCATTCTGCTTTTCCATGATTCTTACGGGGTCGCCGAAATTCAGCCATAATCGCTACAGTTAAGACTAGATCTGGTAGCATCTCCCGTAATAATTCTTGGCTACGACGCTACCGCATCGTCTGATTTGTAGTACGTGTGGTTTTTGAGGTATGCGGACAGACAAACACAGAAACAGACAGACCTGCAGACACGCCACTAATCGCAGCACTTCGTCTACCTCCTGGCTGTGGAGTGGTGATAATAGTGTACACAAAGATGGTGGCAATGATGAAAATCCATGTAACATATTAAGAGCCAACTAAAACTTTTAATAACACAGCGCGGTATTTTATCGATTTGATGCAAAACAAGATGCAGTTAGAGACGGCAGACTTCTTCTCCGGTGCTGCCACCCGGCGATCTCGATCAAACAACGTTGTCTGATATCCGACTGGTGCTGCTACCTGGCGATCGACTGGACGAATACGCGTCGTCTTTGATTCGGGCCTATTTCCTCCATTTGTGAAAACATGACGTCATCCACACAAAATCGGAAGTAGATAACGTATCACACTACCGTCAGAAGAGGAGCGACCCGCGGTCGCACGTAACACGTATAGAAAATTGGTGTTTTTTGAGATGTGAGCGGGCAAATCGACAAACAAACAAATGACCACACAGACACGCTGATCACAATACTTCGCATCCCAATAGCGGCGAAGTAATCGAGCGATGTTCGGATAAATGAACTTCACTGAAGAGCAACGAACTGACTCGTGTAGACGGTTGTTGTCCTTTACTTACTATAATGCAGTTGTAGTGGCTGAGAACTATCGGCGTTCTGTTACTGGCCGCCATACCGCGTGTGGTCGTTTAGTAAACGTTACAAGTTTTCTGTACACGTTTAGTAAATTAAATGATACGCCTGCCCCCATAACAAGAACCATATTTTGTGGCGCGTATTGTTCAGTATCCTGTACGCCGACATCGTCAACTTCACGCGGATTGCGTCAGACTGTACGGCTCCGGTGCTTGTACGCATGCTCAACGAACTCGTTGGCAAGTTCGAGCAACTAGCACAGGTCCGCCTCTCGACTCTCCTTTGCACCGTAACTTCTCAAACTTACTTAATTTTTCTCTCTTTTGATGTCCGAACTTTGGTCAACGTTTGCAACATACGAATGCAGCCGGCGTGTGTAGTAGGCGTACTCGGGGGCGTCGCCAGCAGTTTTCGTCTATAGAGGTGCAAAGCAGGCTTTTCATCTCGAATGAAGCATGACATCACTGGAGTCGGGAAAGGGCTAGGGATACCGGGTACTCCCTGTCTCAGAACTTTGTCGTCAGATTTCTGAAAATCCCACAAATCACTTCGGTCGTAACCTCCAAACCTCTTATCCCCTACCCTCTTGGTAGTAATGATGGAACACTTGTGCCTGGCTTCATTTTAAAAGTTCTGAATAATTACCGGGTATTAACCGAAAAATTACTTAACTGCTATTGAAAAAGTTGGTGCCCATTACTGCTAAATGCAACCCTTGTATCCACGTTGGGGAATTATGGGTAACGTACAAGGGTAACCACTGCCCGTTATCCGATCTGCATAAAATGATAAAAGTTTGCATGTTGGTAGCTATCCCCGACGTAGACAATCACGTACGAAAATTTTAGTATCAATCATTTATGCGTATGGAACCGGCGGGGAGGGGTCAAATTTTGCCCTTCCCCATTGACTTTGGTCGTCGTCTTTACAACATTTTTACAACACTCCTGCACTACTGTGCGAGTGCGTGATATATTGAAGTTAACTAGAAATGCGTGGCAAGCCAAGCGTGTATCCCGCGCCTGCAAACAGGGCTGTAGAATTGGGTTTTAAAAACCTAGGTTTTTAGGTTTTAAAAACCTAAACCTAGGTTTTTAGGTTTTAAAAACCTAACAACCTTAAAAACAATTTAGTTGTTTAGTTTTTTTACATTTATTATTTTATTTTAATTTATTTAAATTAATGAATTAAATTAATTATATAAATTTCATATTCAAATTTGAATTGTGATTTGTGAGATTCATGCTTCATTTCCTTCATTTTCATTCGGTTACTAACTGGAGATTTGTTTTTAGT
>Ga0209780_1000723_pt1 | contig 19079 bp, 21 predicted proteins | sample WorMetexBAHAMAS2_FD_187384 | JGI IMG/M metagenome (GOLD analysis project Ga0209780, IMG submission 187384) | Marine gutless worms symbiont microbial communities from Max Planck institute for Marine Microbiology, Germany - Inanidrilus exumae... | ecosystem: Host-associated > Annelida > Digestive...
GGTGGATGATCGAATACAACGAGCAGCGCCCGCACGATTCTTTAAACGATCTGACACCTGTCGAGTATATGGAAAAGAACGCTGAAAACTCTACTTATAAACTGTCTGCTTGACGGGGAAGCTTACGCCTCCACTCTTTATCGAGTGCCCAATTGCCTAATATAATAAGAACCCGTTTGAACTCGTAAATTCCCTGTAGCTTGCTTCAGGGAATCACCCGATTCCTCTCCCCTTGGCGGGAGAGGCAAGGTGAGGGGGATAAGATTGAAATTATTCCGCTTTGATACCCCGCAGCTTGATGTGGGGAGCTTCATTATAAATATAAGTAAAACTGATAAAAATTTTGGGCAGTGAACAGCGATGACAAAGATAACCTTCATCGTTTTCGATTGTCGCTGAGGTCAGGAATCAGACAATTTTAAGAAAGATTCGGTGATTAGAAAGTTCTGATTGTGCGGCGGAAAGACCAAACCAATATGTGTTACACTATATACCTAAAGAGCTCTGTCAATAGCCAGTCAATTGGATTTGGATTCTTGATTCCTTTTAATGATTAATATGTCGTGCGCTTTAAAGCTTAGGGTGTCCTTCCGAGGGAGTCCACCAACATTAGTGCAAAATCGATCTGCTCCTCGGTGAAGCCGGAAAGTTGATCTATTATATACCTTCCTGACGTTTTGGAACCGCTTCGTATACGAAATCAAAAGCGTCACAAGCTGCTCCACCAATAAGGTATAAGTAATAGACAAAATTTTCAATTGGACTATGGTGACCAGGCACCGGATTATAAAAAAACCCTATTGACACAAAGGCAACCAAAGCAAACAAGTTCAACAGTTCGAATGAACGATTCATAAACATCGAAACCTTAACGGCTGAGGAAAGTATGAACCAGACAAAAACCGTTATCGTAAACTTTAGATCGACCGCCCAGGATTGATCATCGGGTAGGATCACTAGATAAGCAACGAAGATGGATATATACAAAAATATATATCAATCCGATCGCTTGTCTTAGTCTGCGGATGTAAAAAGGCATTTGTTCCCCTTAATTTAAAGGAGAGCGCAAAGGTCACTGATGTCCGTTAGGGCGGCCGGTGAATCGATTTGTTAGCCATTTATAACTCATGCTCCCTAACGATGAATGCCGAGGACTTCGAGTGATCGATAAAATTCGCTTCATCCTCCAGTAGCGCAGCGCTTAATTTCTGGCCTTCCGGAGAATTCATTGCCTCCATTAATTCTTCTTCTGATTCAAACCATACTTCAGCAACGCCATCATATTCGGGCAGCATACCTCTCGAGTTTCTCATCCCTTCATTTAACGGTGTGTCTATAGTGTGAGACTGCACATATTTCTGTGCCCTCATATCACCAGCATTCTTCATAAAGAAAGGGCCATGGTTATTCAGCCAATAGTCCTGGAACTGTTCGCGGGTCATATCTTGATGTCGGCATAAACACATAACCAATTTGATCATTTTTACAGGCTCCTTTGCCTATTTTGTTTTGTGGATAGATAGAGATTCGCGGGATTTATTCGCGGTTATTGGCTACCTTCCATGAATTTTTTCAGACCGGCTTGATGTTCTGGTTGATGTGGAAGAGGTTGTCCGGGTCATAGGTCGCCTTCACTGCTGCGAGCCTCTCGTAGCTGGCGCCATAGTTTGCAGGAGCACGGTGGTCGTCGTCGTTAGACATGAAGTTGACATAGCCCCCATCGCTGCCAGAGTGGGGATGAATTGCCGCGTAGTAGTCTTTCACCCACTTGATGTTGGCCTCGTTATCGGCGGGGTCCGACCATATTCCTGCGATGACCGGGGAGAAGTTCTTGTCCCGGTGTCCGAAGGCGGTCTCGTGGGCGCCGACCCGCTGAGCCGCGCCGTTGATTGGATGGAGATGCATGCTCGAGCTGATGTGCGGTGTCTTCTTGCCGTGCTCGACATGCGCAGCAATGGCCTCGTCGGTGAGCTCGGTGATGAAGTCCGCTTTCCAATAGTGTTGCATGCCTTTGGGGACGGCACCGTCGAAAAGGCTGTTGAGAGCCGGAAACGGCATGACTTCGAACAGCTCCGCTTTCACCTCGGCAACATCGCGTAGGGGCTTAAGGACTCGCTCGGCCTCCTCGTGTGGGCCGTTCCAGCAGGTGACCAGCACACAGAACAGATCTCCGTGCCGTTCCTCGGGGATGAACGGCAAGTCGGGAGCTATCTGCCAGCCGAAAAAGCACCCGAGCTGCTCGGGCGCCTCCGAAATGAAGTCGCGGTAGCACGCAAGAACCGCCGCGGCGGCGTCGAACTCGTAGAACAACGGTCCGCCCACGACGTCACCGACTTCGTGGAGCTGAAACTCGAAGCTGGTGACGACGCCGAAATTGCCGCCGCCCCCGCGCAAGGCCCAGAACAAATCTTCGTGTTGGGAGTCGCTCGCAGTGACCTGTCGCCCATCGGCGAGAACGACATCGGCCGAAAGCAGGTTGTCGATGGAGAGCCCGACGCCGCGGGTCAGGTAGCCGATGCCGCCGCCAAGGGTCAGTCCACCGACCCCGGTCGTCGAAATGATCCCGCCAGGCGCCGCCAGCCCGAACGGGTAGGTCGCATGGTCGACATCACCCCATGTCGCGCCGCCCCCAACCCGGGCCACCTTGTTGACGGGGTCGACCCACACGTTGTTCAACTTCGACAGGTCGATGACCAGCCCGTCGTCCACCGTTCCGAACCCGGGAACACTGTGGCCTCCACCACGAATCGCCAGGTCGTGGTGTCCGTCGCGGGCAGCAGCGATGGCGGCCATCACATCGGCCGAATCCACGCACTGGATGATGGCGCCGGGTCTGCGGTCGTGCATGGCATTGTAGACAACGCGAGCAGTGTCGTAGTTCGGGTCCCCGGGAAGAATAAGATTTCCCCGCAATTTTCGCTTCAACTCCTCGAGCTTCGTAGTAGGTAACTGATTCATTGTTGCCTCCTTTGCTATGTTGCGGCCAACTCGGTAGCGATCAGCTGTGTGACCGCGGGTGCCACGTCTCCGCGATTCAGCCGCTCAATCCAGATTCTCTCAAACTTGGTGACGGATACACTCATCCTTCTCCACTTTTGGTAAGAGCTCAGGTTGCCTCATGCGCGATCAGCACACGCACTGCCCCATGCAAGCCTGGCACGGTGTTTCCGAAAGCAAATGAGTAGTGAGAATTATTTCTCGTTTATGGAATACTAATTCGTGAACCGGTTGCTTTCCGGAAACCAGGCTGTCTTGGAAGGAGAATTTCAGGTCGGTTAATTGAGAGCAACTTCAGGCCGTCTTAAAACGCGAGGCTTTCCTCTCCCGCCTCATGGCAGGATTGGTTTGAAGCAATTAGATTGCCCTAATCACCAAATTAAGAAATGTAATTTTGCAGTCAAGGTTTAAGTTCCGTTTAGATTGATGAGAGCATAGCTTGGCGTAGTTTGCGCTTTTTATGGGTCAATCCAATGGTGAGGACTTATAGCGGTATTGTGTACCTTGGAACATCATCGGGAACCGAGGACTAACCCGAACCATGCATGAACTCTTTTCAGCGGATGACTGAAAAGATATAATATCAAGGTGTTATCGTGTTTACCGGGCTATTCCGTGAATACACAGTTTGTCACCCTCGACAAAGGATGAATGAGCTGAAAAGAGTTCACCCTTCGGGCCAAAAGGAGAAGCTCATGGTCTGCGTTATTCGAGGCTTGCGGTAGGTGGACTACAGCTTCGCCTCGTAGTAAGCAGCGAATCGCGAAGCGAGGCGCCTTGGTGAATTTCCGCGCAGCGGAAAGACGACAAGGGGCACGCCAGTGCCTGTGTAACCCCGTCAGGAACTGCCTTGCCCATGAACTTCTCCTTTTGGTGCAATGTCCGGGTTATTGGTCTGATTTTGAGGCTTTTAAGATGTTATCTATGAATTCTTCTGCTTCACCATCGATTTAATAATGTCTCCGATTGTTTTTATCGCTTGCTCCATGGATTTATCCCACTCCCCGCCGTAGCCAATCCGTATGTACTCGTCAAAAATGTTAAAACTGGTACACAGAAAGCCGGGCAGTATCGAAATCCCTTCTTTCTTGACTTTGTAGTATACCTCACGGCCATTCACGCCACGGGGAAGCTCTATCCAGATGGATTGGCCTCCCGAGGGCGAAGTCATCTTAATCTTTTCAGGGAAGTGTTTATTAATCGCTGCTGTACAGTAACGATGCTGCAGTTTTATGGTTCCCCTGAGTTTCCTTAAATGCCGATAATAGGTTCCTTCTTTGAGGTAGTTGGCGACAAGGGCCTGATTCAGGGTCGGTGAAATCAGGGACCGATTCAATTTCATTCTTAAGACAGGCTCTTTGAATCGACCCGGAATGACCCATCCGACCCTCAGACCTGGAGCAAGGACTTTTGAAAATGAAGAACAGTATAATACGCTCCCGTTGGTATCCCATTTTTTTATGGGATTGGGCCGGTGTTCTCCAAAATACAGATCCCCGCAGACATCATTCTCAATGATCGGAATACTTTTATTTCCCAGCAGATCCAGTAGCTTCTTTTTACGGTCATCGGGCATGATGAATCCGAGGGGATTCTGACAATTCGGGTTGACGAAACAGGCGGCAATTTTTTCCTGTTCCAGGATGCGCTCTACGGATTGAAGGTCAAGACCGGTGTGGGGATCCGTCGGGATTTCCAACGCATACATACCGGAGTCTTTGATCGTTTGTCTCAACCACGGATCTGTGGGCGATTCCACGATGACGGTATCTTGCGGAGATGAAACCGCCTTTAAACTGAGGCTCAGGGCATCCGTGCATCCGTTTGTGACGATGATGTCTTCCATTGATATCCATGGGATAATGGGAAACAGAAGATTGGAAATTTGCTGCCGAAGTCGAGCATCTCCCTGGGGATGGGCATATCCGGCGATCACATTGGCTATCTGCTTTTTGGGAATGGATTTTAAGTGCTTGTGAAGGCTTTTGAAGGGTAAATGAACAGGTGCAACCGCAACGCTGCCAAGCTTTAATATACCGGGACTCCCCATGTCTTCCGTCAATTGGTGGATCAGATCATCGAGATTGACCCTCTTTGGAACCATTTCATGTTGTTGCATTCCCGGAGGATGGCGTAGCCTTTCCAAAGACGCCTTGATGAAGTACCCGGAGCGATGACGGGATTCAACTACCCCTCTTTTTTCAAGCTCCACGTAAGCTTGAAATACGGTCGTCATGCTATAGCCGGTTTTCTGGCAAAGTGCCCGTAATGACGGAAGTTTTTCGGATAGCCGGAAAGCGCCTTTTTCTATCTGGCCCTGGATTCGATCGGCAAGTTCGACGTACAGAAATTTCCCATTCTTATTTTTCATATCTGCTCTGCTTTTTTTTCATAGCATCTGTATCTGTTATTTACTTATTTTATAACTACACTATATCATAAATAAATTTCCGGATTATGCAAATGTCGGGAAAAGGAGATCAAAATGAAAAAAGAATGGTTAGTGGTCATTCGATATCTGATTTCAGGCGAAGCATCGGGGGCAGGGCGAATGGATTTCTGGAATGGTGTTTATCTGATCAACAAGACACCTTTCCAGAGACATTGTCTGGAGGTTTCCAAGGTGTTCGTTTTAATGGCCCTGTCCACCTCCATCATGATGGCGTTGGCCCATCTGTGTGCTTGATTTTCCGATAACTATTCAAATATCATCTGGGCGGTGGACGTTGAGCTCAAATGGGCATTTAATAAGAAGGATCAATCAGGAGGACATGATGGGCGATCTGGTTCTGAAAGAAAAACAAGGCAACATCGGATTTGTGACCTTAAACCGACCGGATGATATGAATACCTTTACCGTCCCTTTTGCCAATCAGCTGGTACAGGCTCTGACGGATCTGGAAAATGATCCTGAGGTTAGCGTGGTAGTGGTAAAGGCCAATGGAAAACACTTCTGTACCGGAATCCAACTGGATCAGTTTAAGGAAAAATCCCATAAGGAATACCGTGATTTCCTGTATCAGATCGACGAATTCTACCACACCCTGGCGGACATGAAGACGGTTACGATTGCATCGGTGCAGGGATTTTGTCTGGCCAACGGAGCCCGCCTTGCGTATGCCTGTGATATAACGGTTTCTGCCGATTCGGCAATCTATGGCACTACGGCCATTAACGTGGGTTTGATCTGTCTGGGCCCTGCGGCTCCCATGATCGACATCGTCGGCAAAAAGAAAGCCATGGAAATGGTGTTGACAGGAGATACCTTCAAAGCGGAGGAAGCCGAAAACCTGGGTCTGGTGAATAAAGTGGTTCCTTTGGAAGACCTGGAAGCGGAAACCATGAAGCTGGCGGAAAAGGTGGCTTCGAAAAGCCCAGCTGCATTAAAAATCGGAAAAGAAGGATTAAACAGGCTGTATGATAAAAAATACCATGACAGCTTGAATGCCATGGATGACCTGTTTGCGGCCTTGTGCGCTACCGAGGATGCCGAAGAAGGGGTGCAGGCTTTCCTGGAAAAACGTAAACCCGTCTGGCAAGATCGATAATTTATAGACCGGATAGCATGCCATGTCCGGGTTAGAATAAGGAGTTCTAAATGAGGGAAGTATCCGTGTACGATTTGAATAGCCGTGAGGCTTGGCAAGAACTTCTAGACTACATGCAGTCTGCGCTGGGCTTGCCCAGTGCCTTAATGGATCCGAAGAACATCATCCTGCAGTCCAGCGGCGGCCGCAATGAACTCTGCCGGGAGATCCGAAGCCGGAAGAAGGCACTACCTGTCATTTGCGGACAATCACAACAGTTCATGGCCAAAATGGCACGCACCCAGAGAACATCTGTTGTGGAAATCTGCGAGGCGGGAATGGTGAAGCTCGTCGTGCCGCTTTTCCACGACCAGGATTACCTGGGCTCGATTACGACCTGCGGGGCCATGCTACCGGAAACGGCGATCGAAACATTTCTCATCGAGAAGGCAATCGGCATGGGTGAGGACGCCATTGATGAGATGGCCGAAAACGTTCCTACAGTTCAAACAGAGCAGCTCGAACAGGTTGCCGAAGACATTTTTCGCCGCCTGGACGGATCGTGATGCCCCCGTTTTTAAGAATTTAACCAGGCAGCGTTTTTCTGCTTTGCTATTTCTTATCGGTCGTGAATAATAAAAGATTGTGGTTATCCGGAAAGCCCCAGTTGCTGAATACAACGACTATCTTACCACGAAGAACACGAAGCGCTCGAAGTTACCATATTGAATTTGCACTATTTTTCTTCGTGATCTTCGTGAACTTCGTGGTGAAAATTTCATGACTGGAGCTTTCCAGATAAGCGTATAAAAGATATTAGGGACAGTAGCTGATTGAATCAGCTGCAGCTGCAGTTGTGCATCCCAGGCTTTGGGCACCCCTCCCTCAAATCAACCCGCCCAGCAGACAGTCAATGGCATCTGTGCCCAGATGCCACAACAACCCTATCGCCACAGCGCGTACCTTCCAGGAGGGAACTGCCGCCAGTCCCCCGCAACCCCCGCCCAGAGCGTGTGGAGGGGATGAATCCCGATGCCGCAACGGTTGGGATCAAAAACAGGGTCCGCCGGCAGATGATCCAGATCAATGACCATCGTGCCCACCATTATGATTCCGGCCTTCCACCAATTCTCCTTCCAGAACAGCTTCCCCAATACAAACGGCAGCAGGTGAAACGAGTAGTGGATGATATGCCTATAGACGTCACTGACAATTTCCATACAAACAGTATGTTTTTATCGTTTTCGTTTTAGCGTTTCGCTGTCCGCAGTCTGCCCGAGGACTAATGGTCGTAGTCTTAACCGGCATGGCTGAGATTGGCCACTTCAGTGTCAGCTATGACCGGAGAACCTACCAGGTCCCCCACCATGGCTGCAATGCCGGTTCAAAAAAGGTTTTTCATTTATTATTTGTTCGACGATGTTGCCAGCAAAAGGCCGAAGCCGATAAAAATGGAGCCGCTGGCCCGGTTGACAGCTTTGATGCGAGTTCGCCCGGTCAGCCATGCTTTGGCGCTGTGGGCCAGCAGGGCGTAGCTCATCAGGAAAAAGAAGGAAAAGGACATCAGGGTAGCGATGAGCATGGCGAACTGGGGAACAAGGGCCCGGTCGATGCTGATAAATTGAGGGAAGAGGGCGGTAAGGAAGACGATGGCTTTGGGGTTGCTGAGGGCCACCCCCATGGCCTGGAGAAATACTATCCCGCCGGAAGCATCCGGCACTGCGGCCTGGCGGTTGATTTTCGCGAAATCCAGCCCTTCTTGGACAATCATCTTCAGCCCCAGGTACACAAGGTAAGCCGCGCCGGCATACCTGATAAGATTGAAGATGAGTTCGGATGTATTTAGAATCGTACCCAGGCCTGTGACCGCGATAATCCCCAGGGTGAAAAGTCCGGCGATATTCCCTATGGCCGCGAATACGGCTTTGCGCCACCCGTGCAGGGAGGCGTTTGTCACAATATAGAGAACTGCCGGTCCGGGGGTCGCCGTGGCGATAAGCACTAGCGTCAGATACATCAGCCAGGATTGAATGGTCATATTACTCCCGCTACTTTGGCTTAGCTGTGGTAGTCAAGGCCATTTTCCATTATTGAACACGGGCTATTTGGATGGAATTTTTCCCACTTATTAGAATATTAATTAGTAAAAGTGGAAAATTGTTATCAGCCCTATCTAAATTTCGAGGTTTTCCCAAATTCTCGAAACTCAGTCAACCTCTAAAAAATTGAGGCACTGGACCGAGCACTCTCACCAAGCCTCAGCCGGTGGTACTAGCGCCGCCGACGTTTGGTTCCGAAAAACAGCGCTTTATAGAACAATGGGCGCAGGTAGGGACACCCCAATGAAAAGGTGCCGTCGGGTAGGAGGTGCCACCAGCGGTACCCAAGCGCGTGAAAGTAACCATGGGCGTCGCGTCCTCGTCCGAATTTACGGAGGGCGAAATAGGCTACTGTGCGCTGGCACCACGAGTGCCGGAACGGAGTTATCAGACGCAAATACCTCGCTTGGCCGATGCGACCGAGGGCGCTAACGAGCCATAGATAGTCGGTCCAGCGCGCTCTCGCGTCCAGTAGCGCGAGGACAACCAGGGCTGCAAGCGGCGCACACAGCCACCACGGGGCTGTAAAGGTCGCTGCAGTGCTGCCGGAGGCGACAAGTAAAGAGGGGTATACAACGAGAAGGCGAATCATTGCTCGCTCCTTGCGGCCATGTGCTGTTGGTTGTGATACCCCCATTCTACACAACCGAGAAACAGTCAAGAACTATCTCGTTCCGGCAATGAGCAAGTGACCCGAAAAGCGGAACCACATTATTTCTACCATGGTGATGTCAGGAGTACCTCCTGTTCCGTAACCGGATGATTGGCCATTGCATGGTCAATCTTTCCCAGAAACTGCTCTCTGGATGCCGGCAGCCTGCCCCTGGAAGATACAATATTATTGCCGTGGTCCCCCCAGTAAATGGTTTCAAAATTTGCCAGGTTTTCCAGGAGATACTTTTCCTCCTCAAGGATCTGCAATGGGGTTGCCTGTATGAATTCTCCTGTTTCAACCTGCTTCTCCAGTTCTGTGCCCGGCTGGATCGCCAAGGCCATAGGCGCTATTTGTTCAGGCTCCATAAGGTTGAGCATCCTTGTGGTTTCAACAATATGCTCTCTGGAACGCTCTTTACCGCCGATCCCAAAGATGATGGAAACAAGTATTTCGATGCCTGCGGCTTTGGCCTTTGCCATTCCCGCCTCGGCCTGTTCCGGCGTCAGGCCTTTTTTTATCCGCTCAAGGGTCACCCGGTCGCCGGACTCCAAACCGACATAAGCCATCGTTAACCCTGCCTGTTTCAGCTTCGTGAGCTCTTCGACAGATTTGCGTCTGAGATCGTTGAATCCGCTGTAGAGGGCAATCTTCGAACATTCCGGAAAGGTTGAGGTGATCTTTCTTAAAATCTTTAAAAGGAACTCCGTTTTCAGGGCCAGTACGTTTCCATCAATAAGAAAGATGGATTCGATATGAGGGCAAATTTGCCTTGCTTCATCGATATCCTTAAAAATCTCCTCGATATCTCTGATGCGAAATCTCTTTTCCCTGAACATGTCGCAGAAGGTGCATTTATTATGGGTGCAGCCCAGGGTTGTCTGTATCAGCAAGCTGTTGGCCTCCGGCCAGGGACGGTATACTTTTCCTTCGTATCTCATAATATTCCCCACATTTTCGTGGATTCAATGCATCGGGATGAGGCGATGCAAACTGACTTAATTCGTTATCACTTGGCTTTTTTCCAAGGGGCGGGAACTGGTGTCCCATTGACACGGACTTCACCGGTCTCATTGTCCAGGACGACAGGATTGTCAAATATGGTCAACATCGGCCGAACGCCAAAGCGACCTTCCATCCAATCTTCCCATTCGTCGTTGAACCAAGCTTCAGCATCCGCACGGGTGGCGAACTCGTAAATACCGCCACCGCCATCATCACTGTTGAGATAATATTTTCGGCGTAGCCCTTTGACATTGTGGAAAATCTTCGTCGACTCAAGAGACTGCGCGATCACAGCTTCACTCGGCCGCTTCGGTCCATCGAGTGGAATCTGAACGAGAGCGATTATCATGTCTTTTACTCCTATTGCGTTATTTCAGCCAAAAGCGCCTCGATAACGCGCACGATCTCTTCGGATTTTTGTGTATTCAGTGCATCGGGATGGGGCGAGGCAAACCGACCCGAATCGTTGTCGAAATACCGGCCGGATGCCGCCGCGAATTCATCGGACAGAGCCGCACGAGTAAGAATTTCCGCGCCGATGCGAAGATCGCCGCCGGCCACACCAAAGGCCTGTTTCACCATCTTGCTGCCGAGCATCGACCTTGGATTCACCGCGATGATCGCCGGGCCGTCATCCTTGAGCGAAAGCGCCATGCTGCGAGACCACATGGTAATCGCCAATTTGCTTTGCGCATAAGCGTCCATGTCGGACATCCTGACCCGTCCGGCCAATGCGTCCGGATCGACGGTCGACTGAGCAGCGGAGGATAAATTTATTACGCGTCCAGACGCTCCAAGAAGCGGCAAGAGCCGTTGCGTCAGCAGATAGGGAGCGACCGTATTGACAGCAAACCGCACATCAAGCCCGTCCTGCGTAACAGGATCGGGCGCGCTAAAGACACCTGCATTATTGATGAGCACATCGAGTTTAGCGTGTTTTTCAGCCACAGCCTTCGCGAGTGCCTCTACATCGGCCATGCGCGACAGATCAGCCACGTAGCTCTCAACGCGCCCGCCGTCCGGCAGCGCTGAAAGCGTTCGTTCGACTTCCTTCAGTTTTGCCGGGTTGCGCCCGTGTAGCAGAACGTGGTGGCCCAGCGAGATCAGCATCCTGGCTGTTTCCAACCCGATGCCGTCGGTCGACCCTGTAACAAGAATGGTTTTTTGCATAGTTTTGTCTCCGTTCTGGTTAAAGCATGTGTTAGTTACATGTCACAACAACTTTACCAAAGTGCTTGCCCGACTTCTGATACTCGTAGGAATCAGCAGCGTCATCGAATTCAAAGACGCGGTCAATGATGGGAGTAATCGAGTACTCAGAAAGGGAATTGTGAAAACGTGACTGCATTGCTTTGCTGCCCACGTAAATACCAAAGATGCGCAAGCTTTTTAAAACGATAGGCAATGGATTCACTGTACCGCCTAATCCCGACAGCACACCAATCAAACTAATGACGCCATTTACCTTGGCGGCATTCATGGATTTTTCCAGAGTTCCTGCTCCACCTACTTCCAACACCATGTCGACACCCGTATTGTCGGTAAGCTTCAATACTTCATTATCCCAGTCAGGAATCGATCGATAATTTATTGTGTGAGTAGCGCCCATTTTCTTAACCCGTTCAAGCTTTTCATCCGAACTGGACAGGACAATGGTTTTGAGTCCATGGGCGACCGCTAACTGTAGGGCAAAGATAGAAACCCCGCCGGTCCCTAGAATTAAAACGGTTTGGCCCTCTTTGGCAGGCTGGCCATGCTCGAACATGGCATGCCACGCTGTCAAACCGGCACACGGTAAAGTAGACGCTTCTTCATACGTCAAATGGTCAGGAAAAGGCATGAAGCCTTTCTCGTCGCCGACAACGACCTCGGCCAACATACCGTCGGTATTGCCGCCGCCTCTGGCGATGTCATTAATGCCTTGGTGGATACTCCCATCCCTCCAGGTTGGGAAAAACAAACCGACAACCCTGTCACCGACCACAAAATCGGTAACATCACTGCCGACTTCAATAACCTCCCCAGCCCCGTCCGAAAACGGAACGATCTCTTTATCAGAAAATTGAAGGTTCAAAATATCGCGATAGTTTACAGACGCCGCCTTTACGTTGACTTTGACTTCATTGGGACCGACGACAGGATCCGGAACATCAACGGCATTGATTGCGCTCTTTCCGGGTTCAATGACATATTTTTTCATAGTCACCTCTCACAAATTAAAGGGTCCGGTAGACAACGAGGCAGAATCAGCCTCGTCATCCCATCCAAGTAAAGTTTTCTGAATTGTATAGGCCCTGACCAAACAGGACAAGATTGTGGATAAGGGTTGATGGCAAGCGTAGCTTTCATTAACCAGGCCAAACTAAAGAACGAGAACCTGTTTACCCATCATTGTTCCACTCTCCTGTTTGATGTGCATTGCCTGGATGTTCTCAGGTGTCAGACCGGTCACGGTCTTCTGTCGTGTCGTGACAAGGGTGCCTTCATCCAATAGTCCGGCTACAGTCGTAAGCAATTTCCCCTGCGCGGACATATCATCCGTCTCAAACATTGATCTGGTGTACATGAACTCCCAGGAAATGGTGACGCTTTTAAATTTAAATAATGTGATGTCGACTGAATCGACCGGGTCATCGATCAGCACGATGCGACCTTGAGGACGGATGCATTCAGACATTACCTCCCAATGCCTCTCCATTTGAGTCGTACAAAAGATGGCGTCAACTGATTCGATTCCGGTTGCCTTTAGTTCTTCATAAAGATTATTTCTGTGGTTCAGGATCGTGTCAGCACCTAAATTCCTACACCAATCAACGGTTTCCGGCCTTGAAGCAGTTGCAAATACTTTCAATCCAGCCCAATGAGCTAACTGTATGGCTATGGAACCGACTCCTCCCGCACCACCAATTATCAGAATGCTATTACCAGAGTTAGCACCTGCTTCCGGGACAAAACCCAAACGATCAAATAAACCCTCCCACGCCGTTATTGAAGTCAACGGCATTGCCGCGGCATCTTCAGGTGAGAGTTTTTTCGGAGCTAAAGCAGCGATCCGCTGATCTACCAGATGATATTCACTGTTGCACCCTGGTCGGGTTATATCACCCGCATAAAAGACTTTATCTCCTGCTTTAAATCCGGTCACGCCTGCGCCCGTTTTTTCGACAATCCCAAAGGCATCCCAGCCAAGCACCCCATCTTTCTCTGACCGCTGGCGGACCTTTGTATCTACAGGATTCATCCCGATGGCAATGACGCGAACCAGCAGATCCTGTGTTCCTGGATCAGGTATTGGCTGCTCTTCAAAAATAAAGGCTTCCGCGTCTTGTGCTTCGCTACCACTTTTTGAAACGATCGCTTTCATGTGTTCCTCCATTGGTATTTCCATTCATTAAAAAAATCATTATTAATCAGATTTGTTTCCAGCTTGCGTTTATTGTATGACAAGTTGATGATAACGCAAATTAATAGTTGTCATGCCATGCATGACTGATTATCATAACGACCATGATACCCATTGATCTCGACATAGATATGCTGCGTTGCTTTATGGAAGTTGCTCAAACCGGAAGCTTCACTAAGGCCGGAAATAATATTGGCTTAACCCAGTCCGGTGTCAGCGTAAAAATCCGTCGGCTCGAAGAGCGATTAGGCACCCAGATTTTCAACAGAACAGGCAAAAGCCTCTCACTCACGCTTGAGGGTGAAATTTTATTGGACTATGCCGGACGCATATTATCGGTCCATAACGAAGCCGTCAGCCGATTAACAAAACCCAAAGCCTCAGGAAAATTGCGCATAGGGTTGATCGATTATTTTTTGCCGGAACTGCTTCCCAATCTCCTGAGTAAATTCAGGAAACAGTATCCCAATATCCATCTCGAAGTGCGGACAGACATTGGCATAAACCTCATCCCGCTTTTTGAAAAAGGCGAGTTGGATTTAGTGGTGACCGGAAAAGATGCCTATCAGGGAAGCTGCCGTGTCCTTACTCAAGAGCCTTTAATTTGGGTAATTGGTAAGGACACTGAAGTATCTCTTCATGATGTGCTGCATCTTGTTTTACTACCGTCACCCTGTCATTTTAGAAAAATTGCCACCGAAGGCCTTGAAAAAGCGAATCGAAAATGGGAGGTGCTGTTCACAGGAACTTCCATTGCAAACATTCAAGTCGCTGTTCAAGCTGGAATGGGACTATCTATTTTGCCAAAGGGAGCATTAAAGGAGGGTCTAAGAAAAGCGCCTTCCCACCTGGAGTTACCAGAATTACCAATGTACTCGATAGTGCTTATCACAGATGAGCAGAAGGCGAACGACGCCAGAGATGTTTTTATCAGCTACTTGGAGGCTGAACTCAACAAACTAAAGTGACAATTCTCATTGATGAGTATGATTCGCAGGACAAATCTTTACATATCTGTTTGAGTCATTAATTGTGGTGACTACTGTTCACCTCAGACGAGCAAAACGATCTGAGTAGCCAAATTGTGAGGACTTCTAAAAAAGTCCTTGATCACTGATTTTTATCGCAAACCGAGAACTAATGATCGTAGTGCTCGGCAATAACGCCAGTCTCATCGACGGAGCTGAAACACAACGGTTTTTTCTTCCAGCGTCACTATTTAAGCTTTTTCTCAAAGAACACCCTGATGAAACCGTGCTCCTGATCTTCCTGGTGTTTGATCAAGGACCACCCATTCTTGATGTAGAAATTGATCGCCTGGTGATTCCTCTCAAACGTCTCAAGTCTAATTGTTGCATTGCCACGAGCAAATAGCTGCTGCTCGGAATGCGCAAGCAGCTTTGAACCAATACCCGCACGGTGTAAGGTAAAATCGACCATCATAAGGTGGATCAGGTCTTTGAAATATATTGAAAAAGCAACAATGCTATTATCTTGTATTACAAGGTCGCAATTCTCAATGTGCTTCTGTAGCTCATTGTCCGAATCACCACTGTTGATGAACCAATCGACGCTTTCATTGCCAAGAAATGATCGATAGCTCTTGTCTATGGTTCGTTTAGCAATATCTTGCATTTTTGGAAGATCGTCAGCAGTTGCCTTCCGAATTAGAATGTTACCCATTTCGTCTTCTTTTATTCATGGCTTTTATTTTCAAAGCTACCTCTTTCCAGCGTTCCTTTTCCACCCGTTCGGCACTCTTGTGCTGTCGGTGTGATAGATATGCCAGTTCACGTTTCATTTTCCGGTAGCTTTCCAGTCTGCCCTGTGAAATTTCTCCTTCAGCTACCGCCTGCAGGACTCTGCAACCGGGTTCGTGCGTATGACTGCAATTGGAAAAACGGCATTCCCCGGCAAGGTTTTCAATCTCTGGAAAAGCGACACCGATCCCGTCGTTATTGTCCCAGAAGGCGATTTCACGAATACCGGGATTGTCAATCACCATCCCTCCCTGGGGCATCATGATCAGATCCCGGCTGGTAGTGGTGTGCTTCCCTTTTCCCACACTGTAACTTATCGAACCGGTAGTCTGTACGGTCTTCCCGTATAGCCGATTCACCAAGGTGGATTTGCCGGCACCTGAAGACCCAACCATGGCGGCTGTCTGTCCTGGTGCTAGATATTCTTCGAGGGAAAGCAACCCAGTACAATCCAGTGCAGAGACCAAGTGTATCGAGACCCCGAAAGCAACAGTTTCAACTTCACTGACAAAAGGCGTTGGATCGTGGTGAAGATCTGCTTTTGTCAGGATGATGACTGGATTCAGGCCGCAGTTGTAAACCAAAGTCAGGTAGCGTTCGATGCGACGCAGGTTGAAATCCCGGTCCAAACCGCAGACGACAAACACTGTATCGAGGTTTGCGGCAATTACCTGCTCTCTTTTTGGTTGTGCATCCAGTCTCCCATGTGTGCCCGAAGCTCCACGGGACAGGGCATTCTTTCGGTTCAGCACCTTAAAAATCACTGTGTCGGTCATGAGGACCCAGTCCCCTGTGACCGGATACACTCCATGGGATTGGTGCTTGAGCCTTCCGGCTATGGTAGCGAGCCATTCTCTTTTGTCGTTACGGACACGAAAGGTATTTTTCCTTACCCCGACCACTCTGGCCGGGATAAAATCATCGTTGCAATAACCTTTCAGCTGGGTTTGAAAATGGGAAGTCCACCCCATCAGTGAAAGATGTCGGGTGGTGTCGCTTTTATATATTCTGCGTGCTAATTTCCTTGTGACCATTATTGATCTCCGCTTTCTGTTGCCTTTAATCATACCGGTAATTGCTGCGGATGACTCCGCAGACGAGTCATGCAGTTCACCGGATATTTTAATCAACTATTGATATCTCAGTGTATGAATCGTTACTGACTGAGGGGGCAGCTGTAGCGGCGGAAGCTTAGATAGAAAGCTGCTGCGGAACAGACCGTAAAAACAGATCTGTTTGAAAACGGATTAGCTTGTTTTCGTATTGCAGATCTATGCTCAGTCGACCACCGGGGAGGTAGCCCCCTTGTCGGCAACGACTGGCACAATATCCATTGATTTCTTGAACACAAAAACCTCTGTTATCTATTTTTTTCGAATCCTGCTGCTGATATTCTAAATGACACGGTGGTGTCAAGCTTTTTTCGAGTGGAGAAATCATAAAGATTCAAGATCGATCCGTGTATTATCTATCCGAGCACTTTAGCCAAACGTCCACAACCCGTGTGCTCTGTTGTGCACCATGTACCCACAGTCGTAGTCCTCACTCGCTAGACCTTACTGTTTGTACACATCCGAGGAACACACCATTTTTTATAATGGGGGAAAGAGTCACAAAAATGACTTCTCCATAGGGTTTGGCCTGGTAATGAAAAGGTTCCTTTCTTCCCTTCTCGAACTCTTTGATCATCAGATCCACTTTTTTATTGCTGCCGTCAGAGAAAATCGATGTTTCACATTCATCAATCTTGATCGTTTGGTTTCGTTGCTTTGTGTTTTTCATGGTCAACTTGTTGCAACCGCTCTTTGTGGACTGGGCAGACTCAAGACGATTGCAGAGAAAAGCATGGGTAGAAATGCAATCGAGACCAGCGAGTACCAAATTCCATAAACATCAGCTACCTTTCCGATAATGGGTGCGGCACCACCGCCGATCGCGACTGCAATCCCCAACGTCACACCTGAAGAAAGCCCAACACGATTCGGAAGGTACAGTTGCCCCAGCACGATCGAGGGACTGTAGGTTCCATAGAGCAATAATCCGATCGGTACCAGCAATAGTGTTGCCACCTGGGCACTGCTTGCCAGAATTAACATTGGCAGAAAAATGGTTAGACCGAAAAATCCGAGCGTCATCAGCTTTTTTTGTCCGAACCTATCGGCCAAACTACCGCCAAGCAGATTTCCAAATATTCCGGAACCCGCAAAAATAGTCAGTGCAATGGCTCCTGCTGCTTTCGACTGATTCAAGACATTGATCCAATAGATCGGAATAAACGTATTTAGCCCGTAGAAAATTATGGATCGGCCGATAATCGCAATGGTTAACAGTGAAAATGCACCCCAGTTATCTTCAGTGTACCCGGTGTCTGATACATGACGGTTTTCATTCCTGCGTTCTTCCAGAGACTCAAATGCTGAAAACTGGCTGGCCATGAGTAACGCCATGATAGACACAGGCACGATCAGCACAAGTGTTCCGTTTAAACCCCATTGAAGCAAAGCCGCCGTCACGATTATTGGGCCGACGGCAAATCCTATGGTGCCGCCGACACCAAAAAGGCTCATGGCCGTTCCTTTCCTGGCTCCGGCTGCAAAGTTCACCAATCGAGCCGCCTCCGGGTGGTATGCAGCAATGCCTATCCCACTGATGATAGCCAGCAACATAATCCATTGATAACCCTTAGCTATCCCGGATAGGGCAAGCCCCAAGCCGGCAAGTATCAGCCCGACGGATAATAACCACGGCTTCGAAAACCGGTCTGCTGCAAGCCCAAACAGCGGCTGAACCACACTCGATGTCATATTGGCGGCGAACACGATACCGGCAGCCGCTGCGTAGGAAAGATCGTGAGCGGCAATAAAAAACGGGAGCAGGGCAGGCAATGCACCCTGATTAATATCGGTTACCAGATGTCCGGCGGATAATACCCCGATATGACGATACTTCATGACTGTAATCCTTGTTTCGTATTCATATTGTTAAGAGTTTTTCCCCACTTCTTAAAACTTCCGTTAACGGAACTCCCCAGTACTTGACTTCAATATTAAGCTTCTCCAACTTATCCCTGACGCCCAATTGGTCCGCACACGCCTTGCATGCCGTAACATGGACACCGGCTTCCAAGGCGTCCTGTACAAGCTTTTGTATTTTTCTATCCTCGCCGACCAATTGGGTAGGGGCACCCCAGATAATCAGCGTGACCTTGTTCCACCAGCCATGTTTTAGAGAGTTTATCGTGTACATGAATACCATTTTCTCGGCGGTAACCGGATTGTCATTCGTCCATAATACGTATAGGTGGGATTGCTGTTCCATTTCTTACCTCCCTGGGGATTGATGTTAATTATCTGAGCAGTCGGGGAGTTTTTCGCGCCAACATTTGTTATTCCATGCTACAAAGATGTCTCGCAAATTATAGAAGCTGGGCTCTTGATGACTGCGTCATTCCGGACTTGATCCGGAATCCATGTATTTTTAATAGGTTGCGAATCTGGATGCCGGCCTGCCAGACTGTGTCATAATTATGTACCAATTACTACTGAATAACCGTATCGATAGGTGATATATAGGTTGTAAAATCAAGGAGAACGATATGGCATTCCGATACGGCCAAGACCGAAAGCAATTGGCCCT
>Ga0209780_1000724_pt1 | contig 19075 bp, 12 predicted proteins | sample WorMetexBAHAMAS2_FD_187384 | JGI IMG/M metagenome (GOLD analysis project Ga0209780, IMG submission 187384) | Marine gutless worms symbiont microbial communities from Max Planck institute for Marine Microbiology, Germany - Inanidrilus exumae... | ecosystem: Host-associated > Annelida > Digestive...
ACACACAGACACACAAACAGACATACAGACCACGCTACGTGTGACATCTGTCGCGACAGGTCTGTGCATGCGATGTGGCCTAAAAGGAAACAGCTTCAAAATTAATGTTATAAAGTAAATGAAAAAAACTCGTAGGTACTGTAATGAAATGGTTTGAAATCAGTAAGCAACGATGTACAAGTGATATACCTCTTGGTCCACTTGGATGACAGGATGTCGAAGAAATGGTGCAAGAGTTGGAAGCATGCGACAGTGAATGTCTGCGATATCAAGTTTGCGTGTAACGGCCACAATGAACCCAACAGCACCCTGCCTTATCCAGATGTTCTAAGACACGCACACCCGGATGACAGTTTACTGATAGTTACTCAATTACCAGTGACATTCTCCACTTCTGAACTGGCATTTTTTCATGGTCATCATGGGCAAGGCTTCATCTTACAAGTTTATCGATGAAAATGTGTCGGATCTGCAGGGACAGAACGTCTCACAAGCAGGAGGCCCTAGATGAAACCTGACCGACAGTCTCAAAGCACTGAAGAAATCAATTCAAATTAATTCAAACTGACTGAGTTGCAGTGTACATTCTGCTCGACAAAAAATAGGTCATTTTGGTGACGTGATATTGAAAAAAACTAAACCTAACACAACAAAAGCAGACATGCACCAATATTGATATTATAACACCAAATAAACTTTTATAAACTGATGTCTGGTTTGGTTCACTTGTACGATGTCAGACCAGAACGTGGACTGAGCCTATTCTTACAGCCAAGGGGCACATATGGGGCACTTAATTTAGAGTTATTGTCCAAACTCGCCAGATTCAAAATCAGCACCATAAATATGAGCCTTCACTGAATACAGTTACTTAAATTAACAAGTCTTTGCTTCCACTGACAGACTCACGCGATGCAGTGCCTCGTGCCCATCGTGCTGTACACAGATGTCGATGGTCACCAGTTTACCACACTGACCGTCCACCTAAGTTGACAGCACGTGGCACAATCAGCCATTCCAGAGATATGGTTGGTGCCCAACAAAATTTAAATGGTTCACCGGACCTAACAACGCCCCTTACGGGGATATCCGCGGGCTAGCATTTGCAACCTTCAGCCTACCTACCAAACTTGAAGTCTCTATCTCCACTCACTATGAAGATATGAAAGGCGATACAAAATGTCGAAAATGGGGTGGTTTGGGGTAGTTAGGGTCATTCAAGGTCACTGGAAATAGCACCATTCAATAGAGCACATACCAGTTCCTATTAATATTTGGCCTTTCCCATTGACATTGATCGTCATCCTTACAACACTCTCGCACTACCGTGCAAGTGTGTGATGTCCGTATCTCGCACCATTTCTGAATTATAGCCAGATATTGGTCAAAAATCGCTGCTTGTAACCTACCCACCTCTATTTGGCACCCCCGTTGGGGTGACCCCGTTAGAATTTCGCCGAGATCTTTGGCGTCAAAAAACTGGAGTCCCTGGGCTATCGTACGGCCTTGTTTGTGTGATCCTACATTTAGCCCTTTTGGTACAGTGCCGGCTTGTGACAGACAGATGGATGTACACACGACAACAGCATGTACTGCGCCAGTATAGCGTCATGCGGTAAAAATTACAATTACCTACCGGATGCACAAGGAATAGTACAGTGTCAGTAAGAAGCTCGTGCAAAACAGGCTTGTGTAGAAGATCGAGGTCAACAATGGCAGTCATTGCTCCAATTGCCTTTACTATAACAAACTCCTCACTGTCACTCAGTCCCTAAGTATACACACAGAATATACACACAATGTATTTAATGCATGCATGTTTTATTGTATTACAATTGCATTCTGACAGTTGTCAAATACACAGATATGTTATGTTATGTTATACATCAAACGTGGCTGAAATTAACAAGTATACGTCGGCACTCCTTACTGTCAGGCTGAAATGTACACTCGCTGCATAGCATGCTGAGTCACCGTGAGTATGCAGACTGGACAGATAGATGCCAGACCATTACAATACGTTTTCCACTAGATTTGGCCAATTTGATAAGGAAAGATTAGTGTCTAAAATAGATCCTGACAAACATAAACGTTATACAACTGTCAAACTGTGAATAACTAAATGATTAAAGGAATAAAAGTAACACAAGAGCATTCATCAGCAATTCCCGACTTATCTTAACAGAGTTGCAAAACAGACGACTAAATCCGGGTAGGATGGAAATGGTGTAAACCAGTTATAAACTCTTTCAGAAAGGCAATGATAGACTCTGGCCACACAAAGGATGTACATAATAATGGACACTTTGCTCATCCGTCGCTGCCTCAACCATGCCTCTCGCACATTTCGTGGCATTGCTTATAAGCGGAGTAATGAAAGCTGCCTCAGTGCTGGCGCCGTGTATGTAACCGGATTGTGCTTTTATCGCTGGTGCTTGTAAACAAGTTAACTGCCATTGAAATGGCGTGATTTTAAATGGGACCAGTCTCACGTTGTGCATATAACCGGATTGTGCTTATATCCGACGTGCTTCTAAGCAGTGCGCACTGTATACAGAACTATGCACATATAAACAAACCTGCTGTAGCAATGGCTTCAGTATAATGGAGCTCTGCCATCCGACGTAGGCAGCAACGCCGACAATACAGTCAAAGAACGAACCACGCAACTGCCAGTCATTCTGTGCAGATTTCAACATCGTAAATAACATTAACACAGCTACCTGTGTACCTAAATATGTCTCTATATTCACCAGTATTCACCAGTGCCTAGTCACTGTAGAAACAGAGGTAATGATAGGATCAGGACTACAATGTGCTTATTATAACATAAAATAGCAAAAAGAGACGGACAGACAACCGTAACGTGTCACCAGCAGAAAGATTAAACAACATTAAAAACTAAACACGGAACTAATTTAAAATTTTAACAACCTATCAATCACTTGTTAAAGCCGCATCAGTAGTAGGCATAAAAAGGTCACTTGGTTGGGAAATTAACGACCCGTTTTTCAGAACAAAATAGGCTATATTGGGGACAACGTCTTGGGTAGAGATTTAGTTCTACTAGGTTGAGGATGGCCTATGATTCAGTAACCTCCCGACCTCGTTGCCTTTTTTTGTACAGCAACGACCCACAATGGGAAAGGATATGGGAAGCTCATTTAAGTTATTATGCTAGTGCCTACAACAGGGTGGAAACTAACCAACCACCACAAGACCTATTTATCAGTGATAATGTGATATCTTGTGTAATTGCTGTTCATCGGTTCCTATCAGTACCAAATGACTCTCATTGTATAATATCTTTTTCGCATGAGTCTGGCTTGGGAATGCTTCTCTTAGGTAAAACCCAAAAGAAGCACCCGGGGGATCTCCCACCCACAGTAACAGACCTGCCCCCTCCACTCCCAGTAGGCATAAAAAGATGTTTACGTGAAAATCAAACACTAAGTTGATAATCATAAACCTCTACAAACTGACCATTTTAGTAGTCCCGGTACAGCAGCTGGTCCAATGTGAGTCTGTGTCTGGACAATAACTCTGGAAATAAATGACCTCTGACCTAGATATCTGGCAAGCCAGATCATCTTGACCTTATCTAGGTCGAGTCTGAAAAACAAGACAATGGCCACAGCCACTGGATACTACAGCTGCAGCAAAAACACCGGCATACCTTGTCGTTGAGAAACGTGATCATGTGTGAAAACAACACATCATTAGCTGCAAGCACAAAAACAGTCTAAAATTAAACGAGAAAGTAAGTAAAATTATTTATTTAGCACTAGCATAAAACCAAGGCGTGCTAGATAGCAAGGTCAGACCATATCACTGTCAAAAAAGGTTAGCAACTGTTGGGATGGCCGACCATGGGGTAGAGAAAAACAAAAATTGACTAAATCCAACATCTCAGAGATTGGCGGATCAGGACACCATCTAATGCAAATTAGCTGTCCTCTGTGGTAACCGTCATACTAAATATCAATGTGATTCATTTAGGAACACCAATGTCACACAGGCACACACACCAACAGACACCAAAAAAAATTCATAAGATAAGCCAAACCATTAACATGGTTAACTAGAAATCAGTGAAGCAAACCTCAAGCAAGGCACAAGTCTAACAAGGTGTCGCCCTAACGGAATGTAACACTACTGGACCGCCGTGCAACGTTACCATGGAGCTATAATAAGACTGGAGGTGGCATGATGCCATCGCCTGGCCTACGTGGGTGAAGCTGCCTGTAGGCCCACCATGGAGTGTTACAGACAATGACAGACGCCAGAGAGCAAAACAATACAGCCCCCTACACTATGTGTAGGCGGGTTAGTTATAAAGTGAAGGTAAACAAGTTGTCAAAGAATTTTGACAAAAGGCCACATCTCATTTCGTGTCAGCATGTAAAAAATCGGCATTTTAGTGTCTGTTGTTTACAAACTTTCACGGCGTTTATCTCGAAATTGAAAAAGTATATTGCACTAAACCCTTCAATTGTAAGGTACCTGAAGATAGCATTAAATTAGTGTGTGTGTGCATATGCGTGCAGTGGTCAACACCGCAGATCTAAAACCATAGCTTGTATGTGTACATTCAAGAACAACTTAGCGTCTTGGCATCAAACAAGTCTTTTATGCTGCACAGAGAATACGGTGCATACCTTTCTGTCGGCCGAAGAAAACACAGAGATGTTTAATGCCGTGCATGAGCAGCGTACGTTTGACAATGTTGTCAGGATCACTAAGTAGTGTTTGGACTTTCTGCTGGACAAGCTCATGCAGCGCAAGCAGCTCCGCATCATAGCTTGCCTGTAGTGCAAACCATCGACAAACTGCAGTCACTATACTGTAGATGATATTAACTACGATGATCATCATAATCATCACGTTTGCTATAAAACGACTGGCCGCATCTAGCGGTATGCGTAACGTAAAGATCTGGCGTCCGTCCATCTGTCCCGTTTTTCTAACCTCAACAGACTTTGCAGTGCACCGTTTCTTCTGAGCTAATCGGTTTTTGTTTTTTCTTAATTTCTGTTTCTGTGCCGTGTGCTAGACTAAACTGGCCACGTCGTCAGCTTTTGAGTGAACATAAATATATCGTATTGTATCATACACACTCAACATAACTCACAGCATACAACGTGGCAAGCATACATTTAGGCCTGACAATAAGGAGGACCAACATACTTGTTTATTGTGCATTTATGAGTGTCAATGTTTTCATTGGTGTCTACCTACCATTTTCCAGGCAAATCTTGAGTAACCAGTGCTCGGTTTCTGCTCGCAAAAACCTGTTTCTGCCAAATATGTTTAAACTGGTTAAAAGTGGATAAAAAACAAAATACCAATACAGTGGTACCTCCTCTCTCAAGACAACAGGATTCCCTCTGTATCTTACTAGACAAATACTGTAGCTCACCTGCGCATTCTCAATCAAACCAGCTCTTGTCTAAACTGTGCATCGACTCAAATGAAAACTGTGCATCTGCAAGTCTAAGATAAGAGCTGGTATAGCTGACTAAGCAGCATCAGCTCCATCAGCAACTGCTGTTCATTGTAACTAATGTTTGCCAGTCTTTTCTGACTGCAACTTGCCAGCCTACATTAGCTCTGTGTCCTCAACATCATTAGTGATGGGTCACGTGACATCTGTCAGCAAACAGCGGTGTTGTAGAGTGGCTAACTAAACGAAGTTTAGCAGATGAATCACTTCATTGCTGCAACGCTATGCAAATATCACCTTTGGTCAAAAATAACAGACTTAGTAACCGCAATTAATTCAATCGTCCATTTATGTTACAGTTTGCTACCCTGTCTGGTATTCAGGCAAAATAAACCTATTTATATGTACACCAGTAAATTCAAATTGATACCTTGAATTTGCTTATGTCCTGTGCAGCGGAAGACTCCGCTGTAAGTTCTTGATTATTAACTTGTACCATCTCCAGGAACCTAATATACACCAGCATTACTGACAATGCACAACAACATCCGCAGTATTTGCACTATATTTGGCCATGGTTTTTTCCTCTACCACGTCAGGAAAAGAACCTTTGGGTACAAGTGGAACAAATTTTAATGGCCAGATGCCCTTCCCGTCACCCAATGAACAGCATCACAGCACTGAGGAAAACTCAAAATTTTACCCTAACCAGAGTCTGGTCCTAATCCTTTCTTCATCCACCAGACTCACAAGTTGGTTCCTTCACGCTCCACCAGTTTTAAGTTAATTAATCCAAAGTAATTAGGCAAGAGGCTGCATCGCCATCTCTTTATGCCTCACGGTGGCAAATGTTATTGCACTGGGCAGGCACATATGCCAAGCATAGGTATGTTACAATCGGCCAGAGAATGTTCATCCTAAAAACTGCCCCTTCCTTTGGAGGGGATCTCAACACGTTTCCTTGGACCCAAGAGTTAGACCTGGAACAGCATCTCGATCGGTTCAACCGTTTTTGCACAACTCATCCGTGTGCCCAACACACAGACAGATAGGCACACAGATCCTGCTTCACACAACATCCGTAACAATAGGCCACATCTATGCACCGTGAGCATGTGATGCGGCCTAAAAATACTGGACTATAGCACTCTGTTGAACAACAACTGTAACTCAGCAATGTTTAACATCTCATTTGGCATATAAGAGGTCACTTCTGACAACTGCACTGGTTCTGACAATCCCTCAACTACGAACACAGCTTGAGCTGCTTTCCTTTTAGAGCACAGATAAACAGACAGACAGACAGACAGACAAAGAGACAGATGCAACTAAACGCCCTAACCACGCTGGCGGCTATACAGCTGGTGTGGGTAAATACAAAAACAGACACAAAAACTAACAACTCTAACACAACAAAAACCAACATATACATATTCGTAACACTTAAGATAATGATTGAATTGAAAAATAACACAACCTGAGGGCCGTCTCTGCTAGCAGAGCTATGTTCTCTGCATATGTGACTCGCACCATTGTCACTAGATCCTGTGCTAAATGACCCTAGAACATTCACACGGCATGGCAGTGACATCAGCCGACATCTAGTTTGAGTTTGAAAATAAAAATACAATCACGGACAGAAACCTAAAATATCTCATCTGCAGTAACGTAACAAAGTTCTGATTACAAGTGCTATTTTAAATTTCTTGAAAACATGTTTACAAATGGGGCTTACCATTTGCGGCAGGACGTATTCTGGAAATACGTTTGCATCACTGAATCAAACACAACAAAATAAGCAAATAACTATGTGCAATCAATTTAACTAACTTAATCAAAAACTAGAAAATGGACTATGATACTCTGGTGTCGACATGGTTGCCTTCGCCACCTTAAAAGCCTGCTGTGACCTTGACCTTTGACCTCTAAAATCTAATCAGGTCATCACTCATCAGTATGACATAGTGGTTATTCCCTGTAAGTTCCATAGAAATTGCTCAAGTAGGAGATACAGTCTTCACAAGATATGACCTTGACAGCCTGCTGTGACCTTGATCTTTGACCTCCAAAATCTAATAAGGTCATCGGTAGTGGCTAGCGAATATTCTCTGTAAGTTTCATCAAGACTTTTCAAGCCATGCATGAGATATCGTGGTAACAAGGTCTGTCCGGACGAACAAATGGATGAACATGGTCGACGGAGAGCCAGAAAAACATAATACCTTTGCCGACTCCGTCAGGTGGCAATGGCATAATGATAAATCACAAGCACCGACCACAGTTGCTGCAACACCAGCAGAATGGCCAGCTGCACTCCACACCTAAACTGGTGTACGCTTCCACTCTTTATCTAACATCAAGCTCCCGAGAGAATGAGAATTGCTCCCTATAATATACCATCTGTCTGATGCCAGTCCTCATGACTGTTCTGTAAAAGGACCGAAATCTTGTCAAAGACCGGCAGCTCCTAGTGCCATGGAAAAACTGTTAAAACAAGGTTTCGCCCTAACAGGACGTAATACTACTGGCCGCCGTCGCGTGCTGCCCCGTGGTGAGTTTCGTTGCATATGCGCTGCAGTGGAGTGTTACAGAGGATGACAGACGACGACGACAGACGCCAGCGAGAATCACTAGTCAGCCTCCTACACTATGTGTAGGCGGGCCAGTAACAAATGCTTAATAAACCACAAACTAAGACAAGATGAGCAAACAACAAAAACTTGCCTGTAGAACAAAAGAGCTAGAAAACAAGTGGTCACCTGACTGGAATGGTTTTGATGTCGGACAAGCAGCGGGCAATAGTTCGGATAGCTTCACATCGCACGGTGGAAAATGTGTCCGTGGTCATGTGTAGCTACACAACGACAAACTCGTTTTCATGGTCGTTATTCCAGAAACAACAAGTATCAGATCCATTGGAGAGGTAAAACAACCACTCACTGTCATCATCATGTTTATCCATGTTTGTAATTCAAAAAAAAACCAACACATCTTTATTTCAATGTACACTTCCTACATCACTAACAAACAGGTCCTTTCATGTTATACAATACTCGGAGTAATACAATTTCAAAGCCAGTTCCATGACTGGACAGATTGGCAGGATTGTATGTGTAAGTGCATCTTCTTCTTAGAAACCCGGAATGGCTGCTTAGTAAAAACCTAGAACGGCTGGTTACCAATTTAGCACAGTAAAATTGAAACAAGAATAAACAAGTCACAAATTCATCTCTGGATTAAAATAGACAGTGTAGAGATAGTATTAATGTAATAATAACACTATTAATAACAGTTTTTAATAAAAAGTTCACGTTTACAGTAGACAAAACATTCGATTCTTATTCAAGTTTGGACTTACCAACTGAATATATGTCCAGAAGGCAATTTTTACATTGCCAATTTCACAACAAAATTCATCAGTGCTCACAAGGAAGTATTACTAGCAAAATGGCCAGTACTGTTGGTCTGCTTACAGCGTTACATTGGTTGGCATTAACGATGAAATAAAACTTCTAAATACTGATGGGCTGGTGTTTTATAGTCTGCATCAGGGAAGAAATGCAGCCTATAAAATATCAGCCCATCAATATTTATCAGCAAAAAGGAGGCTGCTTCAGCAAAGGTCTAGAGCCATGAAGTGGCTTCATCAGTGAATTCTTACCATGTATGGCAGAAGACGATCGAGAACAATATCGGCCGACACAGATTTAGAAAGAATGGACATCAGCTCCAGTGCTGTTAACTTGCTATTACAATACTACAAACACACAATTGATTTAACTGAGATTAACTAAACTAAATCACAAATCTACTTCGGAACATTAACACTGATTTTCTCTGCCTATATTTACTTTACATACAAGACTATTCACCTTTCATAGCAACTATGCGTCTATCATGTACCATTTTTAAGACACAGTGAGTTGCTGGTATTTGTCGAAAATCACATATTTGTCCTACCCCACGTGTATTACTGGAATTTTATAAAGATCTTTGGCATCAGAAAACTAAAGCTCCTGGGCAATTATGTGTGACGATGGTTAGCCATTCTGATAGAACATCAGACTGTGGCGGACGGACAGACTGATGGTTATAGCATATACTGTGCTAGCATAGCATCGCACAGTAAAGTCTCATTTACTGGTGGCAATATCTCAGCCTCAACAACATTTACTACATAAATATAACGTAAGAAATAAATCAAACAACATTAAGGGCAACATTAACGTTAACGACAGATTAACTCCCACTAATTAATGGGAGTTAATCGCCCATTAACGTTAATGGGAAATTAATTTGCAGTGGAAAAACCGGCCTAAGTAACTGCAGCACTGAAGCAGCGGCTTACCAGCAGCTGTCGAATGCTGGACGTCAAGAGAGAAATAATATTAACAAGCGCAGAGTCCTGAGTACTGATACCAACATTGAGAAGAATCACATCAAGGTCTCTCTTTAGCCTGTCACAATGCATATACTGCACACTTACATGTATGTTAAGTATCCATCACTAATAACGACACATAAATCAGTCTGTAATTCATGACTAGAATTCACTCAGCAGAGAGGTCAAACCGTGGCAAGCAACAATTTTGTTTTGCAGCATTACAGCTAGTACACAGGGTCATCACTAAAGTCATCAGCATTGTAGACCTGACACACAGGCACACTGACACAAACACTTGAATTAGCTGGCCACATATTTTCCATCAATCCTTCTTCAATTGTTATTTCTTGAAGGTACTAACTAATGCCACACAAACATAAAGAAAATACAACAATACAGAATACAGAAACATATGGTAAGATAGACTAGAGCATAATAATGTGACCTACCAAAGCAAAGGAAATAGATGTCTGTGTCTTAACAGATACAACGTCAAATTTACCAGCAGCATTGCTCACAGGCAAATCACAGGTGATGCATTTACTCAGATGATTTTTTGCCTATTTTGCACGTATCTCCCTCAGAGAACTCTCTCCCGGATTTCATCCGGGACCAGACCATCAGTGCAGACTGTATCAGACGTTTGCTTAAAACGTACCTGTTTGCTTGATACTAGTGCATTCAGCACGTTAGAGGTTCTTGACGACAACTGCACTGTATGAATTTACTTACTTACTTACTATCAGTGAAACTACTGATATAATACAAAAAAGTTAGGGAGGGCCAAGAATCATGCAGACTTCCTCTGTCAGTATGGTGAGGAAGGAATAAAATTTCTATATTTTTTAATTAATCAGGAACAATGGTAAATTACACAACCTGACAACCCTGTCGTCACTGTGGATGATTGGCACCTGGGCAAACCGTTGGCAGTAGTGCCCAAGAAATGTGTAGAAGTACGCCGGGAATGCTTTGTCACGCTGATCAGACAGATACTGTTCGGCAGTCAAACGGCGTGCTGGGTCTTTCTGGGTCATATGAGTCACCAGATCCTGTGACGTCATCATCATCATCATTAGCAGAACAAAAGGGCTGTTCAGTGGCAGTGTGTTGTGCATACAATTTGGTCACAACCCATATCTTGTCTTGCCATTAGCCAGGGTTGTTAATATAGAATTAGTGTACCACTGTTGCTAGTACTGGAAAATATTTTTCCAACACTGCCCGGAGTATTGCAATACTTTCCTAGAACTGGTACTGGTAGTGGTGAGCCAACATTTTTGTTGAATACGGAACCGGCTTGTTCCGTTCCGTTCACAGACTGGTTCGCAGTTCTCAACATGGGCATATTACAGCGATCGTTCGTATCGCATTGATTGAACTGAGCAGTAACTGATAGTACTCAACATGTACATAAGTAGTTCAATTTACTGCCGTCGTGGTGCTGTGAACGCTCGTCATAGCATACACAGGCAGGGAACTGCAAATGATTGATTGAGTTAAGGTATCATTTCGGAGACGTTCTTTCCCGCCAATCTCTCGGCTTAGTACTGAAAAACAAAATCTAACACAACAAATGCAAACATGCACCTGTAACAAAATGTACTAAAAACAAAATGATCACATAAATAACTAAAGCCAGGTTTGGTCACCTCCTACAACCTCCAACCTGCAAACGGAATGGGCCTATGCTAAACGAAGTAAATAAGTAAGAAAGTATGTAAGTAAACAATCTATGTGGTACCAGAATCAACAAATGAATCGTGCACATTAACAACCCTTGAGCCCATACGGGGCCATACGATTGCAAACCGTGCTGCAATGATTATGAATTCAGTTCAGTTCTGTTACAATGATGTGTACAGGCCTTTACGTAACATTTAAAAACTGACCGGGTAGCTACAATGTCGTCGGAATTAACAGGCATAAAGAAACAACACTAAAAAAAGACTTGCATGCTAAAACAAGGTGTCGCCCTAACGGTACATAACACTACTGGCCCGCCGTGTGCTGCCCCCTGGTGAGTTACATTGCATATGCGAGTGTTACAGACGATGACGACAGACGACGACAGACGCCAGTGACAGTTACTAGCCTGGCCCCCCTACACTATGTGTAGGTGGGCCAGTAATAAAACTGCAGCAGCAAACCCGAATGCTGACGTCGTCGATGCTCTGAAACAACTTAGCAGGGCTGTATTCGCTAGACCGGTATGCAAGCAGCTGACTAAGATCAAATGGACTTGTTCCCTCGGTGAACAACTCCGCGATTACACATCTGCACAGAACCATCATCTTACATCAGGACTGACAATATCTTTAATCATCCAAAATTCAGGCTCAAATTTCATCCAACTTGCCTGATCTGCTTTACTACAACTAAGACGGGTCATCTACTCTGGCTAATAATTGAAGTTTTTGTGTTTTAAAGTGGTGGCTTTTACAACTGAGAGAAACTGAGTCCCGTGTTGTTTTTATAATTTGTGTTGTACGTTGTTATGTGGTTCATATACAGTTAATGTCTGTCCAAACCTCACTATTTTAGTCAATGTGTAACACAATTATTTGTTAGCTCCTTCACATGTGCAAAATAAACTTCATACATAGCACATCTAAAGAATCTACTTTTTTAAAAGTTAAGTTTAGAAGAACCAATATTCTTTACAATAATTTCCACTGTTGCTGTTGATGTTATCGAAAGTTTTGTTTACGTTCCTCTTGTTGTGAAATTAAAGACAATATCACTATGGAATATCAACACTACTCTGACTTTACAGAAATTATTCTAACATGTTTCTGCTGATTATTAAGTTTCTCATTTTCACTGATAATCCTCCATCACTTTAATCTAAAACTAATAAACCGAAAATATTCCATTTTTATCGTATATGGTGCCAAAAATAAGAAAAAATGGCAGCTGGTCTCCAAATCAACAGCTATCTATTCAAAAATACACAGACACATATACAGAAACAGACAAATACTGGATGGCACTCATGTACTTACATACATTAATACAATACTAACACAATACTTCCCTAACCTTCAAAAAATGTAATCAACTCTTCTCTGGTCCAGTCCATAGTCTACCTATTCCTTAAACTTCATGAAATCCACAGATATCTTTTCGAGTTATCCTGCTAACATACAAATAAACAAACAAACAAACCAGAAAAAACAAGCACTTACAAGTGTAAAGACCCACGCTGGCAATGTTCTGTGACTCTTGACCTTGTCCTTTGACCTTATGACCCCAAAATAAATTGGTTTCCAGTACTAATGGTGGAACAATTATGCATCAAGTTTGGTGATCGTAGCTGCACTGGTTTTTTAGATTTAGTGCGGAAAAACAGACACACACACAGACAAACACAAGTAAGAACCCTACCCCCACAACTGCCGTTGGTATGGGTAATAACAAACAAACATACTGTGGTGAAAACAGTACCCCCCGCTCAAACTGTGGCAAAGGTGACAAAATGCAGCGACATTGGAGCAACAGACCCAGCAGAGAAGATGTCCATTGATGGGGTGAGATCCCCCTTCTTCACTTCGCTCGTTGTGAGGTCCAGATTGTTCATGTCCTTCGTTGGGTCGACTGTCCTCCATGAGCTTTCCACAAACCTTTCCGGCGCGATGTAGCACGTACGACGACGGGACGTGTCAAAGAAGTATGAGAAGTCGGCTGGGTTGTCCTGCGACCAACAATCAGTTAACCTAGCAGTCTACATGTGACATCAATACAAGGTACCACACACAACCAAGTGCATAATTCTGGCATGGTGTCACAACAGGTTTGGCACCATACTTTAAATCACGAGGTCATGGTTTGACTCCGGGTGGGAGCAGAGATGCATAATGACTCAGGGCACGATGCTGATATCGTTTTTGCACGACAGTCACCAAGCAGTATAATTATATACTAGTTAATGGGTGACACTCTGCGGCTGGGAAGGTAACCACAATGGCCTTGAGTTACACGCTTCAGCTGTTTATCTCCCTACATGCTGAAGACCCAGGAAATGGGATATGAGCACCACACATATGCTCCTGTGAAAACGAGCATGGCAACCATCACCTTTACATAATTCCACATCTTATGACACCTAACAATCAGAATCACATCAAGTACAACAAAAAACTTTTTCCCAATTTACCTTTTTCGGAAAAAGGTAAATTCGGAAGATGATGGATTTATGTAATAGAAGACTAAGCACGGACAGAAATAAGAACAGCAGCAGAGAGAACAGATTGCAGTGGACAGAAACTGTTTCACGGTACTGCCAAACTTCCCAAAGGATGGCACATTACATGTGTAATGTAATGTATAATAATGTCAATGTGAAGTTTAAAATTACACTTCACAAACAGGTCTGGTACAGGGGTACCTTACAATATAAGAGTTACAATCTGTCACGCAGCTGGACACTATGATGAAGAGTACGATGTCGTCTTCAGGTCGTGGCATATTGTGTAGACTGTAAGCAACGCAAATTTCATTTTGCAAGGACTCTTTTTCTCGCTCTTGCCTTCAGTGACCGACCCACTCAGCAATCTTTGAACATTTCCTTGGAGCATGCCACACGTGCAAACTGCTGTCCGACAACTCGGCCTAGGGGTGCAGTATCACTGCATCCAGGCTAGCTGATGCGTTACAGTGTGCCCACCGTAACATCTGATATATTACAATGAGCGCAGAACAACTTCGCCAGAGTCTTCTGCCGGTGCGGAAGCGAAACCAACTCCAGAACATTTCTCTGGTTGCTACACTGGCTGCCAGTCAAGCAATGATTCATGTACAAGATGGCGTCACTGATGGCCAACATACTGTCATTCTCAAATGAGCGACCTGATCTAAACAGCTGTTCTATTTTGCCTCTGTGGTCATCCAACACCTCAGTGCTTTATCTTCCAAGAATGTGAACTGATTCAACAAATGAACGAACGGATGAACAAGCGGATGGACAAACAGCCCGAAAACATAAGCTTCGCCGACACCGAAGGGTGGCAAAGGCATAAAATAGCCGTTAAAACAGTGTGCATCACAGTCCCTGTGTCACACTATATGGATTCATCAAGTACATCTAGCAGTCACAGTACTAGTGACGTTATTTCTGTATGCTAGATCTGACCCTCACACATAGAAAGAAACGATTAACAGAAGCAGCAGAAACCTCTGGGAGGTAAGTTGGTTTGAAGCTGGCAAAGTCAGTAAGTAACAACCAGTTCCAGCTTGTCACCATCACATTTTCCGACTTGATGTCACCGTGGCAAACCTGCACAATTGACAGAAATGACTGACAGCTCACACTGGCAATATAGACCGATCTTCAAAACCATTTTGCTGTCATCTTCCCATAAACCTTTCTATGAATTTATAACAAAGACTTCCACCTCACCTCAACTGTGTTGCTACACTACCTTACAAAATTCAAAAATAAAAAATTATCACCAAATTTCCACTCCTACAATAGCAATCCATTTTACGTGAAACTTAACAAATCTCACCAACTCTCATGTGTCACACGTCACATGAAAATCACTGCAACTTCTCTTAATTTCAACAAGGGGTCAAAGAAGTTTGACGAAAGGCCACATCATAGGGGGCAGGATTTTTTTCACCGAAGTCAACACAATGTGACACAGACCGGCCGGCAGCATTGAAATCCACTACAGCAATGGTGCTGTTATGCCATTAATATTGATGTTTTTGTGCCGCATACAATGCAGCACTGACCGGCAATGCTTTGCAAGATGTTGGGCCAACAACCCCGACAATTGCCCATTCCCACGGGGGATCTCAATCCCATCTAACACATAATTCGTTGTGCTCATGTGAGTCAGCCCCCAAATGTCATCTCGATCGGTTCTGCAATTTTTGCCGGGCTCACGAATGTCACCAACAGACAAACAAACAGACAGACCCACAGACAAACCACACTACTCCATCCATAGCGAGAGGCTGCATCTAGCTATTGCTGCAATGCGGCTTAAAATGTATCAGAATTTTGAAAAATTGCAGCCAAGTCACTGAACATAATTAACCAGAATGGCAGCAATAAACGACAAATCAGTAGGTTTGAAAGTAGCATCCACAGACGTCCACTATTAATATCATATCAAATACTAATCCCATAAAGAAACAACTAATAGCAGGACTAGTGGTACTAATGTTCAAAACCCATCTCAAAATGCTTTTCTTTCTGGTTAAAAACAGCACTGTCTGAAGATGCAAGTACGATATCCACTCATTCTGCTATTTGTGAAACTTAAAAATACTAGCATAGAATAGATTTTTGCTGCTTACATTGAGTTTATGACACTGATTCACTGCACACAGCAGCTGATACGCAATCCATTTCTTCTCAATTGGACTCAGGAATGGTCGTGTGCTAATCCGATCATACAAAGAATCTTTAACATATTGACGGAAGAGAAGAGCAGCACGATCCGACTGCTGCTCAAATCATTACACAACACATTCTTACATACTCCTGTCAAGTCAGCTTATATGTAAACTGCTTGGTAGCAATATATGGAAGAAAAAAATACTACTCATTTATGTAACCTCCTTATGTAAATATGCTTCATCTTTGCCATGACCTTATCCAGCGGTGTTAGTAAGCCATAACAAAGTGACATAATTGACTGTCCATCTCAATTGATAGAACACATACTCAAGTAACCTCTTAAGCATTACAAGCCATTTTACCGCAAGAGGGCTGGTAGTCAGTCTCAACCATTGCTAAGGCTGGTGTACTTCTTATTAAGCTAGAAAAATGTATGTGATAATTTGGACTGAAAAAATCATTCATAAATAATATTATAACAATTACAATATGTTTAAAGATAATAAATATTTGTAATGCTGTGCAAGGTAATCATCTAGTCTCAAGGAATGGGATCTACAATAAATCTTGATACTGAAACAATAAACTAATGGCAAATCAAACACACAAAATATCCGAAAAAAGCAATCGTATTTAATGTATTTTAGTGACAAAAATAACACAATAATATACTTTAGCTGTCTGAAATGGAAGACAGTTTGTAGCATCCTGGAGACGCATGTTAATATCTACAATAAAAAACCAGTAGCATATTAATGTGTGTTACCTATTCAATGAATACAACAATGTGAGCAACCTTAAACCAAAAAATAACATATCAAAAGTAACTTCTAAGGCAAAGGAAGTAAGGGAATAAAATAGGGACAAAGAGATGCAAATTACAACTGGAAGAATAAAGTTGGATGAATGGAGATATGGAATAATGAAAAGGGGGAAGAGGGAAAGAAAATATAAAATTAGTCCCGTACGGAGACTGACAGTCGACTTCCGCTAGGGCAGACTAGGGCCGTCAAACGTGGTTAGGACCAAAGTTCAGAGGTCACGTGAGGGAAAACGAGGACGAATTTCAAAAATCTGACCGGTTAAATTTTAGATATTGCCCCCTAATTTAAGCATCCGTGGTCATTTGTCAGCCCCCATTATAAATGAGGGAGGAGATAGAGTTTGAAAATGATCCAAAATGGACGAATTTCCGACTTTCATGGGCTCCTGACCTTGACCTTGACCTTGGATCCGGGCATGGTCATTACTTTTTTTCATCTCTCATCGAGTACTACCTGTATACCAAATTTCATTGAAATCGAAGAAACTTTTTGTGGACGGACGGACGTACAAACACACGGACGAACGGACGGAAAATTGCCACCCATAGTATTAGGTCGACTTCCAAAGTTTAGAAGTCGACCTAAAAAGAGAAAGGAGGCAACATTATCCATTAATCAAACTATATAACTAGATGTCCGACAATTGACAAAATGGGTACACTGGAATAGCAGCATCTTCCTCCCTACACAGTGGTAATGGCAAATGGGCTGTAAGCAATCAGATGCACGATGTCATTTACAATTTCCAACGGTGGCAATGTTCACAACAGCTGGATGACTCAAAATACATAAAATGTCAAAAGCCTTATTTTTCAGAAACCTAAATCATTCAATTATAATGTTGCAGACAAACTCAATCGATCCATTTGGGCATTGTGGCACAATTCACTGCCAAATCCAACAAAAATTTTAAAAAGTTTCAGCCTTTTCAAGGCCTTAAGGTCATTTGAAGGCCACAGCAATTTTCACATTCTCACACATATTGATCAACATCAATATCGCTCAGATATCTGCATTAGTTCTTTCTGGCTCTGAAACAATCAGTAAAAACTGCAGAATGTCAATTTTTGGAATGTTAATTAATTTTTGGTCACCCCCAAAAATCAACCACATTGTTCTCTGTATCAATGCAAATTCCTTTCCCCAAAAATTATGAAAATGCAAAATAAATTTTTGAGTAGTACTGCTGACCCACAGAAACACATATTAAATATATAAATGCCAAACGAATCTCATTACTTCTTTAATTCACGAAAACAATTTCCGTTCATCAAAAGCATGAACGCAACACTATTGCCAACAACAATAATACATTAGGTTCAGTTCTGTAATTATTTATATGAGAAAAACTATCTTCAAAAATATATGCTATATCACAGAACGAATGTAACAATAGTACCTACCTTCTAATTTATCCCGGTAAGACTTCAATGGCAATGACGGATCATGAATGACAAATACTTTAACAACAAGAGGTCCTTCTTTTGACTGTGCTTTTGCAACCTTGAAGAATCTCGTGCTGCCCAGACTAGAAAGAAAACAACACCACAAACAGTCAACTAAATTTCAAGCTGTATCGTTAGAATGCATGACCAAATTATGATACTGAAGCTAAACATGTAGTTATGAAACTACTGTAGCAAAAAAGAAATATACTTCTCAATGAAATGAAACTGTGGAACATCAGTGAGGTACTGTTCGACAGGCAGTATCTGTGATGGTGCAACTCCTGTTAGCTGGTTACCCATTGCACCTTCTGTCAACTAGTCACGTCAGGTTTGGCACTGTGGTGACTTGCAGCAATGTATGTTTGTTACTATCCAGTCAAACCTGTACACACATATACAATGGTAGTCAAAAATTGTTTCAATATTACTGTGTCAAAGTCAAGAACTACCCAAGCAGACAGCAGTCACGGGGGGGGGGTTCACTGACATTTGTCTGTCTGTATGTCCGCTTTTCTGCATGATATCTCAAAAAACGATGCAGCTAGGATCACGTTATAACTCAACTGAGGCTCTTTTCAACTACAGGGCATATTATCATGAAACCAAGATCGCGGTTCCTCCCTGTCC
>Ga0209780_1000725_pt1 | contig 19075 bp, 8 predicted proteins | sample WorMetexBAHAMAS2_FD_187384 | JGI IMG/M metagenome (GOLD analysis project Ga0209780, IMG submission 187384) | Marine gutless worms symbiont microbial communities from Max Planck institute for Marine Microbiology, Germany - Inanidrilus exumae... | ecosystem: Host-associated > Annelida > Digestive...
GATGAGCTTCTTGTTATTTTGTAGATAGATCTTCATTAGTTTATACCGATAAGGTTCCATGTGATAGACAAAGCTGCTCCTTATTTTAGCTTAGCACGTGTTAAATATTTCTCGTTCGTATTTGAATTCGGTTTCGTGTGTGCATAAATTTAATCCTGAGCATCCGTTTCTCGTTTAGCGGAAACCAAAGCAGTAGCGTCTACTTGAGATCTATGCCGCTACTACGGTAGTCTGATTATAGTCCGGAGTTCTTCACAGAGACAGTTTCGACGATCGATTAAGCGCAGTTAACTTTCGCAATCACGTGGTTTCGTTTAGACTCTCCATCCTGCGTCGTATTTACAGAACAAGGAATCTAACGACTTCCCGGTATACCCGCCGGTATTCGTTGATGAAGACCATGCTGGCTCGCCGGTACTGGGTGGAGTAAAATTTCCCGAACACTACGGTCCGATGAGTGCCATATGCGCACGTGTCTCGCCAGCAGCAGCAGCAGCAGCGACGATGGATGCGGTCGGATGACGCGGCCTAGCAGTGATTGGTTCCGTGAACGATTACAGAACATCAATCGTGCTCCAGTCATCGGCCGCCCGCGCCCGTTTACCAGTCGATTTCTTTGATGCGAGCGGGCCGCACATGCGCCATCTCTCGGGATGTTTATGATCGTCGCCCGGTAATGGCTTGATGACATCTGGAAGTCGTCAGCAGCGGCCCGCAGCAGTGTGCCATGTGCAGCGTGAGCCGAAAACGACGCTGACGCCGTTTCTTTGTTAGAGCCGGAGTCTGAAAAACTCTGAAACGTTGAATAAGGCATAATGATCTAATATGCACCCGGATTCTTTTTTGACTTCGGCGCTATACAAATTGTGTACTTACTTACTTTGTCAAATGCTTTACGGAGATCTAATGCTACTCAAAGCGAGAACACATCTGCTTGTCTTAACCGATCGTCGCTGTGACCGCTAATCGCGTTGTTCAGTAAGCATACTTGTTTACCACCACCCACCCGCAGTCGCACCCGCTTATCAAGCATTACGTCCATCAACCAGCGAAGCCCATATAGACTAGATAGAAATACTTTATCTAGTCTGTATGGTGACGTGTTCGTGCTTATTGGCATACTTTTCACGGCAGACAGGAAGAGCCCGTGGCGAATATGGCTCCAGTAGTTAGAAGAATATACCGGCTTATGCGGCAGTGATGCTGAATATAGTCCATTTATGTGGTTAAGTTAGACTGTTTTCTTTTTTTCTCTGCTACCGGTTGATTTTATTTCGGCGAATAAAGATTATCATATACCAACCTGTCCCGATCGGTTTGTGAATAGCAATGACAAAAGGTCAGTTACAGAGAGTAAAGTAACGACCTTGTAGATTGGTACAACTGCAGACGTACCGTAGCCTATAAAAGCTGCAAAGGACAGAAACTAGAGAGCACTCGCTATAGTGCATACATCAGCTACGCCACATGCCGTTACTCTAAGCTTCCAAAATTTAATCAACTCTTCTCTGCTTCATGTGTAGTCTGCCTATTCCCCAAATTTCGTATAAATCCTTCATTTATGATGTATATCCACCACAGCGTTTTCAGTTATCCTGTTCACAAACAGACGAAAAACAGACAAACAAGACAGTATCTGCCGCCACCAGAGGCGAAGAATGGAATCAGATTATTAAAGAAGCGGCGTTTGGCACAAAGTTTATGATGATGCGAGTTATTGAGTTAACGTAACTATAGGGTTAGGACGATTGTCCCGTCTTATTATCGCATCGCGATAGTCTGACTGTCGGTCAAAAATCGTACCCGATAGTTTTTGCCCGATTATTTACCGAATAGGGTGACGTGCCGTGGCTTGACATTCTAATGTGAATTTGTGAACTGCTGAACTGTTTTTGTTCGATATAAATTTATTTTGTCAGAACGTAGTTATTTTGAAACATTCTGTGTTGCAGAATTTGTATTGTAAAATTGGGATTGAAGCAGGTTATTAAATTAGTAATTACTATTCTTTGTTGAACATTGCTGCTTAAAAAGGACGCTCTAAAACAATCGTATCGCCATCGCATCGGACGATTGTTTTGACCGATACTATCGACTGTCGCAGACTATCGAGTTTCTGCGTTATCGTCCTAATCATAAACGTAACCTAACTTTTTGCTTCGTGGCTGTTTTCTTTAGGCCTACGTTTTGTTGACTAATAATAATGTAACTGTGTGTTATTGCATGTGTTACAGGTGGCAACAGATGCTGAGACAGTCGTCTTCATTGACTGGAGTGCGTATACGGCGAGAACGAACAGTTTTTTGACTCTGTTCATACAGTGGCTTAACAGAATGTTTATGTGTCGTATTCTGTCTGTAATAATGCGAAGAATCTACCGCATACGTCGGATACAGTACGTCTGCAAAGAATTTAAAAGCAAGTAATAACTAGAAGAAACCAGCACACACAAGAGTGCAAAGACCCACACCGGCCACGTTCTGGTGACTCGTGACCTTGACCTTTGACCTTTTGACCTCCAAATAAATTTTCGAACTAAGCCTGTTTCTGTGCACGTGACATTATTGCTATAGTAGTTACATATCAATTGTGGGCTATTTGTGGCATGGTTATCATATTATGTCTAATTGGGTTAGGGTTGACGTTGCGCATTGCATGGTCTCTCGGCAATAACTGAGCTTCTTGTTTCCAAAATCTTATTGATTGACTCATAGGCTGTGTCTTTGTTGTCACGGAAGATTTGAATGTTGATTGCACAGTTGAATAATAGCCTGATGACTTACTGTCTGTGTTATAGATTATGAAACGAACTGTGTCATAACAGTGCTGCATATAACGAATAATCTTACACCTCTGTGACGCCTTTAATCTGCGACAGCTGAGCTCTTGTAGAGATATCGTGCGGAAAGAACAGACACACAGACAAACAGCGGTGAAAACCCTACCCCCGCGGCTGCCGTGGGCGTGGATAATTACAGTGTATATATACTGTTTCAACGTTATGTAAATAGTACAGAAATGCATAGAATATAATTATGTCTACAGTTCATAGATTTTATTACATATAGCAAAACGAAAGTTGTATAGCTTAATGTATCGGCTTCATACGGCCTATATTGCTGTTGTGTGAAATTTGTAACCCATAAACTTTATGTTATCGTGTAAGAATTTATACGGTATTTTGCAGCGACTTTGGTCGATTGTGAAACGGCATCCACGCAGCAGAAATGCGTAGTTTTCGTCCGACACCAGCGGTGCAAACAAGAGATCCATTGCTTTTAAAATGTTTCTGCGAAATGCTGTTATCAGAATCGATGCTTCGCTTGCAACGAAAGCACGCCTTCATGTAATCTTTGGTGGATTCCGTGTGTAGAGTTCTGTGGACTAAACAACAATCACGCGACGCTGCAACAGAGCCATAAAATACAAATATCATTTTGTTGTTGTTACATGTGGTATTTACATAACCCGTCGATTATGCACTCAGTAAATGTTCGACAACAGCCGACAGTATGTGGATTGTGCATTTTTGTGCTATTTTGCACACTTGTTATATCATTTTCGATCTCGCTGATAGACGGCTGGTGGTAGAAAATGCCATGGCATAAGTCAGTGGCATCACAGGAACTGCTATGTAGCCTATACCCGAGTGACACGTTAAAATTGATATTAATTTCATAATACTCTTGTGGCATATATAACAAAATTTTATCGTTATTATATAGAAATACGATTACCCTACGTTAACGTTCACTCAAGCTAACAGTGACCAGTATAGCAGAAACCGAAAAGTAGCGAAAAACTACAAAACGGAAGCGCATTAACACCGAATCAGGTCAAAAATCTGCGAAAAGCTGACTGAAAATAAACCGAAACAGGAATCGATTTAATGAAACTGAGAAACAAATCCATAGGACGAAGACCCGACTTGATATTCCAGCATAAATCTCATCCCGTTATTTTTCAGCGTCGATCAACATTCGGGCATTTTACATTTTCGGTCATATTCTTCGCACAGTCACCTTCACTCTCCTTCCATTGTTCAACATTACGCTCAATCGCCCGTGACACTGTGTAGTTCGGTAGGTTTATCAATTTCCAGGCGACTGCTACAGCAATCCAGTCCGTTTATCGCCGCGCTAGTTGGCAAACATATTGTTGGGTTTCCTCGGTCGACGGCAGTTGACCGGGTCGCGCTTTGTCCGTCAGCAGGCGGCTAACAGCGGCTGACAGACGTCACTCGACGGCGGTCGGTGGTGGAGGGCGAGGCGGCGACGGACCACGGTTGCCCGGGTGAGAGGCCGCCCGACGGCTCGCCGATCGCCCGCTGTCGTCATCCGCCACACTGACCCCGGCAGGTCTGCCGCTCCGTGGCAGATTAAAATTTAATCGTGCGAGCAGGAACGCGAGACAAACTGCCGCGCGAGTTCGATAATTGGCTGTCGCTGCCAATTCATTAATGTTTCATGCGAAGTGATTGTTAACGTGCGTTACCTCGGGCGATGATGTCTGCTAATCTGTCGCCGGCCTGCTGTGTGTTCACATTCCAATCGGTGAAACAGTGACAATGCAGACTTAACGAGTTCACATTGCACGACATATATATGACATCATCAGTCGCACTTCGTTGAATACTATAGACAGCCAGAATTTTAATATCCTCTTGTGTCTTATTCGTAAACGCCAAAATTTCACAGTGGACGTATCATTTCACTGTTCTCTCTTGGGGGATATTTGCAGTAACACTTTGGTGAACCGACATAGGAGGCTGTAGTTGGAAATTTTGTAATATTTAGGCTCACTATGCGAATGATTAATATAATACATAAATCTTCATTCACTAACTGTAGCATCAGAAAAAACATAGCAACACAAAAACATAAATACGGATAAGCAAAAGCAAAAATCGTTATATAATTATTGTCACCGCTTACAAATTATCAACCTCCAAACGCCAACAAAAATCTTATCTATTCCAGTCTGCTTTTTTCGTCTAGTCACCCTGTGCCAGCGCCTCAGATTTGTTTTACGATTTCCGGCGCTTATAAATATGTGTATGTACACATGTATGCACTTAGGTTGCATAGGACAAGGTTCACAATTAATGAGAACAAAAAGGGATAAAACCCCACATGGTTCATTGGGCTCTGGTATTTAAATTAGCGGAGGGTGCATGAACTGGGAGCCGAATGACTGAATCCGTCGACGTAGACGACCTTTCGGCTTTAAGGTCAGACGACGCGGTTGACAGCGACGCTACACAACGCAGTCTGTTTTACTCGATACTGACAAGAAGCGAAACTCAACACGACAGCATTGACTTGGCTGGCCCGGGAACCGAGCGCGGTGCGGCCGCGGCGCTGCAGCCGTGACAGCCACGAGTGCGACAGACGACGGCGAGCTGACCGGCACCGTGGCTTATCGTTTACACGAGCTGTGTCAAGTCACGGAACGCCGAAGCTGCTGGACACATTGAACGTGTCGGTAACCCGACTAGGACGTTGTTTGACATGTTGCTGTCGCGAGATCGCCGTCCCAAGTCTCCAGTTCCGTTTGTTAATTGACTGCGGAGACATGCAGAACTTTGGACGGAGCTCCAGCCTAGTTATTATTCTGTTGCGCGATAAGCAGCGAATCGACGCGTTCCTGCGGCGCAACAAGAAATGTGGATTTTGCCAACATCTCATCCTTTCAAGAACTCTGTGATACAGCAGACGAGCAGCTCTTTGACAAAATTCAACATAATACGCATCACCTTCTTCACTGTGTACTTCCTCAGTCCTCCACCTTAGGCTGCCTCACAGTGCTACAATCTCCGGAGAAGACCACATACTCAGCTCCTTCCGCTACACCCCGGACACCTTATGGACTTCACCTTCATTACTAGAATACTATATAAAACATTTACTGACGTTATTATGTAACTATCTACACATACATTAAATCAAGGACAAACTGACATTACATCGCATGTTTTATCTTTGTATTGTAACCATCTTGCGTTCTGTCAAGTATGTTCATTAAACGAATATGTTATGTTATGTTAGCCTACTCTGGACCTCAGCGCTGAGACCTTCATATCAGTCCAATGCGCCAGCCCAGGTAGAGAGGAACTGGTATAGGTGTGTGCGGTGTATATGCGCGTTGTGTAGGTTGGAGGAAAGAACAGTAGGCGAGCATATCAGTTATTTCTAAGCGCCCCCGCTAGGGGTGGCCTACTGTCTGGCTAAACCCGGACTGGCACTTATTCAGTGCCAGCCCTGACCGGCACTTCTTCAGCGCCTAGGCAGGGGACTTAGCCACATCTCGTGAGCGTGGCTGACACTTTGACGCTGCTAATCAAGGCATCAGCAACGGTCACAGTTTATAGAGGACACCGTCGAACCCTCTTACTTGCCCGGGATTAACTCCCTGTTTATCATATGCATAGGAATTATTTGAAATAATTCTTTGGTAGGCTGACGCGCCCGGGCTGAGATGCGAACCCCGGCCACTAAGCGCGTCACGCTCTACAGCACATGGCAGCCGAGTGCGCTGACCACTCGGCCACATTGACAGGTCGATCTACATTATGCATTTGGGGGATTTTAGTAAGCTTTAGCTTTCCCCCTTCTTAGCTACAGGTTTTTACTGTGTTTTTTATCTTTATTCTCTACAAATGTATTCGAGGCGAATCATAGAAATACTCTATGGGCCAAAAGAACGGCCTTCACGCGTTCGGCTATAACTCCGCCGAAAGTGAACCGATAAGATGAAATTTGGAACATTGTGAGCCAAATGTTGGACGTTGGTCCCGGCAGATTTTGGGCGAGATCCGACGAGTATATAGCGACAGTTTGAAAAATAGCCGAAATTTTGTTTGTTTTTGTCCGGTAAATAACGCACGATTTCACCGATTTCCCGTCGGACAAATTTTACGACATTTTAACACAACAACGTCAATCAGTGTCGCTATGTAAACTTTCGGAACAGAATTTTGAAAATTTTACGATAAGGGGTCGATTTAAAAAAACGCAAAAAATTTAAAAAAAAATTCCAGATCATGCGACCTCAAGCCGTCATAACTCCGCAATGATTACAAATGTCGAAAACTCACGGCCAAATGCCAGCCGGCGGGATGTCTAGTTTCCATTTGTACCGTTGGAATCAATTCAAAGTCTTTCCCTGGACTATACGCTGCGCACAAGAAAACTCCCACTCGGTCTTTGGCTCCTCTGTTGTAATACGTGATCTGGCGCCGTCTAGACTCCACCCGCGCGTCATGTGCAGTCTTTAGCGGCCGTTCAATTTACGGTACAGCATAACGTACGTACATAGCGTGGCCTGATTACGTCGTCGTCACGGCCAGGTCATCCAATAAAATAATGCGAAACTGGTTCATTGCGCGGCTATATAGGATTTTTCGCTACGAACGACCGATTTCGCGAAAAATTTACTTTTTCCCTTAAAGTCGGATTCGGACATAATTTAATTTCGCATTATTAAACGGAATAATTGTGACAAACTATTTCGACTTTACTCTCAAATGAACTAAAACAGTAACCGAGAAATTGAGATTAATGGGAAGTATAATACGGCTTTATTTACTGCAGTATACCAGTTGCATAGTTAGCTGTATGGTATAGCGAGCGATCTATTGGTACCCCCAAGAATCTCGGATTCGATTCCGTCATGCAGTGGGCGCTAAATTTGTAGTCTCTATTTTTACTTCTAATAAATAATTCACATTAAGCATGTTTAAATTAATTTAAAACAAACATAAATAAAATAAGACAAACGTAGTTGATTTTTCAGAAGCGTCCAATGTCCGACATTGGCTAAGTAGTAGTAGTTTAAACCTATGTAATTTCTGTTATTGTCTACGGCTACAACAAGTATTTGTTGGAGCTATACCATATACCATTCTGTAGCTGCCTGGCTACCGATATGGAAGTAAAGCAGACTGAATTGAAAAACTAAAAGTAAGTAACACGGCAGATAACGCTAACATCACTCAGTCGCAGGCACGTGAGACTAGGTATCGTCGAATGCAGGAACTAAACAGCTTGTGCGTCAGCAAATAAGTAAACAGTCGTGTCGAAAACTCTCTCTTCGAGGCTATATTAGAGTCAAATTGAGTTTAGTATCCAAATACACTGCAACCCGTCTAGTCTTACAGCAGAATATAGCTGCTGATTGCTAAAGTTGATCCAATCTGTCGAGTCAAAAGCTCCAATAAATACTTGTTGTAGCCGTAGACAATAACAGAAATTACAGAATTTGGCTTCTCCAATGTGCACTTCGCTATAATTGTTATCGACCGATTAGGGTGGTATGTTGGTCTGTCAGTCGGTCTGTCACTCTGTCACCTAGTGAGCCGGCAATACAACACAATACAGCCATCTATTTTTTTCATGGAGCTACCGGTAGTTAAGTTAATCATGTGCCTTTGTCGTCACTTACTTACTTACCACATACAGTAATAAACGTGATAAATATTTAAGGCATTTATAGTCTTTGGTATGTAGTTGATTGTTTTGGTAAAAATTTTTAAAAGTTTATTAACAGTTCGTTGGTTACATGTTTCGTACTTTTTCAGTACGTTGAAATTGATGCAATAGAATAGTAGAGGTAGGAGGTATATGTTTTATTATGTATTATATCCTCGGATTCGTGACTTGTGAGCGATAAGGTCTAGTAGCGTGCGGAGGAGTAAAGAAAGTACGCTTATACGTTGGGAATACGATGTGGAATTTCATTCACTCCACATCAGGAAATCCTAACCCTAACTCTAATCCTATCACGAAAATTAACTAACTGTAACCCTAAGACTGGCGCTAACCCTAACCCTGCTAATTCCAACTGTAAGATCCGGCCTAAAACACGGCCGGGTCCAGAAAATTTTAATGGTCCCTAATGTCCAACAAATTTTGTAACCCACACCATGACTAGCCCTGGTCAGTTTAAAAATCGAAATCCACAAAATCCATGAAGTCCCACTGCCTAAAAATTTTTAAAATCCACAATGTCGACGAAATCCACTCATATAAGACATCGGCTAAATATCGAAATCCTTGTAATCCACAAACTGTACGAAATCCACATTGGCAGTCCACGAAGCAGCACGTTGTGTTGCCCTAAGCCTCGGCCTAATTGTTTTGTTACTGATACAATGTGTGCTTTTATTCTGTAGAGTTGGTGTCAGTCTGTCTGTCATCTGTCTGTACGTGTGTCAGATTTAGGTCGCATCTGCGGTAACTGAAATAACCACATGAAACGTGTTTATTACTAGACTAGTAACTGTTGTAGGCGTCTGTCGTCGTCGTCTGTCATCGTCTATAACATTCCAGGCGGCTTCACCTGAGCAGGCCAGGCGATGACATCATGCCGCCTCCAGTCTAATTATAGCTTCATGACTGCACATCGGGCCCGTAGTGTTACATGCCGTTAGGGCGACACCTTGTTCTGTGTATATTGTAATGATTTATATTGGAAAAATGTGACAGGTCACGTTTTGTTGTAATTGCTTTTGAAATTAATCGACGCCGATGAGTAAGTGGTATCACCATGCTTCATATGCATTTTTCTTTTATTTGTTTATTATTTCATAAAATTTGTACGTAGGTAGACCTAATACTTTTGGGAAACCATGGTATGAATTACAAATCTAACATCTTGGCCTAGGTAGACAACATATCTAATGACGGCAACCTTCAAAACCTGAAACTACTACAGTACTCAGTTTCAACTCACAACAACTAACAGTCATCATATTTACGTTGCAAACTTACCTGTAGAATTGCAAAAAAACATCCAGACTTCGACTTTTACTCATCATATGCCATAAATAAGTCCTGTAGTTTTTGAATTTTAGACAGTGAATTTTGTATAGGTATAAGTTTTGTAGATTTCAATGTTTAGGCAGGTGGATGTCGTTCATTGAACAGTTCTGATTATTTTCCCTCCTAACCTCCATATAATCATCACAGCTCATACGCTGCCTATTAGAAGGGAGAGGGAAGGCATTGTATATAAAATTTTGTGACATATCACCATGTATACGTACACTGGAAATCTGTGCATCGTCATTAGTAAAGGCCTTTGCAAATGCACTCAGATATGTAGTTACAATGTTGTTTACTGATAATGATTTCTTTCAAATTTAGGTTGTAATTGTTTGTTGTGTTTTAGAACTACAGAAATGGATATTCGTCCTAATCACACGATATATGTTAACCGATTAAATGAAAAAGTTAAGAAACAAGGTATATATTGACTTGCATTGCTTATTATAGATAGAAATTTTAGCATGTACTGCTATGCTAACTGTGTGCTGTGAGTCTGTCCATCTTTCTCTCACAAGCCAGTATTGTACTACAAAAATGGCTAAATGTTGGATCACAAAATAACAACACTGCACAATAGCCCAGAGACTGTAGTTTTCTGGTGCCAGAGATCTTATAGAGATTCGAATGGGGTCACCCCAGAAGCACGCATGCAATGATTGCCACCAATGTATTGCAGTAGCCACTACTTGGTTGATAGTTTTAAAGCATTATAATATTGTCTTGTTGTTAAATTACTGTACTTAAAGTTATCATGTGATGAATTTTCCCCTTTCTTACTCACTTCATCTATTTTCTTGCTTTTCTGTCCCTTCCCATTCTACCAGAGTAGTCCCACTCCATTTTCAGGCCGATGTCGTAGGAGGCGACTAAACCGGGCTTTAGTTTTTGTGTGTGTTGATTTTGTGTTATAATTTTTAGTTAAGGATGCTTGCTTGTTTTTGTCTTATTTGATTTAGTTTTGTCTTGCGGTGTAATAGTTGTCTCTCCCTGTTGTAGATGCTAGAATAATAATTTAAATTTAATTGAGCCTCTTGATCCCTTTCTCTTTTTGAGTGGCTGCTGAACAAAAAGGTGGCCAGGGTTGAGGTTAATGTATCGTCGGCCTTCCTTTACTGGGTAGGGATAGCTCTCCACCTGTGACCTTTGCTCTCTGATATAGCAATTTTTGGTGCTCAAAAGGGACGTTAAACTCCAACTAACTAACATGTCAGAAATAGTGATTTTGTGTTTGCTGTGTGCTGCAGAACTTAAGCGATCACTGTACTACCTCTTTTCACAGTTTGGACATATTCTTGATATTGTCGCGATGAAGACGATAAAAATGCATGGTCAAGCTTTTATCATATTCAAAGATCTGTCAAGTGCTACAGCTGCACTGCGTAGTTTGCAAGGCTTTCCTTTCTATGGAAAGCCGATGGTTTGTATTGTATTTGCCATCTCAGTTGTGTTTCAGTATATGTTGATGAAATAACATGGTAGGGAATCAGTTTTTATATATATTTTGGACATATTCAGTGTCTATACTTAAGTGCTTGCTTTAGAAATGACTCAGCTGAGATTTCTGACTCCATCGCTATGGACGACGTTTGAACGTCGTCGACAATGTTTGAACGTCATCAACCGTGGTTGATTGCAGTTGACGGCGTCAGCGAAAACCTATACTAAAATTTAGCAATGCTAGATTTTTGAGACTGTACCCACGTTTGCACGCCTAAACAACGTTTGAACGTTGCCGACTTGACAGCGTTTGCACTCGTCAGTGAGAAGTCCACTTAAGACTTCACTCTAGCAGGTCTCCACATGTGCCGTCACAACGGATTTGTACGGCGTCCAGCAACTGCTCATATATCGATGTAAATCACTGGGCAACAACTTTGGTACCCACAGCAAGTGCCTGGCAGTCGGTCCGGTGCCGGGCAGCCACACTGATGACTTAATTTGACGTAATTCAGCAACTGTAATACAAAAAGTAAAAGTAAGCTGGCAACGGCTTCAAGATGGATGCGAGAGGATGGTTAAGAAAACATGAATCCCATATATCTGGCAGTTACTGGCACTTCACACGTTAGGAGAGTTCATCCAGTACATTGGCTGGCCTTGGAATGTGACACCAATTACTCCCCGTCCGTTGCTGTTTGTTAGTTGCTGATACAAATGGCACTTAGTGCAACCTATTGCCGACAACACTCATTACTAGAGCAGTGCAGAATATCGATTTGTTTGACAGGGAATTATCACATATAGATACAATGCGATATGTTTTCAGTATCGCGATATTCGACAATATGTGATGTGTCATGCCATCACTACACATTTACTTACTGTAAAACTTGACTTGTTGCAGGAGATATAGTGAGATGATTTTCTATATTGTATATATAGCATCAGACCCTGTTGTGAAGATGTCCTACTGATATTTTGCTTTTATTTAATTGTTAGATTGTCTGTAACATGCTTATAGAAAATTTCATATGCAAAACGCGACTCGGAAGTCATTGCCAAGATGAAAGGTACCTACAGTGCAGCAAGTAGGACTGCCAAACGAAAGGAAGGTGATGATGCTGACGCTCAAGCAAAACGGAAGAGAAAACAAGTTACAAAGTGAGACTAACTGTTATTATAATATAATTTATATATGAATTTCATTATTGCAGTATTGTGATTATTAATTATTTAAATAATTAATTACATTTGTATGCAGTATGTCAGTTACTTTTAACACAGTGAAAACAAGTGCAGTACAAGAGTTGAAGTTTTGACATTGTCTGACTGTTAAACTCCATATGCATGCAAGTTGTTTTAAAAATTTCCAAAATTTTACTTTTTTATATTTTGCCTAGTTTGGGCACATATGTTTGTGTATCCACTGCAGACCAGCAGCCGTTGTGCCTGCTGCTTCAAAGCCTAAAGAAGCGGAAGCTGCAGGTCAGACTGAACTTGTACTTTAGTTTTTGACAGTTCAATTCTTTGTTTCTTAGTGCTTGTGGTTGTAAATAGTCATGCATTTACTTTTGCAAGTAAAGTGCTCAGATGTCTACTAATATAATGCACTTTGTGATGCAGTAATGCACTAATTCTTATGTTCCTAGGCAGTCATATTTTTGAGCAGTAAGTTAGTGAAATATGAATGCACAATATTATAATTATCACGTGATTAATGTCGCTTTCTATCTTTGTTGCAGTTTCAGCATGTGATTTATTTTAATACTGATGATGGTGATGGTAATAGTAATAATGATAATAATAATAATAACAGGTGTTCAAAGTAATTTAGCAAAAGCCACATTTCTGTCTTGTCACTCCTCGCAGCTGCAAATGGATTCTTGTGATCTTGACCCCCATCTAATACATGTTTCTTTGGGCGCACATGAGTCAGCCCTCCAATGACATCTTGATTGGTTCAGCCGTTTTTGCACAGCTGACCTGTATGCACAGCATACAGTGAAAAGACACATAGACCACAATGCATATGTTGCGATAGGCCACATCTTTGCACTGCATGCATGCGGTGTGGCCTAATAACAATGATATTATTATTATCATAACAAAAATTAAGAGAATAATAATAAACTAAGGGACTCATTTTTTGGATAAACAGATACAACACGTACAATGCTGTGTGGGTTTGGCATATACTGATTGGTCTTTTAACTCATGATTTCTAATCATCAGCAGTGTTTATTTTTCCACATTATTTTAACGACAGTGATATGATCAACTCATATTGCACTGTGAAGTTGCAATAAATATGTAACAAATAGAACACATGCACGTTCATCAATAAATCAGTGTTACGAGATTATGATGTTTGTCATTTGTTATTTTGTGTGTCTCTGTTTCACCAGGATTATTTTATATGATATATGTGGATTTGGATGAAATTTGGAGAGAGATTTCACTTTTGTTTGGGGAAACAGTTTGTTAGATTTTGGGTATAACTGTGAAAATTGGTGTTTCTGAAGTTTTGTGTAGCTTTGCTGTTAGCCTGTTTACTATAATCTTAGTGTATGTTATTGAAAAACCAGTGGCAGGAACACCAGTAGCAGGTGGGGAGCATCAACGAATGTTGTGTAGTTGTTACAATATTTTTGCTAAACTTGCTGTAAATGTTTGTCTTAGTTGTGTTTGATACCCACCTAGATCTGATTCATATTTACGCACAGAACCTCAAATTTGCCCCCAGAATGGCTATAGTTTAATTTTCATGTATATCGAAATGAGTGAAGTTTAGTTCTTTAGGTTTGATAAATAATTGACCATGGCAAATACCAGCAACATGTTGGTAAAGTATTCAGAAGGGGGTGTTGTTTGGGTCACGAGACATACTTTATATGAGCATACACCTGTCTTTTAGGGGAAAACCTACGCTGGAATGGGTCGGTGGCAAACACAAATGTTGCCTGGTCTTTAACTTTGATAGATTTTATCAGATGTTTTGCAGAAATTTTTCAAAATGTTAATGGGCATAGTTTTCCAGTTGAGTTCCATAACCAATGAGATTCGACTCCTGTTTACTACCAATTTCGTCCACAAAATGGACTTTAGTGTGTTGTCTGCTCTGTTAGCTGGAGTAGTTTTTATTGTAGTTTTGCCAAAGTTGGTCAAAAGCAAAATGTTTATGTGTATAATACCTCAGTAGTGTTCGACAACCAGCACCATTTGAACTGTATTTGCCCGCAAAAACCTAAATATTTGCCCCTCAAATGGTCTTCACCTTTTTGTGTAGCCTCTACATCACTGGAATAGGTGAACATAGCCATTCATATTTGATACACAGATTAATCATATCATGCACTAGCTGACAGGTGATAAATTAACCAAAAGTATTGTGATACTGTTACCCACTTTGTGGTGCCCTTGTAGGCCCTTGTTAGACTTTTTAGGTCGACTTTTCGACAGAATCGACCTAATAAAGCCGGTCTCGAATCCGTCCAAGCGTATGTACGTACGTCCGTCCGTCTACAAAGTTTCTTTGATTTCAATGAAATATGGCATGTAGGCAGATGTCGATGAGTGATGCATGATGGTATGCAGTATAACCCAATCCAAGGTCAAGGTCACGAGCCCTTCAAAGTTGGAAAGCCGGGCGTTTTCAACAGCTATCTTCTCCGACAGTCACAATGGGAACTGGCAACTGACCACGGATTCTTAAACTAGGGCACAATATCTGAATTTGTTCGGTCCGGATTTTTGATATTCAGCATAGTTTTTGTGTCACGTGACTTTGAAGTTGGCACAAACGTCAGTTGCGAAGAGTGGACCGTTGGTCCCCATATGGGGCTAATTTTTTGTCATACGTGACTGGTGCTGTGAATATTGATCAAAATGCAGTAAAAAATTATTTCCGAAATTGTTGTCAGTAGAGTCAGTACTTCAGTGTTAACTGCCATGGTTTAACAGCTGTGTGATGGTTTATACTTGTTTGTAGCTGCTAAGCCAGTACCTCCCGGGACTCCAGTTGCTGAGCAGCCTCCACATCACATTCTGTTCCTCACGAACTTGCCGCAGGAGACGAGTGATGTTATGTTATCGATGCTGTTCAACCAGTGAGCTACTGTTAATTGCGTTTTTACTGATGTTGTTGTTTGCTTGTTCTTTTGCAATTACCTAGGCTGTCTGTAGTGTTCGATTGTCTGCACATGTGTAATCTCCTGATGGGCATGTTTGTATTAGATGGATATTTGTTTATTGTGGCATTTGAATGTTGAGTAGATTCATTTTTTCACGTGTTCTAAAAAGCTATTGTCAATGAATGACAAAAGTAAAATATCCTGGAAATTGTGATAACTTTCTTGTATTGTCATTGGTTAGTTATTGCCATAAAATAATTGATTCTCATGTTCAAAATGTGTTGCAAAACTCTTTTAAAACTGTTGTTATTTTTTGCATTATTTCGAATGATGCGCTGCAATTTATGCTGCAGATTTCCGGGTTTCAAGGAAGTTCGACTTGTGCCTGGCCGACACGATATTGCATTCGTTGAGTTTGACAAGGAAAGTCAGTCAACTGCAGCTAAAGAGGCTCTACAGGGTTTCAAGATAACGCCAACTAATGCTATGAAGATAACGTTTGCCAAGAAGTGACATATTTCATTGTCATCCTTGCGCCACTTGGCATCCATGAGACACATTATTTGCAAGACAGTGTCAGTTGTAATGACTTTGTTATTCATGTGTGGACAAAACGTAAATGTACACATGTGGATTGCAAAAGGTAACTGTTTGGCTGTTGTTTACTTTTTGCTAATCCAAAAAGTGAACTCGATTTTCGCTCAGCGATTCTTAATCCTCTGAAGATTAGCTATCTATTTATAATGCTTAACTTTTGCTGAGACCGAATTGTTCGGATTAACTGCTTGGCGAATCGCTCAGCGGTACTTTCGGACTGAGCGATTCGCTCAGTCTGAATTGGAATATTCAGGTCACTTTTTGGATTAGCGGTCGCTCAGACTGATGTTTTCGCTCAGCGATTCGCTCAGCGAACGGCTGGTCTAATTTGTGATCTCGCCCATTGTGTTTACGAGATGTGCCGTTGGAACGTTCGTTCGTCTGGACAGATAACGTTACCACAATGTCTCATGAATGGCTTGGAAGATTTTGATTAAACTGGCAGAAAATATTCACTAGCCCCTATTGATGACCTGATTAGATTCTGGAGGTCAAGGTCACAGCAGACTGTCGAGGTGATGAAGACATCACATCAACGCTCGGGCGTCGAAGTCAGTGTCTTCTAATAGGACAAAAACTTGTTATGACATAAATATTTTTATTTGAGTGTGGTGGATTTCACCTTTTGCTAGAAATAAGTGAGTGGTTGCATGTCTTCTGAAATTATTTTCAATGAATTGTTGAATCTTTGGCAGAAGGCTCGAGCATATTGCTAAAGAAAGAACCAACTAGATGGCTGTATTGTGTGGAATACCTACAATACGGTATTCGGTACGAAGCGCTCGGCTATCTGTGCACAAGCTGTTTACTTCCTGCATTCGACGAGGCCTAGTGTCACGTGACTCAATAGACGATGATGATTTCTGCTGAGTTGTCAACCTGCATCGGACATTGCAGAAAATTTGGAGAGGTTTCTTGTATGGTGTGTACAGTCCAGGGGAATGACTTTGAATTGATTCCAGTGGTAGAAATGGAAACTAGAAATCCGGTAGAGTGTTATTTTGCTGGTGAATTTCCGGTGATCAGTAGTCATTGTGGAGTTATTGCGGCCTGAAGTCGCAATACATTTAAAATTTTTGAGAATTTTTTGCGACTTTTTGGAAGAACCACGCCTTATGGTAAAAATTTACGGTAAAATTTTCGAAATTCCGTTCCGAAATTTTTCATTGCGGTACTGATCGACGTTTTGTGTTAAAATTTTGTGAAATTTGGACGACGGGAAATCTGAAATCGTGTGTAAGAGCCAAACAGTGCTCAAATTATCAGCAGGCTGCCCGCACACATGCGAGAGACGTGGTGCTCCAGACTCGGATGAGAGAAATGTTGACGCCGAGCAGACGAACATGACTGCAGGTAACGACAATGTCCGCTCCTAGCTGGAGTACCGGTCTCCGCCATGTACAAAACTAGAAACTAGAAGTGTTGAATGAACACAATACATTATTCTCCTGAAGCGGCCCGCTATATGCAACAGGTGTTTCCTTGGGCCCACCAGAGTCGTCGACGCAAACGGCATCCCGATCGCTTCAGCCGTTTTTGCAGGGCTCACTAGGTGACTGACAGACTGAAAGACCACGCTACTCGGTCGTCGGCCGGTAACAATAGGCGGAGCGCACAGTGGAGAAGCCAAATTCTGTTATTGGCCTTGTCTACGGCTACAACAAGTATTTATTGGAGCAGCCGACTCGACAGATCGGATCAACGTCAGCAATCGTCAGCTATATTCAGCTGTAAGACTAGACGGGTTGCAGTACACTATAATATAGTCTTGAAGAGAGCGTTTCCCACCAGCGTACTCGACAGGGGACACAACTGTTTACTTATTTACTGATGCACAAGCTGTTTAGTTCCTGCATTCCATGATATCTAGTGTCACTTGCCTGCGACTGAGTGATGCCAGCGTTATCTGCCGTGTTACTTGCTTTCAGCGGCCTCTGTGGGATTCGAATCCGGTACCAAAACAATTGATCGCTCGCCGTACCATAGAGCTAACTATCCAACTGGTATAATGCACTTATTTTGCACTATATAGCCGTATTGTAGTTCCTATTAATCGTCCAGTTTCTCGGTTCCTGTTTTAGTTCATTTTGCGGCAAATGTCGAAACGTTAGTCACAATTATGCCGTTTAATACTGCAAAATTGAATTATGTCCGTCTTTACGGTAAAGAATTAATTTTAAACGTCGCTGCTCCGTCGCGAAATTGATACCGCAATGCATAGCCTACTAAAGATAAGGGGCATGTCCAGACTGACAGAAATTTTTGCTGGCGGCAGCGTAATCATTGGACGGAAAACAGCAGAAGAGTTCTAAAAATGGACATTCCGCCGGTGGAAACTAGACATTCCGTAGGGGGATCATTTGGCCGTGAGTTGTCGGCATTTGTAATCGTTGCGGAGTTAAAACGGCCTGAAGTCGCAATACGTGGAAATTTTCTAGCAATTTTTGGGTTTTTTTTGGAAAAAACGACCCCTTACGGTAAAATTTGTAAAAATTCTTTTCCGAAAGTTTACATGTCGGCACCGATTGACATTGCTATATTGAAATGTAAAATTTTTCCGACCGGAAATCGCCGAAATCGTGCGTTGTTTACCTCACAAAAAATTTCGGCTCCTTGTCAAATCGTCGGTACTGTGCGGATCGCGCCAAAAATCAGCCAGGGCCAGCCCCAAACATTTGGCTCAGATTTTATCCAAATCGGTCCACTTTCGGCGGAGTTATAGCCGACCACGTGAAGGCCGTTCTTTGTGCCCATAGGTAAATCCATGATTCGCCCGAAGACCTTCAGAAGAATAATAAAAAGCAACAGACCGAGGACTGAGCCTTGCATAACCCAAGGGCGTAACCGAGCACATGACGTAGACAATGAAAGACATCACATCGCCGTACACAACGCGGAATGTCCTGCCTGACAGATAGTCAGATACTAATGGACGGGTCCACTGGAATGCTGTGTCACAGAGGCCGAACTGACGCTCGAGTCGTTGCAATACAGCAGGTCGTGGGGCAAAGGCAGCTGATAGATCAAGGAGGCAGAGAACAGACATCTGCTTTAACGACGATACTAGCAAGAGAGTTCTGG
>Ga0209780_1000726_pt1 | contig 19064 bp, 11 predicted proteins | sample WorMetexBAHAMAS2_FD_187384 | JGI IMG/M metagenome (GOLD analysis project Ga0209780, IMG submission 187384) | Marine gutless worms symbiont microbial communities from Max Planck institute for Marine Microbiology, Germany - Inanidrilus exumae... | ecosystem: Host-associated > Annelida > Digestive...
TTAGCTTAGCCTACTCGCCGTAAGTGCGTCTGTTTCGGCCCTTTCGGGTCCCGGTCGGGACCCGGGATTGACGGTTCGGGTCTCGGGATTCAACGTACCCGGGTATTAACATCCCTAGTGTAAACTGTTAACTTTTTGTCTGTTTCACTGCCATTTTCAATTTTTGGGTGCTGTGAGTTGTGAGCCATATGTCTCATTAAGTGTTGTTTAGTAGATAAGATTGGAGTTCATTACTTTATCGGATTTTTTAACTTCTTTCAATGTGTTGTCTGCAGCATTCACGTACAGGTCCAGATTGGCATAAGCCGCAGGCTCTTCACAAACATAGGCTCTTCTGTCTCTTACCTGTTGCCCTCCATATGCAGTACTAAATCGCTCATTACTTGAGGGAATAGTGACTAATTTTTAGTGCAAAAATCAACGGTTTAGTGCTGTACGTTTATGCGTAATTAAAACATTACTAATTGATGGGCTAACAACCTAACATATGTTTGAAATATTTTGCAGCCATATTCGTATATCAGTTAGTCATTGGAGTAGCCATGACATTTTAAGGGTTGAAAGCTAGTTAAACAATAAATGGGCTGTCAAAACAAAAAAATCCAGAAGGTTTTTTCAGGAATTCCAGAATTTAACAGAAAAAAATCCGATATTCCAGAAATTAAATAATAGTTTGGAATTACAGTCTCTAAGTACTCTAAACGTTAAATTGAGTGATATATATTTGTGTCGCATTAAGTGACACATAGTTGATAAATGCAGACCTGCATTTGCCGCTGTAATTACGACTCTTTTTATTGCATGCCGCAGAGTGAAATGAATAAAATTTTATGCAAATATATAACTAAAGGAAAATTTAATGAGATCCTAAGGAATCTGCACAATCAAGTGAAAATTTGGTGGTAGCTGGATTAAGTAGTTAACTGTTGATAATAGTAGTGCAGCACTTGTGTTTATTGATCTGGTTACTGGTGTTGGCGAGCCAGAGTAAAGAGAGCCCACCATTGGATGATGATGTGACTGATGACAGGATGGGGATCCATTCAGATAAAACCTTTTCCTAAGATTATTTTCTGGAACATGGAACAAGAAAACCAAGCAGGAATCGGACAACTCATATTGACGTGGAAAAATTGCTGTTAAAACAGATGTGGTAGTGGTGGCAGTGATGTATTTACTCACAATACTGACTGGAAATGTGTAATATATGCAGGGACCTTTGAGTTTGAATTAGGTGATTAATTGATTAAGAAAATTCACTTTCGTTTGCTGTGTTGCATACTATGAAAATGAAAGATAAAATTGCTATATTAAACTAATGTGAGAATGTTTGCTGCTTTTTGCAGGAATTTGCCAGATATGGATGTCTTGTCGAAATCAGATCCAAGTAATTATATTATGTTTGAATCGTTTACTTTTAACAATTGACTAAATGCCTGGATGTTTTGTAATATAATTTGCTGGGTTTTTTTTGCTTAACATCATGCATTGCAAACTAAATGTATGTATGTTAAATGGTAAAATTTGGTTTAGTTCATTAAATATTACTGTTACCATTGCAACAGTCTGCATGAAGATTTATTAACGAACTGTTAAATTAGGAATGTCTGTCTAATATTTGTGGTTTGTAGCATGGAGTACCTGTATATTTTATTAATGCTTAGTGTTAAATTGTGGACATTTGTATTAACCGTATTTACAAATTACGTTGTAGTGTGTGTGATGTACGTCAAACAGTTTGCCTCAGAAGAATGGAGAGAGGCAAGATATAACTTTTTTCTTATTACAAATTTAATGTATTTTAAAATATATTTTTTGTTTCCTGATATATGCTACATTTTCATGTAACACAGACCATTTGCCTCCACAGTGCTGATAATTTGTACCATTGACCTGGAAGGGCATCTGTCATTCAGGATTTTGTTGAAAATAATAGTCATGCTTCAGGATTCCTCGGGTTTGCTTATGGAGTCTTTTGGAACAGTCAGCATAAGTTCTGATGTGCAAAGAAAATTGTCAGTAGTGAATAATTCTTTGTTGACTAGGCTAGGATACTTAGCGAGTGGATCTGCAGTCCTTGTTGGTATGGGAAGCAAAATCTGAGGACAACAGACTTATTTTCCAAGAAAAGCATTTATGCAGTCTGCCCTTCAGCAAAAAAAACAGTAACCAGTAGTAGAGCATGAACAATTCTGTGACATTTTTGGCACAGAAATATCAAAATATGTCACTGTACATGTTCATCACTGCAGTACGATATAAATACTGGTGATGATAATGATTTTGATAGTCTTGACAGTATCTGAAATAAGTAGCTGAACATTCTGTAGGGCATTTGGTTTAGGAAAGATTGAATAAACTCTGGACTAGATGCCGGACACTGTTCTCGTTATTGTAAGCATGAGTAATCTTTAGCAGCAAAGATAGGTATTGAGAATTGATAAGTAATATCCAAAAAAGAAATTTGTTGTTAATTTAGTTTATAGAAATATTATATTCATTTGTCATATTTTCATTGTCTTCTAGCAATTTGTTATTTACATCCTACACTATTTAACAACTCTTAGACTGCAACTGCACCCTAGGTGGCACACTTGGCGAACTTGACGAAACATAAGCATTGTCCTTGATTCTGGCCCATTCACTCCATTATGTGAAAATAACGTCATCCACAAAACTGAAACTACAAAATGTATTGCATTGCTGGCAGAGGAGGAGCCACAGATGACATGTACAGAAAATTTGGTGAAATTTACACATGCAGTTTTTGAGATGTGCGTGTGGACATGTAGACAGAGGTACAGACATGCTGATTGGAATACTTTACCCACCTACCTGGGGCAAAATAATAACCACACGGTCTTTTGAACAGATTGTACGTTTGAAATAGACCATTGACTAATTGACACAAACCAGTTTCATTGGCTAGTCAATAATGCGGACGACCAGCACCGGCAGTGTTCCACTTGCATTAAATAAATTTTAACAAATAACAGTTTTTGTGGTTTGTTTACTTTAGTTTTTTTAGATCGACTCTTTGACAGCGTCGACCTAATAAAGCCGGTCTCAAATGTCCGTGCATACGTGTGTATGTGCATATGTACGTCCATCCATTTACAAAAAGTTTCTTGGATTTCAATGAAATTTGGCATGTAGATAGAGGTCATATTTGTGTACCGTGTCCTAGAAGCTACTTACCTAGCTTATGCCACGTTAATCTACTACTAATACTACTAATGAGTGATGCACGATGGTTTGCATTATAACCTGATCCAAAGTCAAGGTCACGAGCACTTCACAGTTGGAAATCCGGCCGTTTTCAAAAGCTATCTTCTCTGCCGTTTACATTGGGAGCTGGCAACTGACCACAGATTCTTAAACTAGGGCACAATGTCTAAATTTGATCGGGCCGGATTTTTGATATTCGGCCTAGTTTTAGTGTCACATAATTTTGAAGTTGGCACCAACGTCAGTTGCGAAGAGTCGACCGTCAGTCCCCGTACTGGGCTAACTTTTATTGAAATGTCACACTGCCGACTGTAAATTTGTCTGAGTAGTGAGGTTGTGTGTAATGTAATTGCAGTTTGGAAGAACGGAAACCGTTCAGAATACTCTGAACCCGGACTTTGTACGGAAGTTTGTGATGGACTACTTCTTTGAAGAGTCACAGAAGCTCAAGTTTGAACTGTAAGCATTGCATGCTGTTCGCAGACTCGGTAGATTTGGTAGATTTGTTGATCGGTTTAATTGAATAATGTACCTTCAGCATTTGATGGTATCGATTCAGCACCAGAAAGGATGTTCTGCCTGTAAATAATCTACTCCACAAAACCCAGTGATGGCTTTTTAGACACCTGGAGCGTACCAGCGTGGCGTTAACTGGAAAAATAAGCAGATTAAGCACCTGAGTCAACCTTCAGCATTTTCAGCAGGAGCAGTAAATAACAAATAAAATAATCAAGAAACTGTTGAATTTACTGAAGGAAACTTTGACAAAAGCCAATATTAATGATAGTCGAGATTTGTCGTGCCTAGTGGAAAATATAGGGACGTTTTGACGACGTACAAACTTGGGAGGCTGATACATCAGAAGTGCATCTATCTCTGCTACTGACTGCACTCGTTAAGCCCACATAGATGCCGATTTGTGAACATGAATCGCTATCAGGCATTCACGCTGCAGCTGGTTTAGCAGAGATGAATTGAACACTGAACAATGTCAACTGTATATGTATTTCCATAACCTTGCCATTGTATTCGGTCTTGGTCTTGGTCTCAAAGCCAAGATTTGCCTCGAGACTTGAGACCAAGGTCTCGCGATCGCATTTCTGTATTCTTAATAGACACAAGCCACAATCGTGCTTTGCGCTATTTTGGTTTTGGCCGCCCGGACGCCCGTCCGTCCGCCCGCCATAAGCTATGCCCCTGGCCAAAATAATCCACCGGCATGACAAACCGTCCGATTATTAGATATAGATTTTCTGGAGTTACTCTAAGTTGAACCTGTCTCGTCACCACGGAAACTTTAGGTCACTTGGAGCAGGTTCTTTACATGCCAGACACCCTTACTGTCTCCCGCGAAGCACTGTGTAAGCACGTCTTTGGCAGCAGAGTTCAAAGTCTGTGTGTGTTCTGTCATCAAGTAATGAAATGTAAGTAGAAGATAATGTTAACATTGGCCGTAAATGTTCTTGTGAGTAAAATGACGTATGATGTAGGTGTTAGGAAACATCTTTAAACTTGCTGGGATCGTTACGATGAAAGTCTATGGGAACATTGCTATGTCTTTTTTGGTGTTCAAATAACGTTGAGTAGTATTTCTCTGAATTCGTGCTTTTGTCTGTGAATAATGTCTGTGTGATAAATGGTGACGTTGTTGCTATGTTGTGCAGATATGACATAGACAGTAAAAGTGCAGTCTTATCTAAGCATGTAAGTTCTATCATGTTTCCTGTTGATTGTCATTTATCACGTGACTTTGTTATTATTATTCAGCGTTTGGCACTCCACAGTGTCGGCAAAAGCATTATGTTTTCGGGCTGTCCATCCGCTACATTCGTTCGTTCATCTGGACATATCTTGTTACCACTGTATCTCACATGGCTTGAGCTGACTCAATGAAACTTACAGGGTATATTCACTAGCTCATCATATCGATGACCTTATTAGATTCTGGAGGTCAAAGGTGAAGGTCACAGCAGGCCGTCGAGGTAGCGTAGGCATCCACATCGGCGCTGCGGTGTCAAAGTCCATCTAGTTGTATTATTGCTACAAATGTTGTTTAGACTTCGCCTATAATTTGTGATATATGAGATGCTGCATTGTCATGATATGGTTGCTTTGGAGATGTGAACATTTCAGAAAGCTGTTAGTTATAGTTGGTGATTACAAGCACATCTTGTGTTATTCTGGTGCTTAATTTCTGTCCACTTTTGGGCCGCATTACCTGCAGCCTGTTGCTACAGATGTTGCAAGTAGTGTGGTTTGTGTGTCTGTCTGTCTGTGTCTGTGTGTTGGGCACATGGGTGAGCTCTGCGAAATGGCTGAACTGACTGAGATACTTTTTGGGGGAGGGGGTGCTGACTTACATAGGTCCAAAGAAGCATATATTTGATGGGGGTCGAGATCCCCCAGGGGTAGTGACACATTTGAGGGGATCATGGGTGAGATCATGGGCGATGTAGCGTTTTGCCAAATTACTTTGCACACTTGTTTAGTCATTCACCAATAATGACAGTATACAACCTTTGGCATAGGCTACACATCCTTTCTACAGTGCCCAGGTCATCTTAGCCTTCTGCCATTGAGTGGATTGTAAAAATAAGTATAGGCTTTCAGTAGACTTGATGTAAGAGTTGGCATCTGCCAGGCACCGAGTTAGATGAACAGGTTGAACTCTTGAAATCGTTGTGTTGTGATGACGGCACCAGAAACATTGGCGTTGTTTTTCTTGTTATTTTGCTGGCCGCGTCAAGCAGAAAGGGTAATGTAATGGTCTAGCATACGAACTTCTGTCTGTCTGTCTGTCTGTCCCATCAGCATACTCACTGTGACTCACCAGGGGGCAGCTTGCGATGCAGTCAGGGTACATTTCGGCCCAACAATGAGGAGGGCCGACATACTGCTGCTGCATAGCCGCCGGCGTGAGTAGGGCGTTCATTCAGTCGCATCTGTCTGTTTTGTCTGTGCTCTAAGAGGAAAACGGCTTGAGCTATCAACATCAAACTTGGTACACACACTCTATAGCAGTCGCTCAGCATGCAGAGGTCAAAAGGTCAAAGGTCGTATGGTCACGAAAACTGTCACAGTTGCATGTTTGCTAGAGACATGCTATCAACAGCCGTTGACGGCGTGGGTCTGCATGTCGATACCACTGCCTATGTTTTCTAGTTGCCACTGTTATTATAATGCCTCGGTTATGTAAGTCCTGAAGGCTAAGAACACAAGCCATGAAGTCCCTGGGTGGCTGGAGGTCCAGAATCTTTGTCGATAGTGCCAAACCTGCCATGTATAAGTACTGAGTTGAAGCATAATTGTTGGTCCGTCGCTGTTCTTTTTTGTGCAGGATTTTCTCGGCAGTGTGCAATGCACTCTGGGTGAAGTGGTGAGCTCCGTCAGGCTTGAACGCCCGTTGCAGTAAGTCATTGTCTTGCAGACAGATTCTCAACACCATTTTCCTCTACCGTCTCTGTTCTAACGCTCGTTTTCCGCATGTAGCATACTCAGCCAGTTCTACGCCAGCTTTCTTGCTGCACCTGTCGCAAAAAAAGAATCTCTGGGGTACAAGCAGAACAGCATTTTCGGGCTGGTTGCCTCCCTATGACCAAACCGTCAGTGTTTAAGTACTGAGTGATGCCGGGATCACTGAAGGAAAGATAAATTCTCAACAGTAAAGGCTTCCCATACTCGTTACCGAGCGTTGGGCCCAGAGCTGATCCCGGTGAACAGGCAGTCAGCCCGCAGGTGACTATAAGTCATCCACCCGGCGGTAGGCTGCCATTACTTTTCACCGGCCTGCAGTTATTTTCCCAGCTGCAGAGCATCACCGCTTCTTGGCCGGTACTAAGTTATACTGCTTGGTGACAGAGGCACATAGGTGTGCACAACTTGCCCAAGGTTGTTAGGCAGCTTTGCGCCGAGTAGGATTTGAACACACGACCTGTTGATCACAAGTCCAACGCTCTACCCGTTGCGCCACCGTGCCACTTCGCCACCAACAGTAACCTAGTGTTTATTGGCTAGCTGCTGACATTAGAGACCATACAGCAACATGAAAGTTTAGCACTGGTCATTTCTCAGGACTGAGGGTTATTCGGCTAATTCATTGTATGTGTGTATGTATGCATGGATATAGTTGTTAGTGGTCATATTTTGTTAAGGTCGTTGTGACCGTCTACATTCGCTGGCTTCTTGTTTGAATACACATTATAATGTATGAAACGATGTATGCAGTCCTCTGGCGCTGGGATTGCTTTTGATGTGGTGGTTAAAGGGTTAAGTGCACGTAAAAGCATCACGTACGACATGGAACCAAAACTGTAAAAACAACAAAGATCTAACGTCAAAAACTGTTCTTGCTAGAAGTTAACAGTCCGATGTAAAGGCAGTCGAGAAGGAAAAAGGCGGGATCTTTTATTTAAACTGGTTTGTTTTAAGCGAAAAATGAGAGAGTGGTGAATTAACGGACGAAGATGATCTCTTAGGTGCAAGATGAGATGAGTCAGAAATAGAGAAACTGGGATGATGCTGATGCATTGAGATTTCAAAGACGCTGACATGTATCTGTAACTGTTATCACTGCATTCCATTAGCACTGCAGCAGTTTTTTTCACCTGTCCCATCCAGCTTAGATAGGCCTGAGTTCGCCATAGCTGACAGTTTACTGCTTGCTTTGTAAAGCAATAACACAGAGAACGTTAATATAGCTACTGTAAAATTGTAATGAGGATGTTGGTGGTTGAGAAAGTGCTGATGTTCATCATCATCATTATCATCATATGTGCATTTCTAGTGCGCTTATTACAAACATGGACATAGGTGCATTACAGCAGTCATAAACAGCTGTTCTCCAATGTCGATGCATGCATCTGCATCCTTGATTTTTACCAAGAAGAGCGGCTTTTACCAAGCTATCTAAATAACCTTTTAATCAACCCAATTTTTTTCCAACACAATTCTTCGTATTTACTGTTTGGTTCACCTTATATTTGTTGTTAACTTTTTTGTTTTTAATCAATTTATCGTATTGGTTTTAACTTGTACTGGCACCAAATCGTCTACTTTGTGCTGATGGTGCCGTTAAGAATCTACTCACTCACATCAATCATAAAACATAAAATGTAAAATCCACGATGACAGATGTCAGTAAAAATAATGGGCTGCAGTGAAAAAGTGAGTTTTCAGCTTTTTCTGAAATTCAGCTGGGTCGGCCACGGCGCGCAAATCTGTTGCTGTTGTCTTGTGATGTCATAATGTAATTTTATTTAACAGTGCGTTGCGTTTCAGTCTTGGCTACGAGATGAACACTGTAAGTTCTTGTGATGTTTTAGAGGACCGCATCGAAAATCTGGCACCATAATATGTGAGTTGATTGATTTATGTTTCTGAGTTAATGGCATCCGATGCTGATGCATATATTGTGGGTCCTGGCGTCATACTGACAGCCAGTATAAAGGTTGCAGTATCCAATCTCTCTCTTGAGTCAGTTAGTTGATGAAAGTGTGATGTCAAGTGGGTGACTTTCTTCATGTTTGAAGTAGCTACTTTGCATTCCCTTCCCATATATCTAAGTTAGTCATTGCATTACAGCTTACCATTTTTGAAAGAGTTGATTTGGTAACAGGAAGGCGTCTAGTCTGTAAGGAACCAGCTCTCAAAGGTTATATTTTGGGTGCTGGCGACCCGACCAAATCCAAAGTAAGCCCAGTGTACATGTATATGTGTAATTAGGTCGACTCCTGTGATTCGACCTAATAAAGTGCGTCTCAAATGTTCCTCTGTCCGTACGTACGTCCTTCCGTCCACAAAAAGTCCTTCAATTTAAATGAAATTTGGCATGTATGTAGAGGTCGATGAGTGATGCACGACTGTATGCAGTATGACCTGATCCAAGGTCAAGGTCAAGGTCACGAGCCCTTGACAGTGGGAAATCCTTTCATTTTCAAAAGTTATTTCCTCCGCTATTTTCAATGGGAGCTGGCAACGGACCACGGATTCTGAAACCAGGGCACAATATCTAAATTTTCTTCAGGCCAGATTTGTGATATTTTTCCTGGTTTTTGTGTCACGTGACTTTGACCTTGGTAGAAACATCAGTTGTGAAGGGTCGACCGTCAGTCACCACACGGGGCTAATTTTAGTTTCATGACATTGTTGTCCTTTCTTTACAGTCACCCATTTTCACTGTTTTCACTGGCAAATACCATTATGGGCACGTTTTAAGGGCAGTTACAGCTGTGCCAACGTGGACATGTATTGTGATGAAACTCATTGATTGCTTATTTTGTTCTAGCATTTGTTGAGAATAAAAAAGATAAGTAACGATCTGTGTTTTAAAGATAGAGTTATTGTGCTGCTGACGTCTAGGCTGCAGTAGTGTAATAGTTGCTGTTCATTTTGTTTGAAGTAGTTTCTGCAGAAGAAGTCAGCTCATGCAAGGTTATTATGTTTTCGTATTCTGTTACTATATGTGTATTTACTGTTTATTACTTACTGCAGGTGTGGTAAAGTTTTGAAAGGTCTTGGCGAATAGCACTGGCTTTTTCCAGGACCTGGAAGGTCATGGAAAACAATGATAGACATACAAAGTCTTGGAATTTGGAACGTAAAATTTTGGAATGTTTTTGAACTGTAATGTTGATTGCCAAATTATTTTATCCTCCTTAAGACTGCCAGTGCTCTTTTGTTGATAGCTGCAGCTTAAAGTTGGAAGTTGAAGCTTTTTAATCTAACATAAAATTTAGCATTGCACAGTTCCATCTCGAGTCTTTCTCTGGAGCATAGGAACAAGTTAAATTTAATCTATGCACAGTCTGATGCCATCAATAACTCCTATTGTTGATGGCCAGATTTGAACTTGGGTTTGCGTGGTGAAAGGTGGCGTGTGGCACAACAGGTAGAGCGTTGGACTTGCGATCAACAGGTCGTGGGTTCAAATTCTACTCGGGGCAAAGCTGCGTAACAACCTTGGGCAAGTTGTTCACACCTATGTGCCTCTGTCACCAAGCAGTATAACTTGGTACCGGCCTAGAGGCGGTGATGCTCTGTGGCTGGGAAGGTAACCGCAGGCCTGGCACAAAGTAATGGCAGCCTACCGCCGGGTGGATGACTTATAGTCACCTGCGGGCTGACTGCCTGTACCCCGGGATCAGCTCCGGGCCCAATGCTCGGTGATGAGTATTGAAAGACTTTACATATTTACCGTCACCTTGCTTGGTGAAAGTCTATTTTATTAGCCAGTGAGCCTTACTATTGTCTTGTCTTTCGACAATATCTTTTGAAAATGATATGATTTAAACATTTTTCTCATTGTTGTGCTTTGTTGAAATTAATTTTACAGTTTGTGTGAGACTTTCATAAATGCATTTGTGAATGCATGCTTTCTGACAAGCGATTGAGTGCAGTTGTAATAATTCTGTACAATTCATTCTACAGACTTTGCATTTGTTTTGTTCCAGGATGAAATAACTTTGCAGTTCACTGCTTTGAAGTTGGACAAGAAAGATTTCTTTGGAAAATCTGACCCGTTTCTGACTTTCAGTCGTGTTAACGAAAATGGATCGTAAGCTGAACCATTTGTATGCTTTATTGTTGACTATGAATTGATAGACACTGGACTGATATTGCTTAGTACAAGAAATTTTCAATGCAAATTTCAGGAGTCAGGAGAAGAAAACATGATATTTGTACATTCCTGTCTGTGATATTGCTACGTTCATTGCCAGTAGAGGGCATTTTTGTATGAAACAGTGAGTTGAACTAGAAGCTTGTCAGTTGTACTATTGCGTGTTGGTGTTGCGGTAGGGCGTTGGACTTGCGATTGACAGGTTGCAGGTTCAAATCCCGGCCGGTCCGCTTTCACGTAACATAAGTCAACTCAGCCTTGCATCTTTCCGGGGTCGCTAAATTGAGTACCTGCTTTGGCTGGGGGTAAAGGCGGGATTCTCACCTCTGTCGGGTGGCAGGTAACACTGTAACCCCATATGGCATGTGAGTTTCCCGTAGCGGTGAAAGCTAAGTTGGTGCAAACTGCTATACACTGTTTACTTTAGGCCTACTTTATTGTCATCAGCTTCCATCTTAGGTGACCTCATAAAGTGGGTCTCAAATGTCCGTCTGTACATCCGTTCGTCCACAAAACGTTTTTTCAATTTCAATGAAATTTGGCACGCAGGTAGAAGTAGATGAGTGATGCACGACAATATGCAGTATGACCCAATCCAAGGTCAAGGTCACGAGTCCTTCAAAGTTGGAAATTCTTCCATTTTTAAACGCTGTCTCCTCCGCCATTTACAATGGCGGCTGGCAACTGACCACTGATTCTTAAACTAGTGCACAATCTCCAAATTTAATTGGGCCGGATTTTTTTATATTTGTCCTAGTTGTTGTGTTACGTGACTTTGAAGTTGGCAGAAATGTCAGTTGTGAAGAGTCGACCGTCAGTCCCGCACAGGGCTATTTTATTCAAATAATATGTTTGTGTTTGTATACCTATTTGTAGTTGTATGACTGCAGTTTTTGTGAGCGAATTAATCTGTCATTCGTGTGTATTCATGACGTATGTGTTACATGTCGATAGATTCACTGTCGTCCACAAGACAGAAGTAATCAAATCTAATCTCAATCCAACGTGGCGGCCTTTCACCGTTCCTGTTCGTACGTTATGCAACGGAGACTTGGATCGGTAATTAGTATAACATACGTATTATTGAAATTTTTTGGCGTTGCATATTTAATTGACCATGTTATGTATGATAACTTTGTCCGACAAGGATGCACAGGTCTGAAGTGGCTGGTGAAAGAGCATAGGCGTAATTTCATGGAGGACAGGTGGGTCTGGACCCCCACTTTTTGGAGTGGGGGACAGACCTCCCACTTTATTAGCACACCTAGAGCTTGTTTATCTCCCACTTTTCAGACCAAAGTTACGCCACTGTGAAAGAGTATTGAGTGCTGGGTCATCTTGCTAATGCATGTTCTCCTGTAAACACTTGTTAAAACTGTGAATGCGTATTTACGTGCGTGTCTTAAACATAATCGTGACATCATGGAAAGACTCACGAAATAAGTGTCCTAACTAATTTGGCAAAAGGCCGCATCACCGTATTGTCACCGCTGGTAGCGGCGAATGCTTTTGTCTGCCACATGCACCAGACAAGCACATTTGCCTGCGGTGTGTACGTTACAGTGGGCCGGCACATGTCTCCCTGAAAGGTGCCCCTTTTTATGGGGAGATCTGGACCCCCATCAAATACATGGTTCCTTGAACCCACATGAGTCAGCCCTCCAACAGACATCTCAATTGGTTCAGCCGTTTTTGCACAGCTCACCCATATGCCAACACACAGACCACACTACGTGCAACATCTGTAGCAATAGGCCACATCTATGAACTGCATGCAGCTGATGTGCCCTAACTCACCCCATGTGGGTCCCAGGGCTGTAAGTAAGTGGGTAAGTGTCTAAGTAAGTAATGTGACAAATTGATGAAGCGCCAAAACCAGAATAGGCCCGCTCTGTTTCCAGACTGGAGGTCGTAGAAGGTGACCAAAACTGGCCGACTATTTTGAAATTACCCGCAAACTAAAGTAAAAGAGGAACGGAGAATTTTGATGATTAATGGGAAGAAACGCACGCCACCATAGCTATTGTTACTGTGATAATGGTGAATGTTGGCGGTTAAACAAATATACCAGTGACTTTGATGCATGGACATAGGAAAGCGAAGTGTTAATTTAGCGTTAATGGGACTTAGGTTAAGGAAGTATATAGAGTTAGGGAGAATTGAGCTGCTGAGAATTATAGTGGTCCATTCGCAAATATGTCAAAGTTGAGAAATTCATGTTGAAAGGTTTGCAATGGCCCCTGTGGTTATCTGAAGAATGGTATAACAAGGATGCATTCGTCGCCTTGCAAACGCCCTTAAGGGATGTGCAAGTACTGTGATTGGTATGTCTGTGTATCTCTCTGTCTGTCTCTCCGCGAATATATCTCCAGAACTGCACGTGCAATCTTTACAAAATTGTTGGTGCATGTTGCCGACGGTTGTGGCTTCATCTTCCTCCGGCGAAGTCTGCTGTCTACCATTGCCTTGTTGTTTTTGTTTCCGTCATTCCAGGGCATAGTAATTATTATTGTAATAAGTGTAATAGGATTATATTTTTTGCTATTGCTATCGTTCTGGTGACTGTTGTTTTGCAGTGTGCTGAGGGTCGAATGCTATGATTGGAATCAGAGCGGAAAGTAAGTAATGTTCTTTGCTGTCATTCAAAATCTCTCCACCCACTCTCAACTATGCCTTGATTGTAGTTGACTTGGAGCTATAGTCTGATAGTCAGTTATGTACCATTTTGTCAGTCTGGAACAGTCTGCCTGACTCACTGCACCGACTGTCATCACTGGAACAATTCAAGAAACTTTTGAAAACTCATTTATTTAAAATCTTATTTGCGCAGCAGTACAGTTTGTGATTGTACAGCGCCTTTGAAGCGGCTTGTGTTGCTTACAGCGCTATAATAGGTTGTCAACATTACATTATGTACATACATACATGCTTACTTATTAACGTACTTGCTTGCTTACTTGATCTGTGGATGATGGGAAGTGTTTGTTTGTTATAGCAATGATCTCATTGGACGGTTTGAGACGACCGTGCGTGAGTTATCCCAAGGCCCCATTGCGGCCAATGAGTACCCGGTAAGTTCTGCTTTGATGATTCTTTTATGTCTGTCACGCCTGTGATTAGCTGGGGAACCATTTCCGTTGAGTAATTCATTCACTCATTCGTGCTTTGAGATGAAATCCTTGGGCAAACAGCATGGGGTTCGACATCATCCTCAGTCATAGTTTTCATTTGGTGGGGCATGCCAGTTGTGCACTAAGTTGATGTAAGCAGTAGGTGATTATATGTATATATGATGCTATTATGCATAAAACTAGTTCCTAAAAAGTTTTGGAAACGTTCAAACAATTTTTTATGCTAAGGGTTTGGGGGGGCGTGGCCTCATTCCCTGTAAATACGCCGTTGATGCCTCTGAAGTTATGGCTTTATGGTCAGTATAGAAAAGTGTATATTTAGTTACTTACTTATTAGCATATTAACATGCACTTTGTATAATTTAGTAGTTAAAAGTCGGTTGCACGTATAGTAGTGAAGCCACCATAATTTGAGCATTGCAATCCGGGACGAGGAGCGCTGAAGGTGCGAATTGTAGTGTGTGAGCGCCACACGAGCGAGCCATCGGGGGTCCGACTTGGGGATCTGGGGGAGCGTCGTAAGCTGCCCCAGCGGGGTCCGGGGTGGAGCCTCGGTCAGCAGCGATTATACAGATAAAATCTGAGCTAATTGTTTGCCACAGCTGCAGAGATGGGAGAATTGGGACACCAAGTCAAAAGCGGGACAAACTGACGTCCCGGGAGAACTGTGATTGTTTTCCAGGACACGTTAAGAATAGGGACTGTCCCGGAAAATCCAGGACGGATGGTCACCTTAATAATGGAGTAATTTCTGTGCTTTTATGCACAGTTCTGTCGTTCTTCGTTGACTGACCTGGTTGCTGTGTATATGATTGTGACAGCTGATTCACCCCAAGAAGCAGGCAAAGAAGGAGAAGAAGTATACAGATTCTGGAGTTGTAAGTGAAAATCGAGTATAAATGTGTGGTAAATACTTTGTGCTGCACTTGCTTCAGTGCTGCAGAACTTCATGTTGGATGTTCAGCCTGTAGTCTATGGGCTCAACCCAGTAGTTTTCAAGAATGTATGTTCCGTGTTCATATGCAAAATCTGCCACTGTTTGTCCTGTAACATTTTTCTGCTTTTTCGACACTCCAGTGTCGGCAAAGGCGTTGTGGTTTTGAGCTGTCAGTCCTCCGCGTTCGTGCATTTGTCCGGACAGATGTTGTTACCATGATATTGTTATCACCATATACTGTAAATTTTGTTTTGTTACTTGCTGACCAATAAAATTTGATTTGATATCTCATGAATGGCTTGAGCAATATCTATTAAACTTACATGCAACAATTCACAAAGCCCTTCTGGTGACCTGTCTAGATTTTGGAGGTCAGAGGTCAAAAGTCAAGGTCACAGCAGGCCATTGCAGTGGCAAAGGCGTCCATGTCACCGCTGTTGTTTCACATACATCCTTTGAATTATCGGCCAGTTTAAAGTCAGTGTGTGGTGTGTGATATGTTTCTGCTGGGCTTTGATGGTGACAGAATGGGCTTCATAACTGTAAAGGTATTTCACTCTCGCACTTACAAAGGTGCACTTTGGGAGCATTTTTGAGGGATCCGGTGGTCTGGACCCGGTGGTCCGACCTGGACTGACTGATAGAAAGAGTAAAAAGTAAGAACCGTATTTAGTCATAGGTCTTAAAGTGTAGGTAAAGCAGCTCAACTCAGCCTTCTACCGTCAGTGGGATGGAGACAAGACTACCAGCCAAGATGCGGTGATGATCTGCAGCTCTAGTGTAAATGCAGGTATGGTTGTGGCAGGTAAAACTGTGATTCGAGTCAACGTGTGCCATGCCTGGGTGCCTTAGGAATGAGGGTAGTATGTAAAGTGCTGTAGAAATCTATGGGGTTAATGGTATTTGTCAGTGCAAGCATCTCAATAATCTGGCTATTGGTTTTCTTGATCCATCCCGCTGTTTTGAACGTGGGCAACATGTTCAGCAAACATGTTAGCATCACAGGAAAGAATGGAAAGGGAATTTGAATCGCATGTGTTGCATACAGCATAAAATAATGGTCATATGCTGGTACAGTCAACCTTTTATTGAAAGAATGCAGCTTCTAGAAGACCCAGCAGACTGGTGAAGCTCCAGTGGAGTGGCCTGGTGTTATTATTAGTAGCATTAATACCATAAAATAGGATGAATGGGGACATATGTTCAATACAAGTATGTCCGTCCTTGTAATACTCGGACAGAAATGTATGCTGGCTACATAGTGTGCTGCCCCCTGGTGAGTCACGTTGAGTATGCGCCGCAGGCTCTGTTAAGGTTAGAAAAAGACAGAACAGACGGATGGATGGACGGACGGACGCCAGATGGATACATTATGTTTGCCACTAGACGCGGCCAGTGTGATAACATGCTACTTATAGTGTGTTATACATGTATTGAACATATATCTCTATTCATTCAGCCCGTTTTACGGCATTGAAAGATCAGTTGAAGTCGATGGGATGATCTTATCAAAAGGTGTGAGAGACTGTTTGTTTGTTCGTTGTGATGTCAACAGGTAAAACTGATGAGTTGTAAAGTGGAAAAGATCCACACGTTCATGGACTACATCAAAGGAGGGTCAGTGTTCGTTGTTGTACTGATTGTACGCAGTGCATGTGCAAAGGATAATGTTTTCAGATACTTTTTGAAATACATTTCACGATGTTTTCTGCTGTACTCTTTTCTTAAAATTCAGTTTAATCTTTGTTTTTTTCTTGTAATTTGTAAACTGCTTTTCGTAAAAGATAGCCAGTTGACGGGCGGATGAATTAGATTGATAAATGGCTAGATAGCTAAATTGATCGACATTCTAGATAGAAGGACCATTGCTTTTACGCCTTCGGTATTTTTATTACCCATGTCGGCTGTATAGCCACCGGCCTGGGTAGAGTGTTCTGTCGCATATGTTTGTCCGTGCTCTAAAATAAAAATGGCTTGAGCTATCTATGAACACCAAACTTGGTGTACATATACTCTATCGTAGTCGCTCGGCATGCATTAACCCAGAGGTCAAACAGTCAAAGGTCAAGGTCACACGGTTACTAAAACCGTCAAGGTCGCACAATTGCTAGTGACGCATGCTGCTATGGCCGTGTGCTGCTGCTGCTGGCGTGTGTCTGCATGTCGATGTCACTGCCTGTGTTTTCTAGTTGTTGGTTACTTTGACGAGAAGTTAATCTGGCATGCAGAAAACCTATTCCACCTATATCGCTGGCCTTCCTTTACTGATAGCGATATGTTTCCATCCATGACCTTTCGTCTCTGATATTGCCATTTTTGTGCTGAAAAGGGACGTTAAAATCAGGTAACTAACTTATTGCTAGATGCACCCACTCCCATCAGCAACTTTGGTGGTGTGGTATTGCAACAGCGTAGCATCCCACTTGCAGTGGAATTAATTGATCGTTGGTGTGTTTCAGGACACAGGTCCACTGTATCATCGCAGTGGATTTTACGGCGTCCAACGGCGATCCACGATCGCCGCAGTCGTTACATCATCTCGATCCCTACAAGCCGAACTTGTACGCGCGAGCGCTGCGGGCCGTCGGTGAAATCATTCAGGATTATGACAGGTGGCTGGCGGCAAGCATTTTTATGCCATGCCAAACATGACTTGTGTGTAAACTAAACCCACCTTTCTTATGCTTTCATTGTCGGCAAAGGCATTATGTTTTCATGCTGTCCTGTTTATTTGTTGGTTTGAACAGAGCCCCGTGTGGGCCCCAGGGCTATCCCCCCTATCGCTTCACTTTCCCACTTCTCCACCTTCTGCGCTATCTTTTAGTATCTTTTACTTTTTCCTTTTTCTCTTTCTTACTCGCTTCATCTATTTTCTTGCTTTTCCATCCCTACCCATTCTACCAGAATAGTCCCACTCCGTTTCCTGGCTGGATGTTGTTGGAGGCATTTTTTCTTTTTGTTTTTCCTTATTTGAGGTTAGTGTCCACTGTGCACTTATCTGTTTTCTTGTGACTTTGGCTGTTTTCTGGCTGAGGGTCACAGATTGATGGAGTTAAGGTTTTACGTCCCACCCAACACAAAATACCTCATTTCGGAGACGTTCTTCCCAGCCAATCTCTTGACTTAGTACTGAAAAATTAAAACTCAACAAATGCAAACATGCGTCCATAACAAAATAACACAAAATGAGCACAAGAACTAAAGCCAGGTTCGATCACCTCTTCTGACCTTCGGGCTTGAAGCGGAATGGATGTATTCTTAAAGAAGTAGATAAGTAAGGAAATAAATAGGAAGAAAGTAAGCAAGTAGTTAGGTTAAGTAAGTAAGCAAGCAAACGATTGATACAGCACTGGAATGAAGTTGGTTTGTTTCTATGGTTTTGGATAAAGCTAGCAGTGTCAAATTTGTCACGGCGGTTCATCGGCATCCAAGGCAGGGAATCTCCCATTTTTGTGAACTTTGGTCCCCCAGAAGCCCAAAATTGGACAAATCGGGCAGTGTGCGCCACGCCCACCCGCATGTAAACATTAGCGTAGAGATGCTTTGACGTAAACGTCACGCTAGAGATGCGCCGTCTGTGAAATCACGCTGCGTGTGGACGTAGGATCAGCATGTGTGGATATACGTAAGTCCCCGAAGATGGACGTACTTGTTGTTGCTTCGTGATACTATGGCATTTTTGCAGGTTTTTAGCTTCTGTTGTGGGGCAGTAATGAAAGTGAAAGTAGCATGTATAAAGATTGATGGTATTGTGCATGTTTATACAGCGATAAACTGTTCCCAGCTCTCGGTTTTGGTGCAAAACTTCCACCGCAAGGTCAAGTTTCACACGAGTTTTTCCTGGTGAGTACACCGTTCATCTCAGCTTCTTCTGTTTCTAGTCTACTTATTTTTCTTTGTTTTGAAGTTCACTCGACTTCAAAACTGAGATAATTTGTTCTTATATTACTGACTGTTAATATTGTGGCAAGTTATTTCCGTGAAAACTTTTCATGCAAGCTGCAAAGATGGCAGACATCCAAGAACTTGTCTGTATTTGTTGGAGCCCCGAAATGGATGAGTACACAGCATTATACATTTCATTCACTCACTCACGCTTATTTCACAGGTATTTTCTAGATCAGTGGTTCCCAACCTCGGGTAATTCATCCTA
>Ga0209780_1000727_pt1 | contig 19064 bp, 10 predicted proteins | sample WorMetexBAHAMAS2_FD_187384 | JGI IMG/M metagenome (GOLD analysis project Ga0209780, IMG submission 187384) | Marine gutless worms symbiont microbial communities from Max Planck institute for Marine Microbiology, Germany - Inanidrilus exumae... | ecosystem: Host-associated > Annelida > Digestive...
CCTCCCAATAAACCTACTGAGTGTGATTTTTGCTGTACTACTAGTCAGCAGTATGCAAATAATTTGACGCAGATAAAACAACTCCAAGTGATGTGCACGTTAGTCTTAGTCTTTACGACATCCAACATTTCTGGTTATTTCAAAGAACCTTAAAAATGGGAGGTCAAAAGTGTCAGTGAAGTTACAGATATTATTATATTATTTTTTATTACGGAAATCTTATTATAATGACGCTATCGCAATACACTTCAGGCCCTTCAGGGACACCTTACATACAGTCATAATGACAGACGTGCGTAAATTAAAAACAAAAGAGAACGAAACGAAACAGGAAATGTAATCTCACGCTGGGCCTGTTCCTTCGGCGTTTCTTGCTCTACAGGTTCTGGGGTCGTGCGAGTTGACGGCGGCTTGACTGCAGACTTTCTGCCTGACTTTTTCCGTTTCATTGGTTTCAGTTTTGCTGTCCATACACATTATTTTGCCATCGGTGGTTTACAATAAATCAGCGATGCAGTCGAGTCCCCCAAGTATGACTCCGAGTCCAAGTCCATGGATTTCAAGTCCGGTCCAAGTTAAAAACTAACGTTCACAATGCAAAGCAATCAAGTTGGACAGTCCATGAATCCATGACATGATATTCAAAAAATTCTCGGTTATCATACCAGTGACGTAGTAAAGTCCACCGACTCAGCCTTCTACCCTCTGTGGGATGGTAAAACGAGTACCAGCCAAAGATCGGTGATGCTCTGCGGCTGGGGAGTAAAGGCAGGCATGGTGTAATTTGCAGGTAAAACTGTGTGATCCATGTCTGAGCGCATTAGATCGAGGTAGTTACGACAATGCGCTATACAAATCGACGTATACTTTACTTTACTTTACACCGTGACCGAGTTCGCATCCAATCAGTATGGACGTGAGTCCGACTCGTATACAGTATGTGATCAGACTTGATTACTACAACACTGCAATATTTGTCTAACAGTGTGAAAATAAACGTAACCGATTGATTGGTTAAATGTAAAAGTGGCATTCAGTTTTATCATTCCCACCAACATCTCAGTTCTACCAGCAGGCCCAGATTGAGGTTGGTGTATAGACCCTAGGCATCGTACAACAGTAGAACCCTCTGTCTCTAACAATTTTACGACGGAACAGTACTACACCGAAAATAAGTACGTAAAGCATCTTACAATTTTTTTCTTTGTGTATTCGAATGAGGTCAAATACAGTACTGTCAGGTCGTTACGTGAAATTGATGTTTTAGTGCAAAAATCGACGTTTTAGTGTTTACAATGCATAAAGCATTAGTGACTGATTCACTATCATATGTTCAATATATTTTGCAGCCATCTTTCGTTAGCGCCTACGACTTTGCAGACCCTATGCATTTGCCTACAATGCACATGCCATAATCCGGCCCTGTCTACCAGTTGAACCAGCACGCCAAATATCTAAGTTTAAGATCATTTAGTTCAAAATTTATTGTCCAGATACACAGACAGACACGCATTGCTTTACCTAAACCACTAAAGCGGTTGTCAACAACAGCAAATAGACTAGGCAGCCATTTAAGAAAAAAGGCTCAATATTGGGATAACTCACCAGGCGGCTGAATGTTCTTAGCAATTTCACGCAATTCTAGTCACAAAACACGGTTAATGCAATTGCTCACAATCATGTCACAGCAGTATGTTGACTACAACGAAACAACATTCTTGCTACTTATTCCCAGTAGGCTATGCTCTCAACATTTCTTACTCAACGTTTATTACTGGCCCGCCTACACATAGTGTAGGAGGGCCAGACTAGTAATGGTCGCTGGCGTCAGTCGTTTGTGGTCGTCGTCTGTCATCTGTAACACTCCACGGCGGGCCAGTATCGTTCCGTCCCGTTAGGGTGACACAACTTGTATTTCATATTAAATCCTTTAACTGTTGTGACCAGATATCTGATATCTGACACGTAACTGCGCATGTCTAAAGCTGTATGACATAGCAGTGTGACTACCTTGTTTTTGCTTTAACTTCGGATTCACAATTTAGGGCAGAGCGGCAGACTGTCTCAATATGTTGCTAACTCTAATAATCAAATTCAGTACTGAAAAACAGTGTGCATCAAGTTGATCTGCTGAGATTTCAGTTAAATGACAGCTGCTGGTTGCTGATGTTTCACTAATGTCTTGGAACGATCAGTCTAACAAATAACCAGCTTTTAAAATTAAATGCATGTTGAAATATGGTACATCACAGACAATTTGGCACAGTGGTAGAACGTCGGTCTTTGGATGTTGGTAGTGGTTGACTGGAGCGGTGGTGTGTTTGTTAGCTGCATAACGCGGGTCCAACTGTACGTTAACGCATGCAATTAGATGGCCGCAGTTTGCGCTGCAGCACCATTTGGCTCTTGCCAATCAACTGCCACTTCCGAGATTGTAAAGCGCGTTGGTCCGGTCATAGCGTAAACAGCGCTATAATAGAATCCGACCTTTACCTTTACCTTTACCTTTAATCGTTGGCGTTTGTGAAACTGTTTATCAGTGGCTTGAATCAACTTTACTTTAAAGATATTTTTGGTCATGGATAAGATTCTAAAAAAAATATGCAGTAACTGTAGGCGTAAGTTACATATTAAAGAAATTATATCGTTTACATGCACACAGCTTGCAATCTGTCGCTTTATAATAATTATATTTTTATGAGTAGTTCATTTAGTGATAATAACAGGATTACTTTAGTCTTTTTTAGAAATGTATGCAACGCATGACTGTCCGGTGTTATTTGCGCTTTACGTTTCAGTATGCTTAGTGTAATTTTTCTGAGCTTTATCCGTCCATGTATCAAAATAATTGTCATCATAATCATCGACATCATAACGGTTTTGAACACTGTTCTTTAACTAATTTCTTGCACTGTACTGTTTCGCATAATATCACTTCTTGTCCAATAAATATACGTCATGTATACATAAATGGCAACTAAATAATACTAATCTCACTAGATAAAATTTTAATGTACATACAATTCAAGTCTGAGACAAAACTACATCATGTAGATGAAGGCATCACAAGTGAATGTACAGCGAATATGCAGTCTTGTAACATGTAACGAAATACGTTACAATGTTTTGTACGAATCATCCTTACCTCTGAGCTTCAGTACTCGTTGAACTTTGCCATCATCTTCTGCAGCATTCAACCAGCTGCAGAAACAAAACAGCATCGAATATAACTCACATTCAGCATGTTATGCTGACTGTAACAGCTTGCCACATTGGCATTAATAACCGTCACAGTGCGCATTAAGCCAGTGAAAATGTAGATTTTGTACGAGTGACTATCCGTGAATTTACATTCTGAACAAAATGGGGATAAAAATAAATAGTTGAAACTCAACATTGCGTTCAAGGCTGTCTTTCAACAACATTCTGCAGTTACTAGTAATAAGCAGTATTTAAATATTAGTATTTCACCATATCTTTTTCATTTACATAAATGCAGTGAATAAACAGCACACACAGTAAAACAGATTATAAAAATAAAAATTCAAATTAAAAACTCTACACATTAAGACAAGAAGCTCAGCTATCGCCAACAGACCCAGGCGATGCTCTGTATCAGCAGAAATGTTATCCTACTATTGTACGAATAACGCAAACAGATCGCGTGTTACCCTAAGGAGCACTTTCAGCAACTGTCACATTTTATTCTGCTACATAGTTTTGTACACGCATCGTTCAACTATCGCACACCGAGCATAGGATGAAGTGGGTGTCATCAGCAGACTTCCGTACCAAAGTACAACCCACGTTGTTGATGTCAACTAGACCCGAGACTTATCGACCAGTCGTAGAACGCAATCTTTATCTACAACTGTATTTCGCGCCCCCGTTGGGGGTGATTATATCGGAATTTCGTAGATATTTTTGCATCATAAAACTAAAGAGTCCCTTGGCTATCGTGCAGCGTTGTTTGCGTGATCCTACGTTTAGCCCTTTTGGTACAACGTCGGCTTGTGACAGAAAGACAGACAGACGAACAGACGGACACTCGATGACAGCAAATACCGCGCAAGCATAGCGTCGCACTTTCAAAAATCACACCTGATATGGTGCAGAGGGTCAATTATGTGCGTCATCACGCTAAAGTTCGTGGCGATCGGTCAACCCGTTGCTGAGATATGGCGATTTTCCAACTTTCAAAATGGCAGCCAACAACTTTACCAGATGTCTGCTTTATTCCTGCATCCAGTTGTCTTATGTTGCTGATGCAAAGACTGTTCTTCTGACGGCAATGATTAGTGCTGACTAAATCTGAATTGTGTTTAAACAGTTGAATGGTATGACATCTGAGCTACAAGATCTTTGACACTTGTAGTTGATGACTTGAAGATTACCGCGGTAACAAAAGTAAGCAGTGAAAAATTAGTTACCTACTAGGCATAATAGCCTACTACAGTTTTACTGAGTAGTTAAGTATAGTAGTGTAACTTATTTTTAAAACAGTTACGTGCATCACTACTTGCAGTCATCATTGACTGGGACTGCTCTTATTATAGGCTGTATGACGTCACCGCTGATCCTGGTACTGCTAGGTCATTATGCCAGCAACATGTATCACCGTGAGTTGACGTAACTACTATGTAACGAAACTTAATACACCACCTTTGATACAGCAAGTCACACCATACATTTTTCACTGTGCAACATACCGGTGGCAGAGAAATACATATTCATGAGTTGCTGAAGGACCTTCGCGAGCCAGAATCTGTTCACAGTACCAGCCTTGGCTGCCAGTGTCAGCATCACGTGATACAACACAGCAGTGTAACTTGCCGAGCCACACTGCCTCCACGGCGAATATGTCAATCTGTCACCACATCATTACATCTGCACGAACTACTTAAAATAGGCTTTGTCACAAATCAAACGTCTTATAACTAACCGCCAGTTAACGTTTAATGATCATAAAGCCGCATTCAAGGTCGTACTGAGCACTCAATATGTTAGCCAACCGAGAAATTACACAACTGTCTGTTACTTATTTACAGTTTTAAATTCAGGTCTGCTTTTCTTTCTGGCTTTTACTACGACTACGCCACAGTCGGCAATTCCAACAGTTGCTCAGCTTGTGTCGTTCTGTGACCATGAACTTTCACCTCTGATCTTGACCTTCAAACTTGACCCAGATTGTGTCAAGGTGAACCAGCTTGCCAAATATGTAGGTGAAAGGTCATTTAGTTCAAAAGTTATTGTCCAGACACGCACATACACCGGACCGATTGCTCTACGTGGACCACTAAAGTGACCTGTCAGTAAAAATACTAGTTTACCAACTTCGAGAGGTGTAGGCCGAACTGTGTACTGAAGCAGAAACTGATAGTAAATATTGCAGTCAAATCAAATGGGACTTGAGTATTCAGTAGAAATAGAGAACCAAGCACAGAAAACAAGTATGTCGGTCCTCCTTATTGTCTGGCCGAAATGTACGCTGGCCGCGTCGCATGCTGTCCCCTGGTGAGTCACAGTGAGTATGCCGACGGGACAGACGGACGGACGACGGACGCTAGACCGTTACATTATGCTTTCCGCTGGACGCGGCCAGCGTAATAAAAGCTATTGATTAGCATGATACCAGCAATTACCATAAGCAACAAAGTTAATTGTGAAACAGTGAATTTCTGTGAAACATGTACTAGCAAGAGAAGCCGTTCAACCTGTCCCTGCTGGAACTTAACGTGGTTGTTTGATCGCAGCATATGTCGACTGCCAGTGTCTCCGAGCTCTCCAACCAAGTTGACGTAGATGTCAGCGTCGGTTGCTGAGCCTTGATTGGACCCGGTGTACGTATAGATGTAATACATCACCACTGCCAGTAACACAATCGTACGACTGCCCTCACTCGAGGTCGCAACGACCACTTTAGTAACGTTCTCAGCCGACCGTGGTAACGGTGCTAGGCTGTTGGACTTCGAAAATTTTCGCGTGGCAGTTTCCACATCTACGGCCCGATTTACAAAATAAATCTTAGGAAAAACTTAGGACAAAATGTGACTTGGGAAAATCTTAAGAAAAACCTAGGATAAACTTACGCAAAACATAAGATCAATTAAATAAAAAAAATGCAAGTTCTCAAATATAACTTAACATTTCTTCACATAATTGTTGCATATGTACAGCTCACCCGTGCAGGCGATGCAGCTTAAAAAGAGATTGTTTACCACTGGAGAGAGTGTAATGATGTAAGGACGGCGGTCAAAACAGAAGGAGTACAAGACTTTGAATCTTACGTGGCAAAGTGTCGCGCTGCAGCCGAGTAGCCGCCCGCTCACGCATCAGTTCACCATCTTCCCGTTGCCGTGACAACCACGCGTCAAAGTGAAACTTGAGCGTCTCTCTTGTTCTGGCATTTTCCAACTTCAACTAACAGCATCACATACGCCGCCATCGCTGTCTCGTTCAGTCGCTTTCGAGTCTCTCGGCGTTAAAACCAGTCACAACGGAATGCAGAGTTTAGTTACCGACTGATACTTAGTGGTCCAGCTGAAGCACTCGGCCTATTGTTATTGAATGCGTGTGTGCACGAAGTGACTTCTAGCCTAGATATTTGGGACGTTTATTTTGACTCTATCTAGGTCAAGTATGAAGGTCAAGGTCGTGGGTCAAAGTTCAAGGTCACAAGATGGAAAATGTCCTTTTTCTGGTAAAGGATGCACGAGGCTAAAAAGCGGACTTGAATTTAAAACTGGAAAGAAGTAACAGCCAGCTAGTTGTTTGTTGGTCGAGTTATTGGTGCTAAAGTGGTCGGTGCGATCTCGAGTGAGGGCTTTCTAGTTTAAGGATTTGTTTGGACTCCATAATACGTGGTCTGTGGGTGGGCGAAGTCCCAAGGTCTATAGGGCAGTGACGGAGGCAGAATGGTGAAAAGGGGGCAGATTAGGGGACCTGCAGTCTAAGCCCCCAGCACAGTCCAGGGTGTAGACTTAGGTCTGATGCGGAGCTTCCAGAAGTTAAATAGTTTTGTTTATCTGACAGCCAATGTTGCTTCCAATTTTGTACACATTTACCCCCACCCCATTGAGTTCGCTATTGGTTCAAAAAACCTGCTAGAGGGTCTGGGGACAAATCCACAAAAGCCAAAGCAGTGTTGTTAAATGCACCTTAAACTAGATGGCTATATTGTGTGGAATGTCCACAATACAGTATTCGGCTCAACATGCTCGGCTATCCGTGTACGAGCTGTTTACTTCCTGCATTCGACGAAGCCTAGTGTCACGTAACTCAATAAAAGATGACGATTGGCTGCCTGCGACTGAGTGATGTCAGCGTCATCTGCCGTGTTGTCACCCTCGTCGGACGTCGCAAAACATTTGGGGAGGTTTCTTGTACATAGTGTACAGGTCAGGGGAATGATTTTAAATTGATTCCAACGGTAAAAATGAAAACTAAAAAATCCCGTAGTGGGTTACTTTGGCAGTTAGTGAATTTCCGGCGATCTGTAATCATTGCGGAGTTATGGCGGCTTAAAGTCGCAAGACGCTAATTTTTAAAGGAATTTTTGCGTTTTTTGGATAAAAAACCCCTTACGGTAAAATTTTCAAAATTCTGTTCCGAAAGTTTTCATCGACACCGATCGACGTGTTGTGTTCAAATTTCGTGAAATTTTGCCGACGGGATATTTGTGAAATTGTGCGTTTCTTACCAGACAAAAAACGAACAAAATTTCGCCTGGCTCTCCAACTGTCCCTACTGAGTGGATTGCGCTCAAACCTTCAAGGGTCAGCCCCCAACAATGTACTCAGAGTGCTCCAGATTTGATCCACAGCGGTTCACTTCGGTGAAGTTATAGTCGAACGCGTGAACACCGCCAAAACGTGCCATAAAGTAAATCCAATATTCGGCTGAAGCCTAGCTTCGATCCGAATATTTATACTGTTATATTGAAGGTATGCTTGTATTTCAGTTTGGCGTTTTGTTTCATTCGGTCCAACTATCTTTTCAGTTTCTGTTACAAATATTTATTTTTAGACTCAAGATTTTGTTATTGTGGACTAGACAGTAATTTCGTTTTGATGCCATATTCTGGTCGGACTCCGCGCTTAAGGTACACTCTAAATGTCTCTAATGTAATGATAAAGTGTTAACTTCATAATATGTGATCTAACAAATATAATGACCTTTTTAAATTAACATATTGTATGATAAACATAATCCAATATGTGTGGAATATTGTTACGAAGCACAGCTTCATACGAACTCTACAACAGTTTTCTTCACAACAAATTCTTACCGTTTTAATTTTCCATTCTGGATCATGATTTCGTTTCACGGATGACAGTTCCAACCGTACTTTGTATATCTCTCCAATATCTGCTAAGCTTATCTACAACGAAAATCAGAGTCAATTTCATCTGAGCTATAATTACGACAATACTGTGATAAAATGCAGACAACAAGAGTACACAAACAACATTAAATCAGGCAATTTAGTTTCATTGTAATGCTCTTAATTTCTTTGAGATCATTTGCTCTTCAATTTTATTAAGCCGCATCGCATGCACTCAGTGCATAAGATACACGCCTATTGCTACAGACGGAGTAGCGTGGTCTGTGTGTCGGTCTGTGTGTCTGTTGGTCACGTTCGTGAGCCCTGTAAAAACAGCTAAACAGATCGAGATGTCGTTTGAAGGGCTGACTCATGTAGGCCAAGGAGGAACAATGTATTAGATAGGGGTCAAGATCGGACGAATTCGTTCGCATTCGCGAGGGGTAACAAGTCGACGATGCGACCTTTTGCTAAACTACTTTGAACAATTGTTGTACTTTTACCTTTGACAGTAAACAAAGTTGCTCGAAAGCCAGCAGCATCATTTCTTAGCAACTGCTAATCTACTGTTTCAGTCTAACACAGTGGTGTTACTGTACTAACGAGGAATCAATCAATATTTACTAATACATCATACTTTGAATTCATCGATGTTTCCAGCCTGGAACAGACCACCGCCAGACTGTCCGAGAATGATCGGCTCCGATGACTCTTTGTCGCCAAACACAACAAGTGCGATGCATGCGTTTCTTGCGGTCTCCGCAGTCAACGTCAGCACCTTCCATTCTGCGCCTACGTTGCACGAGTACATGGAAATTTAGACACATAAGAATTTCCTATGTACAGGTTTAACGAATCAAATAACTACGTCCGTCCTCGTAATACTCGGACAGAAATGTACGCTGGACGCGTCGCGTGCTGCCCCCTGGTGAGTTATCCCGAGTATGCGCCGCTTAAGGTTAAAAAAGACGGGACAGCCAGACAGATGGACAGACGGACGAACACCAGATCGTTACAGTACGCTTTCCGCTAGACGCGGCCAGTGTAATGAGCCGGTAGTTCATCAAAACATGACCTGTACATTCAGTGCTTAAATGCATCACCTTCAACGCGCACACGCAATGTAACGGTCTGGCGTCCGTCCGTCTGACCGTCTCGTCGGCATACTCACCGTGACTCACCAGGGGCAGCATGCAACGCGGCCGCGTCAGCGTACATTTCGGTCCGACGATAAGGAGGACCAGCATACTTGTTACCGACCGCTTTAGTGGTTGTGTATAGCAATCGATCGTTGTGTGTGTCTGTGTGTGTCTGTATGTGTGCGTCTGGGACAATAACCTCTGACCTAGATATTTGGCATGGTGATTCACCTTCACCGTAACTAGGTCAAGTTCGTAGGTCAAGCTCAAGGTCACAGAAAGAAAAAGTTGCTTAAGCAGTCGGTGCGACCTCGAGTGAGGCCTTTTGTAGTAATCTATCATTGTGAATAACCTTGCAGTAGTGCTGCGTCCAGAACTGGTGGAGATGGTGACATTTCTCTGACTGGGGCTGTCGACGACAGTCCATCTGCAAGCCAACCAAACAGCAGAACACACAGAAAATAACACTCACATATCTGAATCTACGAAGTAAGGACAAAAAAGCCTCAGAATACTCATACGTCTGCAAAGTACGAGAAGACATTCACACATTCAAAAGAAACAAGACAATCGAGGATGGCAAACTTCGCCCCAGTGCAAGGGGCGCGGCCGCCGACTGGTTCTGTCACTAATCGTAATGCTTTGCACCCCTGTCGTGGGCGAATTAATTATTAATTTCCTTACACACAACAGTACTTATCTATTTACATGCATTATGTTAGCTTTCTGAATCCGGTAAACTATCTTGCCTATTTTGGGTTGTATCTCTTAACACTAATAACGCGTTTAAAACAAGATCAGTTAAATTCTCGCACAGCCAAGATATTATATATAATTTCCGGGCACAGCTTCAAGGAACCGGAAGTCGTAGCAAAATGATAAACGAGGAATCTTAGCATGATATTTTATCACAGACTGTTTACAAGAGGCAGCACGGAGGCTTGGGCCTTCGATCATAAACGTGTCTCTATGTATCTCTACGTCAACAGCCTTGCAAATAGCAAATTGCTAACCGTAATTAGCAAAAGATGGCGTCAATGGGTAATTATTCCGCCTTTGTATTGTCTGTGACAGTCAGGCAGCTGTCTGCACCTAGTACCAGAGATCAATTTTAATACTAATATTAATTAACACATAGTAAAATAATTAAATGCGTGTATTAAAAAGTGTACACTGTTATTGGTACAATTGTTTACGTCTACAATTATTTTTTTATATTTTCTTCTGCTTCAAGACCGTCATGCTGCACAATGCAAACCGCTTGCACATAATAATATTCAGACTTGATAACAGCACTGGGGTGCGGTAACAAAACCGAATAGTGACTCTATTGAATTTATATGCGTTATACAAAAAAACTCTTATGTATGTATGTGTATGTGTCACTACCAGGAAGATATGAGACGATATAGTTACTATTTACGTGCGCTCAGGAACAGTTAACTTAATCTAGCGCACGGTACCATAAAGGAAAAAATAACAAAAACACCAAAAAACAAAACCGAATTGCTTAGAAGAAACGGGCCGGAGGCATATAATGACTGTACAGGTTTCGCATTCCTGATTTTTGTTTTCGCTACTGAGATTACGAAAACGTTGCAGATGACAATGACAAAACTAGAAATGCGTGGCACAGGCCAGCATATAGCCCGCGCGGCATAGCAGTGACGCTCTCTAGTGTTTAGGTAAAACAAAACTGAGTAGTGAATAGTGATCGCCTCAGGAAACTTAGTAGCCTACTGATCCCCGCAAGGTCTAGCAGTAAATTTAATTTTATTAGTTAGATGATAATGAACTTACATTGAACGACTTCTGGATAGAAACGAATGTTCCTCTGACCGGTGTCGACTGTTGGTCGCACTCGACCGTCAGAGATCATTCCAACAAACATGCCTTTGTGAAACATCGATTCTAGTGTTATATAGCCTTTATCTTTGAAACGGTGGACACTGAAATGGCAAGCCTCATCTCCAGAACCCTGTACATTATAATATGACAACGATGAAAAATTGGTATTTTTAATAATAAGTTGTTGAACTAAACAGTAAACACGGTTTTTTGCCTTGAGCACGGAGCAGAGTGTGAAATAATGATCATAGACAGCTATTCATTGAATTGACCACAATGATTAATGACTAACTTGGCGTGATGACGACGATACAGATATTGCATAAACATTGAAATTGCAGGGTTGGATATTGCAGGAACGGACATTGACAGATTTGCCGGGAACATTGCGGAACTGACGGACTGATTTTACCCAAGTTAAGCAACGTTGTATAAATGTAAGCGACAGAAGCTTCTTTACAACATAGGCTTACAATATTAGTATATCAAATGTTTTTGATATGAAATTACCAACTGTACAGCGCTCTATGCTGTCTGAAACTGCTAGTGGCATACGAAATTTCTTACGCGATCACAAAGCAATCATCTTTTCCTAGCGGGCGTCATTTAGATTAGGCCTACTTCAGTATCATAATATAAGAACGATGAACACGCATAATTTCATAACGGCACAACAGTACATTATAGACAAGTATTCCAAGTCCTGAAAAAGCAAAATATTGGTTTAAAATTTTTAATAGCAACTTATAAATTAGCACAATTTACGTAGGCCTGCAGGCAATGTAAAGTCTACTGTCATATTGTACGTTATCTATTATGAAACAAATAAAGAAAGAAAGAAAGAAAGAAGAAAAAAAAATGAAATGCAACAAAACTTTTGTTCCAATTCAAACAAGATTACACAAACTTCGTCCAGTCGTGCATTGTCCATCCCCGTTTTTTCTTCGTCCGTTGATATCCAGTCCTGCATTTTCAGTCCACCATACGTTGTGGTATACGGTATAATAGGAAATAAAGCGCTGAAAAGTTGACGGATAGCCGGCTTAATCTATAGGCCTACCGCACGGATCCACAAACAGAAAAGATAAGGAAAAGAACTAAAGAAAAATAAAACCGACTATCACAGAAGATCCGGTCGCAGTCTTAGTTCATGGAGGCAGTCTTGGCGGAAGAAAAGAGTCTATGGCGAGAAGGATTTGTGAAACAGGTGAGTTTTAAGCCGGCAGTGAAAGAGTGAGAAAGTTACGGATAGTGACATTGGCGAGTTGCGTTGTAAAACAACTGGCAGATAAGATCAAGAGAACCACGGGGAAAAGCAACTGACACAACTCATTCTGAACCAACTACGATGTGGAGACAGACTCTGCTGTTAATAATGCAAACAGCTCCCATACACTAGGTTAGCCATCACATTAGACGTCGGAGCAAATCGGCATTCAGCGTCCTCCCTATAGCTTACCATGATGTCGCAAACTCCGTCGTCAACACGAATAAACTGCTGAGGAAACGGAACGCTTTCGAACATTCGGACTCCGGACGCAATTTTGTGCACGCGAAACTGTGCCAGTCGATTGCGTTTGCCGGTGGCGGAGAGAACGCTCTGTCGCTCTGACGTCAGTGTCTGGGTGGAAGACGTGAACAGCATTATGACGCCTTTGTCATGTAACATTCCCTGCAAACACAAACACACACACACACACACACACACATCTCTCATCGATGTCACGAGCTCAAAGCAAGATCAACATTTTTTACTTGTTGCTACCGGTTGCGGAGAATAATTCAATATGATCGACGATGCGGGCGTGGAATAAGATTAGAATTAGAATAAGATTATACAGCCAGTCCTTTTTCTAAATAGAGATGGTTTTTACTTCAACCCCGGTAGGTTGGCGAATTATTGCAAGCATTGTGTCTGTCTGTCTGTCTGTCTGTCTATCTGTTATCTGTCCGCTTGCATATCTCAAAACCTGCATGTCCAAATTTCGTGAAATTTTCTGTACATGCTATCTGTGGCTGTAGGTCGGTCTTCTTCTGACAACAGTGCAATAAGTTGTGTACTTCCGGTTTTGTGAATGACGTCATGTTTTCACATAATGGGGCCATTGGGCCAGAATCAATCATGATTTTATGTTTCATTGAGCTTGCAGCATGGCAGCACCACTCGCACGTCAGATAACGTTATCTTTGATCGAGTTCGCCAGATGGCGGCACCGGGGGCAAAGTTGCTGTCGACTATTGCAGGCTTGTTGGAATAAAGATTACCACAGAGGACAGCAACTTCATATTACACGGGGTCCAGATCCGTCTATGGAAAGAAAAGTCTCCCTCTGGACTTAAGGCGTTAGATTAGAACATTTTCGGCCGGCTGATACTTATTTACAATTTTTAAAATTCAAGTCTGCTTTTAGCCACGGTCAGCCAATCACAGCAGTTACTGAGCTCTTGTCTGCATCATGTGTGTCAAGTACCGCACATAATTGACCGGATGCAGTGAGACGGTGTGAACACGAACCTTGCAGTGGATGTACAGAAGTCGTGTTACACTGCCCAGGTGCCGAGAACACCGGCCTGGCTCTCCACTCTGCAGGATCGTAACCAACTGGTCGTCAAACTTGACTGACTGTAGACTCACGCTGCGATCCTCGTTCACGTTGACCACAAACTCCGTGTACGCACCAGCCTTGCCCTACACAACCAAGCGTCACCATACTGTCCACTTCCGTCTTGTCAGTTGCAAGCATCTCACTAATGTTTATTACTGGCCCGCCTACACATAGTGTAGGGGGCAGATTAGTAAAGCTCGCTGGCGTCTGTTACCGTCGTCGTCTGTAACACTCCACTGCACTGCGGCGCGTATGCAGTCTAACTCACCAGGGGCAGCACGCGACGGCGGGCCAGTAGTGTTACGTCTGGTTAGGGCGACACCTTGTTGAACAAGGTTTTGTTAAACGAATCACTCAGGATCAGTTTAAACTGCAGACACCGCCGTAACGGATCAGCAATAACGCAGAATGTTGGAGCAACTAGAGCAACAGCGCTCGCTAGAGCGCATACCTCCGCCACGCTAGATTGTAATCGGCACAGTGTCGTTACCAGCGAGCACAGGTACAGTGGCCTGGAATTTCCTGCGCTGTACCATAACGGATTTTCCGAACTTCTCTTTTTCAATTTTCACGTCATTTGATTACCGCACTATCGATACATACGACAAAATACCCTGAATATGTTCCAAAATCGAACCAACTCTTCTCAGGTGCATAATCTATCTATTACCCAAATTTCATGAAAATCAATGCATAACGTTTTGAGTTATCCTGCTAACAATTTAAAACAAACAAGCAAACAGACAACCAAACGCTGGTGAAACGGAGGTAACAACGCTTTCTTTGAAGAGTAATTTAATCAACACCAATGCAAGAAAAATCAATAGAGTCTTGACATTGTGCAGCTGCAGTTGTTAGTGTCGCAGACGGCGCCTCGGTTCTGACGGCTTCCGATACGTAGCAGTGGCATATTTACAATTATTACTATTATTATTAATATGCCAGTATTTAGCCTGCCGTAAACCTAAGCTTCGAGGACAGGTAACAACAAATGAGAATGGGTCCCTGCACCCCTGTGGTCCACCCACTTCTAAAATTCAGACATAGTAGTCGACTCCGGACTGTCCACTGAAAGAGACTTTGCTTATGAATTTGTCAATTTTTAGTATAATAATCTTCATAACTTTTTCAAGGGTACCCTTAAATATGCCACTGTTCAAATGCACATGTTACGGCACTGCTGTTATGCTATCGAGCTACATATATATTCTGTAGCGTATGTAGTGTGAAACAAGTACATGTCAGTCCTCCTTATTGTCGGGCCGAAATGTACGCTGCCCGCATCGCATGCTGCCCCCTAGCGAGTCACGGTGAGTATGCCGACGGGACAGACAGATAGACGGACAGACGACAGACCGTTACATTATGCTTTCCGCTAGACGCGGCCAGCGTAACAATGCACTATAGACTAGGTTGAGAGATCGACGCATCATACCGCGGCACACAGACTCCTGTCAGGTCCAATGGCCAGATACAGATGAGGATTTGCAACATTTTCGAACACGCATACGGCACCTTTTCTCCGTAAAACTGTGAAAACCCCTGAAACACGTAAGAAACGCGCATCTCGTGCATAAAACGACGTCTACATCTACGGTAGACGACTTCGGCAGAGACGAAATTCGCATGTAAACAGCAATCAGTTTCTGTGAAAATTCATAAATAAAATCACTGATAACTAGCGGCAAGACAGAAAGTGTCGCAACTCATTGTTGTACTGTTTGTATACTCGTATTAGGATCTGTCGAATCAGAATGTACCTATCACGCACACGGGATTAGATGTCGCTTATCAAAAACATCACCACTAGACTGCCTGATTTCCACAATACCTTTAGACAAGCAGCGGAGACCTCTTTAACCCAGTCCCCGGGATGTTACATATCGATAAATAACTTTGGACCAAGATGCCGTTCGGGGGCTGACTGGCGTGGGCGCAAGGAACCATTATTAGATGGGGTCCGATTTCCTCAGGGAAAGGGGTACTTTTGAGGGGACATGTGCCGGCTCATTGTAATGTACATACGCATGAATGCATTGCGCATTGTTCGCCTGCCGCCGCGGGCGAATGTGCCTGTCCAACGCACGCGGCGGACGAAAGCATTCGCTACCGCGATGGGTGACAAGAAGGCGATGCGGCCTATTGCCAAATTATTACTTTGGACACTTGTTTTGATGATATAATGCACAGTCGATTGGATATACTAGCTTGTGCGTAGTCTGTATTTTATTGTATTGTGTCGCATTGTAACTAAAATGCTATCATATCACGATAGGCTAGCAAACCGAGCGGGTCGTTGAAGTCACCGCAGGCATCGACGTCTCCGTCGGACTTCACGCGAATTGGAAGATGTGTGCTCACCGAGTACAGACGTACATCCGAACCATTCTCCAGCTTCCATTTCTCAGTGTCAAACTGAAATATGCAACAGATAAGGCACTGAATACGATACTAATGTGTGACGTTAGCTGCTAACTACACTGGCTCAGTTGAAGTGAGAACAAAATTCAAATCTCTTTAAATACAACATAACAGAAAACAGCTGTAATTTTAACCACACTAATTAGTAATTACTATTTTTAATACAAACCGTACAAGTTTCAATTACTACACCGCCTTGTTTGAAGGATATAAAAGTTTTAAAAGTCGAACTTGTAAACATGATTTTCCAATGTGTGAACGTCCATTGCTTACTGAATGAGTTTCAAATGGCGTCAATAAAAAAGGTCTAAAGATCAACTGACCCCAAGAAATAAAAAGTGCAAATTTAGTGATCATAAAATACATAGTGCATTTCATGGTGGGTGTCGTGCTGCGGTGAATCCATGGATCGTCTCGAGATGCCGTTTGCACGGAAGACTTGTGTGGGCCAATAATTAGCCTAGATGGCAGTCAAAGTCGGACGAATCCATTCGCCGCTACGAGGGGTGAAAGGACGGCAATGCGGCCTTTCATCAAAATTCGTTGACCACTTGTGATCATAATTATATACACATTTCTATCCCAACATAATGCCGTAACGTCAGAGGCAGTGAACTGTTGAAACTGTTGATTAAGTGGTTCGCGAAATGCACCAAAGCAGTCTGGTGTAGTTCTTCTGATGTGCGGTTTTGTAGCTTGAGTTCTCGCACGATCTTTCCGTCGTCCTCGCCTTCGTCCAACCAGCTGAAAACATGCGCATCCGTACCTATAGTTTCTAACACTGTAGCGTATGTTCTCAAGATTCAATGTTTTATAAACGACAACTAGACGAAGGCGATATGACATCACAAGGTGCAGGCCTAAACAGTAATATTATCCTAATAAAGAAACGAAAGTAATGGTAGAGATAAGGGAAAATGAGAGTGTACTCATACACTCAATTCAAGAACTTGAAGCAATCTTGACAAAATATTATTCTTGGTAGCATAGCATCATCATCGTTGTCAACATGAAACTTATCAAGTAACGCGTGAAGAGAGGAAATGTAAATTGTAAAGACTGACTGTCATACCGTCGACATGGAAAGACCCACTGTGACTTTGGCTGAAGAACGTCGCGCACGACGATCTTTTCCAGGTACCATCCGCGACCTGGATACGACTCGCTGTGACCGACAACCACGTGACTGATGTTGCCCAGGCTGACCGCCTCCAACATGAAAACGTCCGACTGCAGCCGCCAACACAACAACCATCACGAACACGATCGCTTACTTTTCCGTATCTTGATTTCACCAGAATAAATATACTCGGTACCGAAAAACGAAACATAATCAATAAATAAATTAATTAACTTGACTATGAATAAAGATATACAACATACAGAGCATGACATAGAACACATAACAGTATTACTGTATTAGCTATAAACACAATAAACGAATCTTTAAGTGAAGATATGTCATATTATTTTCGCAACTATCTCAATTTGGAGATTGTCTGACATACAGCGCTTTCCGATGCGCAGTCTCGTAAATTAAATTTACTCTTGCGACAACGACAACTCCGCCAAATCTCGTCGCTCACTGTTACGACTTCGCCAAACACCTGAGAGCCGACCAGCGCGTACGGCCGCATCGCATGCATAGCATAGATGCGATCTACTGCGACAGATGTCACACGTAGCGTGGTCTGTATGTCTGTGTCTGTCCGCGTGTCTGTGTCGGTCACACTGACGTACTGTGCAAAAACGGCTGAACTGATCGAGATGCCGTTTGCGGGAGGGGGTTGCCCAGCGCACTGAAAAGCGTTGGGAGTCTCTGCTGCGGTGTTCGCAGCAAAAGGGATCATACAACCCTCTATAACGGCACAACATTCAATGAGGCATTTTTTGTCCATCATGGGTTGGAGGGGGAGGGCGTGGTAACGTTTTCATGCCGCGCTTGTCTGTTTGTTTGCCAAATTTGAGGTGCATTAGACGACACTGTGACGGATGCCAATGCGGCAACGCGTGGGTATATATATATAGATCTTTATTCACCAAGTTGTGGTAGAAAAAAAAATATGCGAAAAAACGCATACATACACAGTGAAATACAACAAGCAATAAAAAAGAAAACGAAAAAAACAGTGAGCAAGTGTTCAGTTATTACATACAATGATAACAGGCACATTGTCATTGCTATGATAACACGTATATAAATTGAGTACTGTGTAATTTTACAGAACACATTCTCGGAACTTGAAAATTTATTGTCGAACGATGCGCAGCGCTTTGTCCAAAGAGTGCTTGGCATCTCGTAGTTGAAATACTGCTGACAAATTTTAACGACACCTATATTACTAGTTTTGAACAGTTTCATGAAGAAACGATTTATTACAAAGTCTAGTGAAGATAAATCGGATTTCATAAGTGGACATGCTTTCAAGCCATACATTAATGAAGGCATACACTTACTAGACAACAGCTGTACTACAACATCTTCATTTGCTACTCTACCGACTTTTCCAAAATGGCATTAGCTGAGCGATAATTTTTTTTGCGTGGTCCAATGAAATTTTAAACACTCGTGAACAAGTAATGAAAATACCTAGGTAACGCAGCTCCTCTACCCATGGTAACGAAACACCAGATGAGCAGCAAATAGGGGCACATGCAGCTCTGTTTCTAGGACCAATGCGTATACAACAAGATTGTTTAGCATTAATTGTCATATCAAGATATATT
>Ga0209780_1000728_pt1 | contig 19062 bp, 12 predicted proteins | sample WorMetexBAHAMAS2_FD_187384 | JGI IMG/M metagenome (GOLD analysis project Ga0209780, IMG submission 187384) | Marine gutless worms symbiont microbial communities from Max Planck institute for Marine Microbiology, Germany - Inanidrilus exumae... | ecosystem: Host-associated > Annelida > Digestive...
TTGTTTTTTTCCTTTTCTTTTTTTCTTTGTATTTATTGTATTTATTTTTTTCTTGTTTGCTGCCAATTAACTTGGTGAATAAAGTTGATTAATATTACGAGACCGTGGGCGACCAGTTGGCGGCGGAGGAAGCTGCTGCAGTCCAGTATGGTCGTGAAGTGGAATGGGGCAGGGATTGGAATGGTGAATAGGGGAATTGGCCCAATTGGGCAAAGGAGAGGGGAGGGTGACCACTCCCGACCGACGGGCTGAATCCACATGTCAGCCAACGACATATCTGTGGAAATGTGTAAATCCATCTGCACATCATTATGCATGTCAGTCTAGTTGGAGAAAATTCTATACTGCCAGTTTACTGCTTCCATTTAACGACTGTTTTTCCAGGTGCACCTCAGCAATCCTTCCTCGTTAGATGTTCCTGAGGCAACAAGATGTCGCCCTAACGGGACGTAACCGTACTGGCCCGCTGTGCAGTGTCGGCCGCCCACGCGCCCGGCGGCCGTCCGGCCCGCCTGCCGGCAGCGTTACAGACGACAGACGCCAGCGAGCAAAACAGTACTTGCACATCAGGCGGGCCGCCCAGTAATGATATACTGGCAGTGACAGGTGTTGCGTGTAACGATGTTGAATTCACCCTACGAATACCGCTCAGTGCCATCGACGTATCCTTCGAGTTCAAGCACTGTTTCACCGGGTATTCAGCTATAGTTACAACGAGTCCTATAGTTAACAATACTTTACACCTGCCGCCCGCACCACTGTCGCACAATAACTATTCACATTATGGACACAATAATAAACAAGTACATCGAATCACTTCGTATCAGGCCCACGCAGGTGCGACCTTGCCAGTTGCCGTGGCTTTATTCTCAGTGGATTACGTCGTATCTTATATTACTAATTTCGGTTATGTGTCGGTCACAGTGTGACTCATAGCAGCGGCGAGCGGGCCCGTTGTAGGTCTATGTCAACATGCGGTCAAATGACAGTGTGGGTGGTCCCGGCCCTCGACAGCGTGCGCGCTTTAAAGCAAGCTGATGTTGAATGCGTTTGGAGTCGGGAACGACACAGGACGGGAACGGAGCTGGAACTGTAGACCAGCGCAGTAGTAGAAGGCGGCGACAAGGGATAGGAGAGAGAAACGGAACGAGGCTTGAGGTGAGGGGACTTGCGCCAACTGATAACTGATCATAGGCTTCACGGTGGCTCGTGCCTCCTTAGAATTTAGGGCCTGGAGGCACGCTATGGAGCGTGCCTCCTCAGAATTTTTGCCGCTAAATGCTGTTAGACCCCAAGTCCCCAAGTAGATTCTTTCTGTGAGATTAAAAACACACAAAAAATGGATTTCGGCCGGCCTCTGAGGAGCAATAATCAAAGAGTCACGATGCGCCGTGGCTGGCTAAAACCTAAAGAGATAAAGAGATACAATTTCAGCATGTTTCTGATTTGTCCAAAGCTGGTGTCGCAGTTCCGGTGGCAGACCGTTCCAGATTCTGGGTCCGGCAACAGAAAAGTCTCTGTCGCCGAAACTGTTCTGTTAGTACTACCCTAAAGGCGGGATATGACCTGAATTGTGCTGAAAGCGCCGTTAAACTCCAGCCAGCCAGCCAATCTTGAACTGTAGGTATTTTCGTTGTAAATATGGTGCTTGTATTTGTTTGAATGACAGATACTTTGGACAAGGAGCAGAATAGCGGCATCGAGTGACTTTACAGTTGTTGACGTGGACTCCAATTGATGGCAGTGATGCCGGCAGAAATGACCAACACGGAACCGAACCAGACCGTGCCCAATAATGGAAACGCAAACACGGACAGTAGCGCACCTGCCGCAACTAACGATCTAAATCATCTGGAAGCAGGTGGTGAGGGAGAAGCCGAAGATTCTCCGGAGCCGATGGTGCCGGATGGCGGCTGGGGTTGGATGGTGGTACTTGGCTCTTTCATGATCCACGTGATCGCCGACGGCATTGCATACTCGTTCGGCGTCTTCGTCGAAGACTTCGTCGACTATTTTGAGTGTTCGAAGAGTGCCGTCGGTGGACTTGGCTCACTGATGCTCGGAGTGACCTGGGGATCAGGTAACGTGATGCTCAGCTTCTGTTTTATCGGTCTTCTTGCCTCCGTATGGTCCCGGGGCTTTAGGTAAGTGGGTAAATGTCTAAGTAAGTAAGTAAGTGACAAATTTATGAAGCGCCAATAGCGATCGACAACAGTGACGGCGAAGGACTGACCTTTCGTGGCGGCGTCGGCGTGACACTTCCGGTACCGCGGCGTTCCGGGAAACGTCTTTCAAGTAAAGTGACTTTTCACGGGCAAAGAAAGGTTCGTCGTCCGGCGAGTATGCACAGCTTCGCTTCGGACGAAGTGGTGGTAGAAAATAACACTGCAGCTAGCAGTGGTAAATGGCCCGTTAAACTGCTATGTTTGCGTGTGGCTTCAGCCTTGTTTTTCTGCCGTCCAGGTTAAGATACGTTGAAGCTATGAGATATACAACTGTTCACTCAACTTTGCACTTTATTATGAGCAGTAGAGAACCATTGTCGTTGTTTACAGTTTGCGAGTCGTATGTACTTCGCCATGCTGTGATTGTGATATAATTGTTGGTAAAGTGAGAATACGTGCCGACCCGATGGCTGACACAATATGCATCTCTCCCTGCAGTTTATACGTGCGCGGTATATGCTGTCGTCGTGTGTCTGTCCGTTTGTCTGTCGCAAGTCGGAGTTCTACAAAGACGGCTAAATCTAGGATCACCAAAACAAAGCCATATGTACGATATCCCAGGGACTGTATAGTTTTTTGGCGAAATTCGAACGGGATCACCCCCAGCGGGGGCGCCAAATAGAGGTGGGGTAGGTTAAAAGGGCGATTTTTGACCTATATCTGGCTATATCTCAGAAACGGTGCAAGATAACAACAGTTACTATGGAACACTAATAGGAAGTAGTGTGTGTGTGTGATCTATCGACTGGTGCTGTGAGTGACGCTGACTACCACAAACACCCCATTTTAACATTTTGATCACCTGTCATATCTTTGTAGTGAGTGGAGAGAGAGACTTCAAACTTGGTATGTAGATTGACGGTAGCAAGTGCTAGCCCACGGATGGCAAACCGTCAATGAAAGGGGCGTGGTCAGGTCACGTGAACCATTTAAATTTTGGTGGGCACGAACCATATCTCTGGAGCGGCTGATTGTCTCAGGTGCTGTCAACTTAGGTGGACGTCAGTGTGATAAACTGGTGACGGTATCTGTCACCAGTTTATCACACTGACAGTCGACATCTGTGTACAACACGGTGGGCCCGAGGCACCGCGTCGTGCGGGTCTGTCAGCGGCAGCGGAGACTTGTTACATTATGCCCATTTCCTGGCATTTCTAGACTCGGTCTTTGGGTACCCTTCAATGCTGTCACATATGGGTTACAGGAACGTTATTTGTTGCGTCAAAAACCTGTGCTGCTTATCCAATGAAGATTCTTTCCATAACAGTATGCAGTCCGAGACGGCAAACTTCGCCCCGTGCCGCCATCTGGCGAAATGGACGAAACATACGCATCATCTTTGATTTTGGCCTGTTTGATGCATTATATGAAAATGACATCATCACAAAACTCGAAGTGTCGTTAGAGGAAGGCTGAGCTGCAGCCACAGGTAAAACTGTACAGATGATTTGGTAAAATTTGGATATTATTTGAGATATGCGAACAGACAGACAAACAGACAGACAGTCTGATCACAATACTTCACACCTGTCGGCGTCGTCTGTCGTCGTCTGTACGCGCGTGGGCGGTTGGCAGCCGTCGGGCCGCTCGCGTGGTCTGTCCGGCGGCCGAAACTGCACGGCGGTTCAGTACGGTTACGTTCCGTTAGGGCGACACCTTGTTTGCATAATGATGGCGGCTGCTACCACATCGGAAATACAGATATGCCTATGTCTGTGCAAAATTTCAAAAGCATTCCAGCACTGAAAGATAAATAGAAGCCTTGATATTTTATTAATCTGTGAATATGAAAACCGATGATTTTTACTTTTCTGTTTAGATCAATGTATTAAGTGCCAGTGTTTCTATGCATCCTGCCGTTTTTGCAGTGAGTTGTAGGGCATGTAGGCGTTGCTTTCGACTTAACATTTGATTCTTAAAGCAGACCAATGTTCATTATCGGTAATCAGTGTAAACACTCCATTTGATTTCGGATGAATTTATCTTATTGCACTGGCTGCGTTACTTCAGCGGATACTTCAGCGTTGAATTTACAATGCTCTTCATTGGGCCTGTGGTCCGCAAACTACCGATAACAATTATTATATATACCTGTGTTTACAATAGTGTGCCGTCTGCTGCTGCGGCCGTTGCCGTTGTTGGTCTGCATGTCGATACGACTGCCTGCCCGTGTTTTCTGGTTATCCACGTGAGCAGAGGCGCCGGCGTGTCTAGGGCGTTCAGTGGCGTCTGTCTGTCCGTTTGTCTGTTTGTCCGTGCTCTAAAAGGAAAACGGCTTGAGCTATCTGCACCAAAGTCGGTAGACATATAGTCCATGGCAGGAACTCGGCATGCACTGACTCAGAGGTCAAAAGGTCAAAGGTCAAGGTCACGCGGTACGAAAAGCGTCACGTCGCACGGTTGCTAGTGACTACAGCGGGTATTCCGTAACCCTGTGCAGTGTGCTCTGCTACCTGCGGCCGTTGCCGGCGTGCGTCTGCATGTCGATACGACTGCCGATGTTTTCTAGTCACCTGGTTGACCACTGACCAGCGTTTAATCGCTTGTGACATTAGAAGAGGCTCGGATGCTGAACATAAAACCCTAACTTGTGGTTGAGGGTGTCTCAATACGTCAAAGGGGTCTTCTAACAGTTGACTGTGAACACGGTTGCCATAATACCTACAGGGTGATCCAAAAACTAGGTCGTTGGCCACTGTGTGTTAGAAAAGGTGGCACTATGCCCTGACCATTTTAATTTAGCCAAATGGTGGCCGATTTTCTAAATTCTTTTACCGTCAGACTTGGCAGTAGATTTGTTGTAAGGTCATGTTTAATTATCGAATTCGTTGCTGAAGTAAATATCCCATCATGTCTCTACACTACCGTGTAAATATTCGGCACTTTTGTGACTATACTTTGGCCAGTTCTTTGTGCTACCTGTACATGAACGTGTACAAGATTAGTGAAGAATTCTCAGGATGACATATTAGATGCTGAACTCAAATTCCTCGTCTTCAATGATGATAATGATCATTTAAATGGAATGTTTATGTTCCAGTAGTTTTGTGTAATAGTGTAAGTTGCTATTTTTATGCCTCCTCAACAAACAATGGCGGGGCATTAAGCGAAGCTGCTGTCCATCTTGTCTGTTTGTTTGTCTGTCTGTTCCATGCCTATTGCTGAAAAGTGATGCATTTTAGAGCTATGGTTACTATAGAACACTCATTGAAAACCCCATGCTGGATGCCTAAGCCGGGTAAGCCCCTGGTTATTGTGGACGGGTGGTCACCGTTAGTCATTAGTGGCCAAAATGTTCTTGAGGCTGAGAAACTTACATTGTCAGTATCTCAAAGAAACACACATTTTCAGTGTCTCGAAAACCGAGCGAGGTAGAGCAGTGATTACAACTAAATACGAATGAAAAGTCATAGGCTGTCATTTGTTTCAGTCATTGGTGTGGCCTAATCACCAGAAAGGACCAAGAGACCATTGATGGGGGCATATCGTTTTGCTGTCATCTGGCTAATGCCGCTCGTTTTGTTTGAACGTGTTCAGGTCCTATTGCGAGTGCACTGACTAACAAGTTCGGGTGTCGAATCGTGGCCATTGCGGGTACATTGATTGCATCGTTCGGTTTCATTCTCAGCATATGGGCGCCTAACATCTGGTTCATGTACATCAGCTTTGGATGCATTTCTGGTCGGTCACGAGACATTTTCAACTGGCTTAATCACACTAACGTTGATGAACTGTTAAAACTTATGCTTGTAAATACGTTAACCCATCTTGCAAAATATTTGTCAGATTTAATCAAAAGTATAAGTTTGTATGATTAGTTATTAATCTTAGTGATGTAGTATAACATAACAGTGTTGAAATGCTGTTTAACCAGACACAGACGCGACTGAACGCCCTACCCCACTCCGGCATTGCTGCCGGCGTGGGTAGGGCGTTCAGTCACGTCTGTGTGTCTGTCTATCCGTGCTCTAACAGGAAAACGGCTTGAGCTATCAACACCAAACTTGGTACACGTTTACTCTATAGCAGTCGCTCCGCATGCATTGACCCAGAGGTTAAAAGGTCAGAGGTCAAGGTCACACGGTTACGAAAACCGTCGCGGTGCACGGTTGCTAGTGACTATAGCGGGTATCCGGTAACCATGTGCTGTCCTACCCGTGGCCGTTGCCGGCGTATGTCTGCATGTCGATACGCCTGTCTATTTTTTCTAGTTAGTGACTATTTTTGTTTTCATTATCTGGAACAACACTCGGTGCCATTGTCGGGTGTATTGGCATGATGTTGTAGGGTTGGGTCTTGGGATGGCATATCTACCATCCATTGTCGCTGTCTCCTTCTATTTCGAGAAGCGACGGTCCTTAGCCACCGGCATTGCAGTCTGTGGCTCCGGCATTGGCACATTTGCCTTCGCCCCCCTCACAAATGCACTGCTGTCGGAGTATTCCTGGAAGGGAACAGTTCTGATTGAGGCCGGAATCCTGCTCAACTGCATCCTCTGTGGTATGGTGTTCCGGCCGCTGAACTTTCCGAAGGAGACGGAACCGGCCGAAGTTGAGCCGGTTATGGAAGAAAAGCCGGCTATCGGGTATCAAAGATCTGACGTCAAGAGCGCATCCAATCTGGAGCTGCCGCAGTCGGCGTCTGGATCAAAACAGCTTGTGGCACGCAGGCGACAGTTCAGCGAATCATATAAGTCGGCACACTCGCCGTCCGTGTCGCGTACGTCGTCTACGCATCTGGCCGGACCGATGGCTCGGAAGGACGTGTTCTACACAAAGAGCCTCGACCACATTCCGCAGTATGTGGCCGACCGCGGCGAGTACATCCGCAGCATGACGTCACTGCAGGAGCTTCCAGAACCACAGTCGAAGAGAACCTGGCTCGCGAGGATCGGCGTCACGGAGGAGATGCAGCAGACGATATCGGAGATGATGGACTTCCGACTTCTCCTTGACGTAGTCTTCATTTTGTTTGCCGTCTCAAACCTGCTGACGAGTATCGGATTTGTCGTACCGTATGTCTTCCTTCCGAATCGCGGCGACGACCTCGGCTTCAAAAGCGATGAGTCGGCCTGGTTGATCTCAATGGTGGGAATATCGAACACCATTGGGAGAGTTGTGTTTGGTTACATTTCCGACAGGAAGTGCGTAAATCGCCTGATGCTCTACAATACGGTGCTCGTCGTCTGCGGCATCTGCTCCGTAATCAGCGTTCATCTGTTTACTTTCCCGCTTCAGATGTGCTATTCGTTCAGCTTCGGCTTTTTTATCGGTACGCAATAGAATATGTAACATATATCGGTTGTTGTTCAGTAATTTGATGCTGTCTGACGGGTGACGGGGGGTTATACAGCTTGTCAGTTTGTGTTCAACAAAATATTTGTGATTGACTGGCCACGGCGGCCACATGTTTCCGAGCTACCGCGTTGGGCCACAGTCCTTTTAAGAGAATCTTCGGAATTATTTATTTGGAGCACGTTTTACACTTTTTCAAAGTGAGCCATGGCCCAACAGAGAATAAAAATTGGGTGTAAGTTGGCTGATTAAACAAAAGTTACAAGTAAGTAACTAAATTTGAATAAGCTGAATCTTTCCGCATATGTTGATTGGATAATTTCGTGTGAGAGTCCGTGGTGAAGGGGCAGGTATGGTACTATGGGTGGGAGGTCCCCCGAGGTCTTCTTAGGGGTTTTATCTAAGAGAAGCATTCCACAGCCAGACCAACACAGAAAAGATATTACACAATACACAACAAGAGTCGTTAGGCACTGATATGTTATAGGAACTGAAGAACAGCAATTACACAAGATATCACATTGAACTGATAAATAGGTTTTGTGGTGGTTGGTTTGTTACCACCCTATTGTAGGCGCTAGTGTAATAACTTAAATGAACCTTCCATATCCTTTCCCAATTTGGGTCATCGCTGAACAAAAGGGCAACGAGGTTGGGAGGTTACTGTATTGTTGGCCATTCTTAACCTGCCAGAACTAAATCTTCACCCAGCATCTTGCCCCCAATATAGCCTATTTTTGTGCTGAAAGGGGAAGTTAATTTTCCAACCAACCATCACATGAGAGTTGGCTGTAAATTTGTAAAAAAAGCATGTCACTTCTCTACCTTTTGAATTATTTTGCATCGTTTTAATGAAATTGCTATCAGCCTGGGTTAACTTTTTTGCATCACATCATAGTATAATGACAGCAAATTTGTTGAGGCAGCAGCTTACATGACAAGAGTTGTGTATATTGTGTGCAGGGGTGTATGTTTGTCTTACGCCAATCGTCCTGGTCGATCTGCTTGGATTAGCGAAGTTGTCCAATGCTTTTGGTCTCGTTCTGTTGTTCCAAGGCATCGGTGCAGTAGCTGGACCACCGTTTGCCGGTTTGTATGGTCATGTATTTATATAATTGTTACATATTATTGCCCCATAATTTGGTTATTATGTATCAGATTTGTTATTTGTTATCTTGCTGTTGCCTTTAGTGACTAAGTTTTCCCTAGTGGATGATGGCACCGTTTTGCAACCAGAAGTTGGTATACCATGATGTCACTAGTCAGTGGTCACTGATAAGCCACTTTCGGACTAATCAAGGCCACTGTGCATCTTGCCACAGAAGTAGGGCTTTGTAATAAGTGAGCCCTGTGTGGGCCCAGGGCAATCCCTACTGCCTTATCCCTTCACTTCCCCGCCATTTATTCTGTCTTGTAGTATCTTTTACTTTCCCCTTTTCTCTTTCTTACTCGCTTAATCTGTTTTCTTGCTTTTCCATTCCTTCCCATTCCACCAGAATTGTCCCACTCCATTTCCAGGCCGGATGTCGTAGTAGGCGACTAAACACGTCTTTAGTTTTTTGGTGTTGATTTTGTGTAATATGTATTGTTTAGTTAGGATGCATGCTTTTTTTGTCGTATTTGATTTATTTTTGTCTTGTGGTGTTATAGTTGTCTTCCCTATTGTAGGCGTTAGAGTAATAATCTAAATGAGCCCGTTGATCTCTTTCCCTGTTTGGGTGGCTGCTGAACAAAAAGGCAGCCGGGGTTGAGGTTAATATATTACTGGCCGTCCTTTACTGTATAAGGATAGCTCTTCACCCCTGACCTTTCGTCTCTGATATAGCCATATTTGTGCTGATAAGGGATGTTAAACTCCAGTTAACTAACTTACATGTATGCCACAGAGGTAGAGCCCTGTAATGAGTGACAAATGTCCGTGTAGCAAATGACACACATTGTTTTACATCGTCAGCAGCTGTCCACAGACCAGACTGGAGTTTCTTGACTCGGCCGTTCAGTAGCTATGTGACAACAACAGCATCGTGCGATCTAACAGACTGTCTTTTTTGGATTAACGACAAAAATGGGTGCTATTTTACAGCCAATCTGCAGTCTTATACTTAATCATAAGGATGAACAGGATTTCTGCTCCAGCAAGTCAGCCATGTGTGGCTCCAGTACATTCCTACTTACTTAAAATTGCCTACCGACCTCCATGTTATTGGTTGTTTTTCATGTGAAAGGAAACTAGCTTTTTGCGGGCTGTATGTTCTTCCAGTCAGCAATTTTATCATGCAAGCTATGTTAGTGTGGTATATGCTGTCATCGTTTGTCTGTCTGTCTGTCTGTCTGTCTGACACAAGCCGACATTGTACCAAAATGTGTAAACTTAAGATCATGCAAACAACGTCGTGTGATAGCCCGTGGACTCTAGCTTTCTGATGCCAAAAATCTTGACAAATTTCCAACGGGGTCACCCCCTACGGGCCCTTGAATAGAGGTAGGATAGGTTCAAATTGGCGATTTTCGACCAAAATCTCGCTGTATCTCATAAACAGTGCAAGATAGGGACATAGTTGCAATGGAAGACTAATAGGAAATCATATGTGGCCTATGGAATGGCACCATTGTCAATGCCTTTGAATGACCTTGAAGTTTACTTTTGCTATTTGACCTTTATAACTTTCTTAGCTTGTGATACATAGTACGAATTTACTAACATAGCACGCCGCGCAGTCCCTCTGTGGTAGCTGAGCTTCTTGTAAAACAATTAAGGAAACTACTTACTTACTCAGTTCCTGTCCCACTGAGGGTAGGAGGCTGAGTTGGCCTGAGTGAGATGTAACCTTGTGCCTGTGCAATGCAGGCTGGTTACGCGACATTTCTGGCAACTACGACAACTCATTCTACATGATGGGTATCTGCGTTATCGTCAGCGGTGCAATGCTCTATCCAATCCCATGCATCCAGCGCTGGCGACTGAGCCATGGAAACCAGGACGACGCTGAAGTCGGGCCACGGGCTAATCAGGAGGAGCAGGTTGCATTGAGCGCCATCCCAGCATAACGACAAACTATCTTCTCACAGAAATGACCTCAGCCAGTGTTTGTCTAACAACTTAAGTTAAAGTTTGACTTGTTGACAATTATGTCGCCCGCCTGAAACTCTTCTTCATAAACTGTATCACCCTGTGAGATGTTGTCCATTCGGCTGATGATGCTGTTGTCATTATCAATAGACTTGCAACGTGGTGCAGTATTGTATTGATGTATGCTAGTTTAGTTGCATTTTCTGTAGTTTTTGTGTTGAATTATTTGCATACTGATGCTGCTCAGATTCAGAAGAAAAATATGACAAAACCGGAACACTGCAATCGTGACAAATCTACACTATAGAGCAAGTCTTATTTGGTGCAGTCTAACGCTTCAGTGCATTAATGTCATATTTCCTGGCTAATACTATCTGATATTTCACAAAGAAAGTCAGAGATAATGACATTGGAGTGCACAATAGTCTGTTATTGCGGTCAGAGTAATTTTGTGATGACCTCATTTGAAATCTTGTGAATTTGAGTTTTCCTGCTATGAGAATGTCTTGTCAATCACTGGTACCCAGTAGCAATGTGGCCGAAGAGACTGGGCCATTGGCCGCTGTCAGTCAGAATGGTGCCAAATATTCACAGGGTAATGTAGCAACACACTTAAGATGTGACAGGATCTTTAACAATGACCTTGTTATATCTTCGCTATGTAACTGTGTCCCGTATGTGCTGGGGGGCTGAATACGCCTTGTTTCATTTGCTAATTGCGGGCTAATTTATGGCGCTATATAAACTGTTTGTGTGCTTACTTAACTTCCTTTTCTTACTTTCAACTTTACTTATTTACTTGCTTATCTATTTCTTCCAGAATGGGCCCGTTCCGTTTTCCATGTCATACGAGGCAGCCACACCGGCTTCAGTTTTTTGCATATATTATATGTTGTTGTGTATTGTGTTATGGATTCATGTTTGTTTTAGTTGTTAGGTCGACTGTTCTGAGTAAATTACTAAATTTAATGCAATAGCGGCAGCTTATTTTACGGGCAATCCTGTTGGTGAAAAGTAGTGTAACTCTGTCCAAAAAACGTTAACCATTTTATTAGGTTGACCCTTCTGAGTCGACCTAATAAAGTGGTCTTAAATGTCCGTCCGTCCACAAAAAGTTGCTTCGATTTCAATTAAATTTGGCATGTAGGTAGAGGTCGATGAGTATGCAGTATGACCCGATCCAAGGTCAAGGTCATGAGCCCTTGAAAGTTGGAAATACTTCCATTTTTAACAGCTATTTCCTCCACCGTTTACAATGGGAGCCGGCAACTGATTACTGATTCTTAGACTAGACACAATATCTAAATTTGCTCGGGCCGGATTTTTATATTTGTCCTAGTTTTTGTGTCACGTGACTTTGAACTTGACAGAAACGTCAGTTGTGAAGAGTCGACCGTCAGTCCCGCACACGGCTAATTTATTTGTATTTTAGTTAGATTTAGTTTTCCAGTACTTGGCCAAGATATTGGCTGGGAAGAACGTCTCCAGAATGACCTATTTAGTGTCGAATTCCATCTTCTAGTAACAAATGTATGGCTGAGTCTGAGCAGGAAAGAATTTGACAACATTTTTGGCAAGAGTAGAGTGGCACCATTTTAAACTTACAGTGGCACTGGTCAGTGGCCCACTTTTCGGTGCTGTCCTGTAATTATAATTGCAAATTTCTCATTAATAAGAGACAACGTGGTCTACCTGATAAACTGAAATACAAAAAATACGTATATAAAGGCAAATATAAATGTAAAAAAAAACTTAACATGGCGTTAGAAGCCAAATCACATCTCAAACTGAGAAAATTATTCAGTGACTTAGTGCATGAAGTACTACATATAATGGCCAGCATGAAAATACTCGTAAATCCACAGGGTGCTAACATTGTCCCTTGCAAAATTAACAGCCACATAACATTTATTTAAATCTAGTTTCACTTTTGACGCAGCGAATAAGAAGTCCTCTTCATTTTGTGCACGGATTTGCTCCAGGCTGTTACCAGTGGAGCACAAATTAAATATTCCAGTTTACATATAAGTCTGAAGTACACAGTAGAGTGTACAGCAAGAGGAAATTTAACTCACTACCGAAGCAAACTTTGTAGAGTTGAATGGGCTGGCACAGTAAACTTTTCTAGCCTATTTACGAGTATTTTATGGCGGCTATTACATTTATGCTAACAAAAAAATCCACACGGCAACGAGTTTTTCATGCATGCAGAGCTGTTGCAGCTTGATCAATTCAAACCCAGTTTTGCACATTGACTGTATGGGTGGACCTAGTGATATACTTGAAACAGTATCCTAATTGGTTTAGGGGTTTTCGATGGGTGGTGGTTCAGATTTTGGCGTCTCCCGTTGACTTTGGCATTGGCTTCTAACACTGTGTTGTGCATACACGTGATGATCAGTATTTATGTTCTATCAACATTAAATTTCTAGTCAGTGTTCAGCATGTTTGTTTGTATCTGCCGAGGTCATAGACTGTAAGATTTCTTGGTGGTAACTGCTGTGCTCGTTAGTTCTCATGCAGCCACGCCGCCCGTACTTCAGGTTGCTGGGATCGCAAATTTCTGTCCGGTTTGCTTGTCACACGTGGATTTTGAACCGTGTTGATCATGAGTTTACAGGCTCAGATGAGCACAATCTTACGTTACGTCTTTCTTCAGCAGAAGACTCATTTGACATGAGTCTTCAGTTATCGCTGGCTCAGTCTAAGCTGAATCAGTACGAGGATTTTGATTTTGATTGAGTATTCTTCTGCTAAAGTAGTGCTTCCCAAACTACTTTAACCGAGGCACCTTTCCATAATTCCATTTAACAGACTATGCACTCCACCTATACTCCAGTCCATATTTGTTAATAACAATAAGTACACTGACTGTGTCTTGTGGTAAGCTTAATGTAATGGTCTGGCGTCCATCCGTCTGTCTGTCCCGTCTGCGCATATTCAACGTGACTCACCAGGGGGCAGCACGTGATGCAGCCAGTATACCTTTCCGTCGTTTATTTTTCTAATTTAGTTAATTACTCGTATATTTTGTGGCCGTAGCTGTGCTATTGAATAGAACCAGTACAATTATCACTAAAATACGGTTTGAATTCTGACATCTGGTCACGTGACTCAGTGCATGCTCGTGGCACCAAGTCTAAAGACTATTTAGGCCCCTATCTCTGCTAAAGACTTAAGTCAGTCTGAGACTTGGTCACTGTTAGCTGTATGTTGGATCTGCCACTGATCTTTTCGTGTGTTCCTCCATTGACACACCATTGTATGTCGGTCTGTAACGTGATCTCAACCAACAACCAAAGCTAACGTGTAGCACCGTCTCATTTGATTTCATTTCAGCAGTTTGATCTGATTTCCATTGTACGTTCCACATTTCCTCTCTAGTTCTTGTTAGCTGGATGGGAAACTGTTGTACATATTTCTGTTCCCATTCTTAACACGTGCTGTTTACTTTGCTTAATGTGTCATAAAAACCTGGTTTGGCATTTTCAGTTTTTGATTTGTATGGTCCATGCAAGATTGTACTGTTTTTTTAAATTTGTGTTCATAGACTTCTTTGTGTTCATAAATGCACAGAATGCCGCTGGTTTGTGCGTGATTTGCTTGAATTTCGAGTTTTTGTGCCATTCGGAGTGTTGAAAATAGTTAACATTCATCCTGCACATTTACGGTCAGTAATTGTCACTGTGGAATATTTTAATTAAAAAAATTGTTTGGCAACATTTTTTTTTCTGTTTCCATGTTATAACCGCTGTAGTTTATGCATCGGTGGAATTTTTTCTTTCTCCTAACCCTACTAGCCTGACCTACTGTAAAATTATTTGATGTAATTGGTTTGAAGCTCATTATGAGCTGCAGTCTGTTCTTGTCTGTATTTCCATTTACTGATTTGTATAACATAGTCATGTAAGTAAGTAAGTAATTACAGTATTTGTGACTTGTGTATTTGTGCCTCTGAAGTTACAACATAACGGCGCTATGCAAATGTGTTTTTTATTATTATTATTAAGATTATTATTATTAGGTCGACCTTTCGACAGAATCGACCAAAGAAAGCCGGTCTCAAATGTCCGTCCGTACGTACGTACGTACGCACGTCCGTCTGTCCACAAAAAGTTTGTTTGATTTTAATGAAATTTGGCATGTAGGTAGAGGTCGACGAGTGATGCACGACGGTATGCAGTATGACACAATCTAAGGTCAAGGTCATGAGCCCTTCAAAGTTTGAAATCCGCCCGTTTTCAAAAGCTATCTCCTTCGCCATTACAATGGGAGCTGGCAACTGACCACGGATTCTTAAACTAGGGCACAATATCTAAATTTGTTCGTATTTGGCCAAGTTTTTGTGTCACGTGACTTTGAAGTTGGCAGAAACGTCAGTTGTGAAGGGTTGAACGTCAGTCCCTGTACACGGCTAATTTTTATTATTATTATTAATTTATTTCTGTTGCTATTTAAATGAATTGTGATTCCACACACCTTGTAAAATTTTGTCACTTATAACAAATTTGTCCACCCGTGAAAACTGCAGGCCCAATTTCTGCATCATGCTCATAACCGACCCCCCCCCCTTATTGTGACCCCCTATTTTTTGTCGTATATTTTGATATGTTAACATGCCCGTGTTCATGTGTCTTTGCCTATGTTCCCTGTAAATGTAATGGTCATTATGCATACAGTGTATGTGGTTACCGTGTTTACGGAAGTCTTATGCTGTGCAGTCTTTCCCACTGATAACAGTCTATGGTTATTTCCGGCACATATCATCATGGAACGTCTATGCCTAAACCATCTTTAGAAAATTGTTGTTCATAGATATTCACATTCTTTGTTGTTCTTTTAGTCGCAGATGGGGCAATGCCTTTTGTATACTACTGTTTTCACCACAACGTGAATGTTCTTATATTGATTTGTTGTGTTTTTCCGTTTGTATACAGTTTAAGCTCTGCTGCACATCAGTTGTATGCTGTTTGTGTGTGTGTATGTACACAGCTTAGAGGGCACGTTTTATTGTGTTTTATTGTGCAACGATGCACAATTGTCATTGTTCTGCCGTAGCTTACTGACCCACGGATGTGTCAACGGGTGAGGAACTAGCAGTATTTTTATGTTACAATTGTCATTGTACTTCATGTTACACTGCCATTAATCGAGCAGCTTATAACTGATCATCCTTGTGTGTTCATCCTTGTGGCACTTTCTTAACAGACCCGCTGGTGTGTCGGCAGGTGAGGAACTAGCAGTATTTTCATGTTACACTGCCACTAATCTGGCAGCTTATAACTAACTGTTCATTCTTGTGGCACTTTCTTATTTGTCATTATGTGCTGTCGTCGTAGAACTGGCATGAAGGCGGTTCGACGTTTTTATCGTTCTGAATTCATACATAAGTAAAGTAAAGTAAAGGCTTCCCATGCTCGTTACTGAGCATTGGGCCCGGAGCTGATGCTGGTGTACAGGCAGTAAGCCTGCAGGTGACTATAAGTCATCCGTCTCGACTGTCTGGTGGTAGGCTGTCATTACTTTCTGCCACGCCTGCAGTTACCTTCCCAGCCGCAAGCCATCACCACCCCTTGGCCGGTACCACGTCATACTGCTTGGAGACAGAGGCACATAGGTGTGAACAACTTGCCCAAGGTTGTTACGCAGCTTTGCCCCGAGTAGGATTTGAACCCACGACCTGTTGATCGCAAGTCCAAAGCTCTACCCGTTGTGCCACCTTAAGTCATATGTGCTATCAAGATAGTTTGATTTTATTCGGTGAATGTTTGTGCTTTGAGTTTCTTTCAGTGTTGTGACGCTGTGGGATCCAGGTCTGTAGAAACAGCTCCACTCCGTTTCCAGCGACCAAATCTGGCTTTAGTTTTTTGGTTTATTTTGTGTTATGGTATATTTGTGTTACTGGTGACTGTTCGCTTTCGTTATGTTAGGCTTAGTCTCTTCAGCACTATGCTAAGTGATTGGCTGGGAAGAACGTCTCCGAAATGCCCTATTGTTGTGTGGAATGGGATGTAAAACCTTAACTCAGTCACTCACCCCGGCAGGAAGGATATCAAGACATGCCACATATCCCCGAAGATTTTCTGTTGGGAGAGCAGTGGGGAAAAAAGTAAAGGAGGATCCAGTTAACCCAGTTGATTCACCTGGTTGGAATTGCGTGATTAAACCGGTGTGTGTTTATGTGTGTTTGTGTGTATATAATCGTTTCATTTAGAGTGGTAGTCCTTTGTGATAGAGTAGCGTTGGCACAGACATGGTGAACGTGTGTACTGTAAATGTGTTGACTCAGTAGATGCCAGTTTGTCGTTCAGTTCATTTTTAGCATTTTTCGTCATTGTTGTGGTCCTAGTATTATGTTTGGTTTGGGAGTGTTTCCGGTTATGTGAATCGTATTTGTATGCCTAGCGTCTGTTTACTTTGCTTAGTACTGCTGACAACGGTACTGTTGGTAACCTGTGCCTTAACAGATATTTTTATCACACGACGCTATGCTAGCGTGGTATATGCTGTCGTCATTTGTCTGTCCGTCCGTCCGTCCGTCACAGGCCGGTATTGTACCAATACGGCTAAACATAGGATCACGCAAACAAAGCTACATGATAGCCCAGGAACTCAAGTTTTTATGTTGTTATCAGTACCCAACGGGGCGCCAAATAGAGATGGGGTGGGTTAAAAGCTGCGATTTTCGACCAATATATCCTTATATCTTAGAAACAATGAAATGTATTGACACAGTTACTATGGAACGCTAATAGTAACTCGTATTGTATGGCGCTATTTCCAGTGACCTTGGGTGACCGCTAACTTCCCCAAATCACCCCGTTTCGACAATTTGTGTCGCCTTTCATATCTTTGTAGTGGATAGAGACTAATAGTAACTGCTTAGTGAAAATGGTGAAGGTTTCTTCACACTTTTTATGAGTTTTGTTCTGCTACTAAACCTGTCATCATGTATACGAGAGCGTTACCAGTTACGCTTCTGTCAACTTCAGGCAGTGACTTTGTTGGTGACGTTTTGTTAACGCTTTTGTTAATTATTGTTTTGGATTTTTGCCCCAAAACTTCGTCCCCAATGCATGCCAAAGCTTCTGGTATTGTCATACGCGTTGGATGTTGAGTGTTAGCTCATGTTTTCTGAGCTCCTAGTTGTACTGAGCTGCTTGTTTGTTTATGCAACGGTCATGTGCTTCTGCTGTTCTCCATCTATCATGATGTGCGTTCATGATGTGCTCTTTTGTCGGTGTGAACATCCCTTGAGCAGGAGCGGTCCAGAAGGTGTGGCGGGGGGCGAATGGAGCTGCCTGGGGCCGAGGCACTGTAGGCGCCGAGGTCGAGGCGCGAGTCGAGTCGAGTGCCGTAGGCGCGAGGATCGAGGCGCCGAGTGGGTAGGGTGTGGGGAGGGGTGTCCCTCCCCACTGCCCCTCCCCAGAAAATTTTTCGATTTTTGAGCTAAAAGGCGACTTTTGGTGCATTCTGGGACTGACAGAACCTACTTTTGATCGGCCTAGCATCTTGATTTTTTGGTCAGCAGCCGTCTAGGGGGCAATCGCCCCCTCGCCCCCCGTGGATTCACCCCTGCCGTTGATTTGAGTGACGCGTTTGTGCTATTGACCGCGATTGTGTTGCATGTTTGCTGGTTTGTTAGCCCAGAAGGCCAGAACTCCGGTTTTTGTCGTCTGCCAGGGTCCTGTTGGTTAACTAGTCTCCGCCCACATTATGAGTGCGTTATGTGATTGGTTGCTATGAGTGAGTGGTAACCCATTTCATGATTATGCATTAAAAACACTGCAAATGTAGGTGGAGCCTGCTTAGCGACTCATTCTCTGGCTAATTGACGATGAATAGCGGAGCTGTTGTGTACATAGCGTTCATGATGTGTCGTGCTGTAATATATGCACATGTCATTAACATAACCATGGTCATGTTTATGCATGACCTTCTGCCTATGCCACTGAAGCTGTTGAACGTTGGTGGCGGTGATTTTGTTTGAGCAATAAATACGTAAATTGTGACGTCATTGGCTGGCAGTGGTTAAAGTGAGGGTGAGCTAGGGGGCTCAGCCCCCTGCTTTGGGTTGAGCCCCCACCCCTGCGACAATTTGAGCCCCACCTGGGCCTCGTCTGCTGCAGGCTTTTAGTACAATAAAGTCTCAAATTGTTATAACCCCAAGATCTGCTGCTGTTTCTTGTTGATATACAACGCGGTGCATTGCAGTTGGTTGGAAGAGAATATTTCCATCTTCAGCTTCTCTGCCCGTATCCTTTCTCACGGAAGAGGATATTGGTAGAGTGCCGGTTCAACAACTTGTTGGTCTTTTGAGCCATACTTGGCATGTTATGTTTCATTATATGCAAGACGGACATTTAAGTCGACCAGATGCAACTTTGAAAACCAGATTTCGGTCTTTCACGGTCTTTCTGCAAACTATCGACCGACTCCAAACAGGCTAAAATAGAGCCCGCTCCCCAACCTG
>Ga0209780_1000729_pt1 | contig 19055 bp, 14 predicted proteins | sample WorMetexBAHAMAS2_FD_187384 | JGI IMG/M metagenome (GOLD analysis project Ga0209780, IMG submission 187384) | Marine gutless worms symbiont microbial communities from Max Planck institute for Marine Microbiology, Germany - Inanidrilus exumae... | ecosystem: Host-associated > Annelida > Digestive...
GCCCCACCCAGCCTTCTGGATCCACCGTGCGTACCCCCCAGATTAGTTCAGTCATTTGTTTGCAGTGTTTGTTCACAGTACTTGGTTTTATGCTGATAGGCTACTTGTTATTGTCAAAATGATTTATGTCAGTAGTTGTTTCTTTAATTTGTATTTTTTGTACACCAGATATTCACAGGAACTAAGCCACAGGAGTATGCAATCCAGCACGATTCAGTGCCTGTCTCAAGCTAGGATAAATAGTGGTTGTGTCAGAAAGGGCGTCCAACGTAAACTGACGGGATGATGGATGTAGAGGCACTGGCAGCCAAAATGAGTTGGCATCTAGCGGAGTAGTCAGTGTGGATGCGTCACTGGCCCCAAACAAAATCCAGAAATAAACACTGACGTGAGTGTGCATCTGACAAGATGTCGGTCAGGTTCTGATGATGCCGAGTCCAACCGGGTTTCTTACTGGCTGCGACTCGATCTTTGCCACCAGCTACTCTGCCTCGACTTTGACGGTCTGATGATACCAACTCACCAGTCATGGCAGATTTACTGGTACCGGGTTGTCCTAGGAAATGAGTTGTCCACAGGAGACACTGAAGCGTCCTGGGGGCTGTCTGTGAAACATTATTCTGCACTGTCAATTTCACTGCTTTGCTGAAGCTGACTGGTTTCATTTGTTTTGATATCTATCATGGTATCGCTGTAAACATGGGGAACACATTACACACACTGGCGTGAGTGAGCTTAATATAATGTGTGCCCCAGTCTATGATGAAACCGTGCTATATATCAAAACTTAAATGTCACCAAAGTAACTCCCTAATGCAGCTCAACCAAGGTTGAATGATTTTGTTGATATCAGGAAAGTAAACATTGTCACTAATACCACTAATAACAGTAACACATGATGGACCCCATGATAGGTCTAAAATGGAAAATAATTTAAATGCATTTTAACTGCATTTAAATGCTTCAAATGGCAGTTATACGAAAACTCGGCAAAAGTGCAAGTGATGGATGATGTACCACTACAGTACAATGCAACGGGGGACAATGGGTCACGGTCCATGTCGTGCAAACTTGCACAAATGGGGCCTAGCTCAATCACCTTCTTGTGATTGTGGCCAGTGACAGACCATGAACCACATTGTCGACACGTGTCCATTGACGAAATTTGAAGGCGGACTGAATCTACTCCACGAAGTGGACGATGACGCAGTCATATGGCTGGAATCTACAGCGACTGCAGCACTCGCGAAATGAATGAAATGAGTACAATGCATATGTCGTGCAACATACTGACGTGCAACTAAAATTGCACAGTTTTGTAATTGCTGAACGGCTACATCAGACGGTAAACACAGCACGAAACAACCTATACAGTTAAGTTATAAAACACCAACTAACAGAGAATGAAAATGATAATACGCTCGTATATGGCAACTGCAAAATGAACAGAGAAGCAGTAACCATTTGAACACAATATTGTTGGAATCGAGGTTTCGGGGTTATCTGTGTAACTCGACAAAATAAACTACGCCTACCGAGCAGTAAGCTAGCGAGCATGCAGTAGCAAAGTTCAGCAGACAACCTCAGCACTGTTCACTTCAACATAATCTACTGTCAATTCACGATCAAACACCACCATATGTTTCGCGAAGTTTCTCCCTGACTGACTGATTTTCTCTTTACCAGTTTGACTGTCCAGACTGGCTGTATGTGGTGGTCGCATAAATAGAGATTGGGTCACCGCGACCAAAGCATGACTTCATCTTGGTATGCCGGCGTCCCAACGCCTATAATGGCTTGAGTGATGACATCAATAAATCGTGTGCGTCATCGACTGATAACGCGGATACTCACGGACGATACATCAAAAGGATCAGTAGGACAAATTTCATGATATAAATTTTGGCCATGACCGAATTTTTGGTCTCCAAAATAGTAGAGTTACTCCCGCATTTTATGCAATGCATGTGATGCTGCCTACAATGGGTTATGTGATACAGACCACGCCTATTAGCGGCAAAGCTGACACCTGACATGGCTTACCTGTGTACAAAATTTGACAACTGTAGCTTCAGCCGTTCCAGAGATGTGATTGCGGTCCCAGAAATTTAAAGTTTGACACATGACTTTGACCATGCACCTGATTTGACATCCAAGGTTTAGGACTTACCTGGTACCAAATTTGAAGTATCTATCAGCATCCGTTACTAAGATATAAAAGGTGATACAAGATGTGGATAAAAACCGCTGATGTTAACCTACCCCACCTGTATTTGGTACGTCTTGAGATGACCCCATTGGAATTTGGACGAGATTTTTTCTTATGTCAAAGATCTCGTCCAGACTCCAGATTCCAGTTGGGTCAACTCAATGGAGCTACCAAACATAGTTGAGGTATGTTAAAATCGGCGGTTTTTATCCACATTTTGGTAGCTACGTTGCGGTAACCCCGTTAGAATTTGGACGAGATCTTTGGGCATCAGAAAACTAGATGGACTGTTGCGTGGCATTGTTTGCTGGATCGTATGTTTAGCTGTTTTGGTAGAACTCTTGTGACAAACGGACAGACGACTTCAGCATATACTGTGCTAGCATAGCATCACGCGGTAAAAACCAACTATAAGCCAGTAGTGCACACTCAATGTACAACTGGGCAATATGATACTGGCAGTATACAGGTTGTATTATAGCAGACATACATTTACCATACAAGTATAAGCAGTTAAGCACTTTGCAGTATTCCAAAAGCAGAAGCATTCAGCAAAGTACTGTATATGAATAGTGAATGCTATAGGTTTCATATAAATAAGATGCCGTCGGTTCCGTCACCTGGCGAAATGAACGAAACATAGTGTGCTGTTTGATTCTGGCCCATTCACTCAATTGTGTCAAAACATTACATCATCCACAATGCATTGTCGTAAGAGTCGGACTGAGCCACGGCCACTTGACATAAGTTCGTTCATTCTTTGCGGGCAAGAGTCTAGCCTACTCTGGACCCCAGCGCTGAGACCCTTTGAATTGGTCCAATGCGCCAGCCCAGGGAGAAGAGGGGATTTAATAGGTGTGTGTGTGTGTGTATGGTGTACGCGCTATGTAGGGTGAAGGAGGGGAAAGTAGGCTTGAGCAGCTTGTCAGGTATTTCTGAACGCGTGGCCTACTGTCTGACTAAGTCCGGACTGGCACTTATGCAGCGACAGCCCCACCAGTCTGCCGTTCAGCGTCCGGCCACCTGATTGACACTTCTGCAGCGTCAGCCAGGAGACTTAGTCACATCCATCTGCTTCGGCTCTCAAGTCAGCGCGGCTGATACCTTGACACTGCTAATCAAGGCATCAGCAGCGGTCACAGTTTATAGAGGACACCGTCGAATCCTACCTGCCCGGCTAAACTCCCAGTTCATCATGTGCTTAGGAATTATTAGGTAGACGAACGCGCCCGGGCCGAGTCAAACCCCGGCCACTGAGCGTGTCACGCTCTACTGCACATGGCAGCCGAGTGCGTTAACCACTCGGCCACAAGAGCAGGTACAGCCACATGATATACAGAAAATTTTGTAAAATTTGGATGTGCTTTTTGAGTCATGGAAGCGAACAACAGACATGCTCATCGCAATACTTTGCCCACCTGCCAAGAGCGAAGTAAAAATTAGCAAGACCAAAATTGTAATAAGACCCAATCACATATACGATTGGTTGGTTGGGAGATTAAAGTCCCCTTTCAGCACAAAAATAGGCTATATCGGGGACAAGGTCTTGGGTGGAGATTTAGTTCCGCCAGAATAAGAATGGCCAATGACAGTAACCTCCCGACCTGGTTGCCATTTTTGTTCAGCGACGACCCAAAATTGGAAAGGATAGGCTCATTCAAGTTATTATGCTAACGCCTACAGCAGGTTGGAAACTAACCAACCACCACAAGACCTTATTTATTAGTTCAATTTGATATCTTGTGTAATTGCTGTTCTTCAGTTCCGATAACATATCAGTGTCTAACGACTCTTGTTGTATAATATTTTTTTCTGTGTTGATCTGGCTTTGGAATGCCACCCGCGGTACCAGACCTGCCCCCCTGTGCCTCCAATTACATATACAGCCAGGTATGCTGCTGCAGGATGCAGATTAAGCATATTATATTCTGCTTTAATATAACTCATCGTCTTATTCATTTATGGATACCTCCAGCCAACAGTTCATGGAGATCTGACTTCTCCACTACAGTAGTGTACAGCACAGTGTATAATACACAGTGTACAACACTTATCCTTCCTGACATCAAAATGTATTACTAGCACAATTTATGACTAGAGCTATGGATAATAATAATAATAATATCACGTAAACAACTATCACATTTAGTCCACTTTTATACAAGAAACTCGTTAAAACACAAGTTACACAACTAAAGACCAATCTGATACTGAAATATTGTAGCAAAATAAACCAATATGCTGGTGGGTGAAAAGTAGTTATGTAAGACTGACTTGTCGCCCACACTCACTGCAATACTGATGTAACAACAACTGCCAACCTGCTGAGTGAATACTGCTAAAATGATCACCTGAAAACATACCGTAAGGTGCATTCCGATAACAGCTCAACAAGTGACTAGTACAGACAAAGAAAATACTGCATCTCCAATACTGGGATAATGGAATGCAAGAAGAAATGGCTTGCAACAAAGTGAACAAACACACTGTAAATAGGTGCATGTGAGTCCATTTATGGGTTGTGGCCTTCAGACACTGGCAATGCCCCTTCCCAGTAAATGATAACAAAGGATAAGGCCAGTGGGCTTCATGGCTGGAGTCAGTTCTATTGAGTTTCCCGTGACACTATGACAGGAAGGGCATTCAACCTGCAAAGACTGTGTGACTTATCCAAACAAAGTATCGCCCTAACGGGACGTAACCATACTGGCCCGCCGTGCGGTGTCGACCGCCCACGCGCCCGGCCTGCCGTCAGACGACGACAGACGCCAGTGAGCAAAACAATACTGGCCCATTAGGCGGGCCAGTAAAAATTCTCCTCTGGGATGAAAAGAGAAATAAACTGAGGGAGAACTGGCTAGCCCATGTTCATATGGAAAGCAGCGCTTAAAAGGAGATGGTGGTGGTGTGTTAATGGGTTGCAAATAACAAATGCACTGACGTGTAACCAGTGGTTTTTACCACGCGACGCTATGCTAGTGCAGTATAATTATGCCGGTGTCATGTGTCTATCGTCTGTCACACGCCAAAGATCTCGGTAAAATTCCAACGGGGTCACACACAACTGGGGCGCCAAACAGAGGTGGGATAAGTTACAATCAGCAATTTTTCACCAATATTTCCCTATATGCCACAAACGACGCAAGATACGGACATAGTTATCATGGAACGCTAATAGGAACTCCTATGTGCTCCATCGAATGACGCTATTTCCAGTGACCTTGAGTGACCTCTAACTACCCCAAACCACCCCATTTTCGATATGTGTATCGCCTTTCATATCTTCATAGTGTGTAGAGTTAGTGACTTCAAATTCAGTATACAGGTTGATCATAGCAAGTGCGAGCCCAAGGATGACATGGGCGTGGTCCATTTGACAGAGCATCATTCGAGTTCTGTTAGCCTTCTATAGTAAATATGTTCCTATCTTGCACTCTTTCTGAGATACAGCGAGATACTGGTCGAAAATCGTCGCTTTTAACCTACCCCACAGCTGTTTGGCGCCCCAGTTGGGAGTAACCCTGTTGGAATTTCGCCGAGATATTTGGCATAGGAAAACTAGACTGCCTGGGCTATTGAACGGCGTTGTCTGCATCATCCTCCGCTTAGCCGTTTTGGTACAATACCAGCGTGTGACGGACGGATGGACAGACAGACACGACGACAGCATATACCGCGCTAGCATAGCGTCATGTGGTAATAACTGTGGAGTTCAAATGTCAGATCACAGGTGAAATGTACACAACAATCAGTCAAAAAACAAAAACAACATTAGCAGTTCTTTTGCATCACCAGAATACTGATCCTAGTGTCCAGTAAATGGATTTGGTCTATTTTACACAGCCCATGGTTATACAAGAACATCTTATTCCAGCATTAATAAAGTCAATACATGGCAATGTATGAGTGTAACCGTCATATACAATCATTGTTGCATGTTACAATGTATATCAGAGTATATCAGAGTATATCACAAGCAGGGATTCAATAACGTCACACATGACGATGGAAATGATGAATTATGACTAGAAGATCATGCAGTATTCACAGACTAATAATAAATCAAATCTTGCAAGTATACATTTACCAGCAAGATAACGAGCAAACTTAACATTTTTTTTCACAAAAAAACTGATATGACTACTGACTTAACTTACTCTTATTATGTACAAATAACTGAAAATCAAATTTTAGGACAACACATTCCACATCTCCAACACTTAATATCCATATATATGTGTGAATCAAACTGTATGCGACAAATGCAGACAATAATATACAGTGAGGACCAAAAGTCTACAGCCTTAATTGTGTCCATTTTGCACTCTATCAGCACTCTGCACATTAATGACTTGAGCCAAGTCTTCAGCAATCATGCCACTGAATAGCGTCATCCAAGACTCCATTTTGACACAGAATCAACATGGCAGTTCAAAATAGTTAGTTGTGATGCTGAACTAATCCATATCAAATCTCAAACCATCATAAAAACAAGGCAATCGTAGATATCATACTTCACCTGCGGCCTAAGTCCCATTAATGCTGAACTAACTTCACTTTCCTACATCCACGAATCAAAGTATATTAGTTTCTCTGCCAAGGTTCACCGTTACTATAGTAACAATAGCTACCGCGACGTATGTTTCGGTAATTCTTCCCGTTAGTCGTCAAATTTCTCCATTTGTCTTTTACATAATTTACTTTGCGAGTAATTTCGAAATAGTTAGTCAAAATTATGCCCTTTAATAATAGGAAATAAAATTCTGTCTGGCTATATTATGGTCAATAAGTAAATTAAAGCGAAATTGGTAACGAAATTCATACCATTATACAGCCCATTATAGAAAAAAATATGATGTCATGATGTCATCCACAAAACCTAAATTACATAACTTATCGCAATATCAGGAGGATCGAGCCACAGCCATAGGCCACATCCACCAAAAAATTGGTAAAAAATCGTGCTTATGGTTTCGGAGATATCCGCGTGGACAGACAGACATGCTCATCACAATACTTCGCAACCGTTCCCGCAGGCAAAGTAATTAGGAAGTTATTTTTAATTAAGTTACTGTACTTTAAAGTATGAGACACTGAAATCTCACATAACATGAGACTTCATTAAATAACCCATAGAGCAATGCATCATATGGTGTTTCCAAGCAACTGAAGTGGTTTCATCTGAACTATTTATTACCTGAAAATGGCTGAACATGTTACTGCAAGTATTTTACACTTTACACAAGACAACGCTCTTTTAGATGATCTTTAAAATGCTTCAGTTTTGTTAGGCAATTACTTCCCTGGAACAACGAGGTTATCAAATGCTCAAAGTGACGTTTCTTTCTGCATGTCTCAAAGTTGCAATGGATTTTCATGAATGTTAGGACAGGGTTTGGGAACAAACAATAGACATGTAGAGTGGTCCTACAAAACTGAGTACTCTATATCCTTCACTTTTGCTTTTTGCCAAAAATACTGAAAACCTAACAAAAAATACTGCTTCCAAGCAATTTAAGATATTACATTTAAACTATTTATTACCTGAAAATGGCTGAACGTGCTACTGCAAGTGTTATTTGCACTGTTCTGTGTATAGCATGTCAATATTGTGCCAGAATATGAAAAAATGTGGCATATTCAAATGACCTTGAATGCCAGAGCACATATGAGTCTTAAACACTGCTAGACCATGGGGTGGACTGTGCTGAAATGGCCGAGTAGCTGTAGGTGTTTTTTTTAAATATGTGCCAAAATGGGTGCCATTTTTAGTTTTTCACATTATATTATAAACACGGTTATATACTACCCTAAAAACCTACCTTGAAAAATCAGTACTTTATTTTTGTTTTTTGTAATGACTAACAGTTGTTCTCAACTATGCGACTATCCAAGCTGTTGAAGACAACTCCATCTTTGTTTACAGCACATGATTGTACCTACCACAGAGTGGATGATCCCTGCCTCACACTGCTCATGGCACATTGAAGTTTAGGTTGCTTAATCTACATTAGAAGGCACTACGATATGCTGCAACTCACTGTAAATATAGATCTTGTATAAGTAAATTAATAATATATTTTTAATGCAGTAATTTCTTTTCGGGCTTTGTGGACTTAGTGCTGTCTAGTTAATGATCTAAAGTTGCTTTGAAAGACTGTATACTTTTGGCCCATTCGGTACAAGTGCAAGTGTGCATGTGCATATTCGTCATGCAAATATTATGTGCTCACGTTTCACAACGAACACATAGCGGATTACACAACGTCACAGACTATGGACTGAAGAACAAGAGTTACTCCATGAATTACAAACACTGGAATGGATTTCCATCAGCTGAAATACACATCAAAGACATCACATCCATCAACGCATTGTAACGTTTGTACAGCAGAAGGCATGGTGATTGGTGAAGTGACAATACTGCGCCTAATAACAAAGCCTAACGTAAAACTGGCAGTACTAATGTGACAGTATCCAAATATTTCTGATTCAAGAGAACATATACTACTGAATTACGCTAAAAGTTACATGAGCAGTCTGCCGTCACTTCAGATCAGTTACTGGACCGCATGTGAGAACTGTGACCATAAAGATGCACACTGTGACATGGATTATATCTGATGTGAATAAGAGAATAAGACTCAGACGAGGCAGTTGATAGCAAAAGCAACTAGCAAAGGAGTCACTTCATTTGCCTTTTATAAAACTTCTGACAGCTAGTGTTGTTACAGCAGAAGGAATTTGCAACTCAGTCGGTGGCGGTGTCTTTTTGGCATGCTACTGCGGTGCCAGCGGCGAATATCAGTCGGTGTCAAAGCTATGGTTGTTAATCGATATCGAGATAGCCACTTGCTGCTGGCCGTTTCTGTTGTGCTTTAAACTTGGACATGCAGTGGAAAAGTCAATCAGAATGACAGTAGACAGAGATAAATGGAAAAAGTACGTCTATGGTGTGGCTAACCCTCACGTTGTGTGAAGCTAATTAGCTTCTCTATCGCCGTCCTTTGGTGGTCTCCTGCTGTGAGGAAACATTAAACAACAGACGTCGCCATCCCAAGTCAACTGACATTAATCAACCCCGGATGCAGTCATTATCGGGGCAGTAGTTTTCCCACGCTTGTAAGCAGCGTGCGGATAGTGACAATGCTTAGATGTGATATGCTGTCTGGCCTTTATGGGCATGCAGTATGCACCATGCATTGCCAGTCAATCTGTCCTGTTCCTTTCCCCTCATGCCTCATCACAACACACATCAACAACCGCCGCCGTTGCTAATAAGTCAACTGATCGCACTAGTAGTCCTATTACTAAGGTACAAAATTACGTTACTACGCTATGACCTGACTCAACTCAATTCAACTCAAATGGCTGAGTTGAGTCAAGCCGAGTCGGGCGCAGTGATCACGCCCTAAAACTATTCGACGCAAAGTTCTAAAGTTTACAAAGCTTCATAATTAACGCAGGTTATTACTGATGCACAAGATGCACTTCTTCTTACACTACAAGTTGTATGCACTGCAAACAAAGGCGGTATGTGATGCGACAGAGAATGGAAGCAGTTGTGTTGTTTGCGAGTGGGGAAGAGGACGCGCGGGGGAGGGCGGGCCATGTCGCCGACTCGCCACGCACTCACATGGGATCAAATGACGTGGCATTTAGATGACTATTGCTGCTCTGCGGAAATGGCACTCAGAAAGATTGCTGAGAAAGTTGTAAAAAACCATGATGACAGTGTTGGTTTGATGGTAGCCAACCACAGTGAAGGAAGTGAAAGTTCGGTGGTCATAACAACACTACTAACATCCGAAATGACAACGACAACAAAACTTCTGCACTGTTGGTTACGTGGCACAGTGGTAGAATGTCGGTCTTTGGCCGGCGAACTTTCCCGGTCCTGCGCTCGACCTGTAGCTGATGGGTGACCACTTATGTGGGTAAACCACCCGCTAAGGTCAACCAACCAGGCCAACTCAGCCTTTCATCCCTTCTGGATCGATAGATGAGTAGTAAGCTGCAACTGGATGTTTCTGATCTCAGTTACGGGTGGCGCCATCTGGTGAACGCTTACGAAGGAAAGGCAGGCATGGTGTATTTGCAGGTAAAACTGTGTGATCCATGCCTGAGTGCTTTGAGATATACATACGGTAGTACCGGTATGTAAAAGGCGCCATATAAATACTCTTCCTTTCCTTTTAATTATCATACTTGATGTATGTCGTGGAAGAGCTATTCAAAGAAAATGATATTCTAAACACACTGAAGTGACATTCTGACCTTATTACAAAGACACAAAGCAACTCTGTGCTTATGTTCAAACACTACGCCAATGAAGAACAAGTACGGCATGTGTAAGGAAAGAAAGAACGTATCAGCGGAGATGATTACCGAGCTGCGGAGGCAACAGTGGCCTGAGCGGCAGACGCCGCCATGTTACTGGCAGTCTGCTGGACAGTCTTGCTGCTGAGAACACCATGAGCCAGCTCCTGCTGAGCTTTTGCAAAGCTTGCTCCGGTGCTTCTGTAGATACGATGGATCTGAATACAGCACATACATGACAACCAATTCTACACATCAAACCATCACCATACTCTGCACACCAGGTGCTCTGCCCCGCGAACAGCAACTCTCTCCCCACTGACGTTCACTTGACATCTGAAGGCCCAACTGTGTGGCTGATCGACAGCGCATCTGAGGACCATTTATCATACTAGTTATACGGCGCCACTGATCCAACTCCTACCCAACTCGCAGAAGATGCCGATGAAACTTTGTTTAGCAGGATCAGACGAAACTCTACCAGTTTCTTCCTGAACTCAACTGCCATCAACATAATCTGCGCCCTCGACGGCATAACTTTTCACTATCAACTAAAACAGATGATCGGAACTTTATAATTAGACAGTTGTTTTTGGATAGTTAGTGATGTGTTGTCGATATGACTATCGTTTTTCTACAAATCTACTCATCATCATCATCATCATCACACTCCAAACTCTACATTCACCACATGCACTGCACACCACCTGTATCTGTATGTCATGTTCAAATCACTGCTGTGCATGCATTTCCAGTTTTGTGGATGTATGTGTGTGCAAATGTTTCTAAACAAAAACAGCAATGGTAAGTCATAAGGAGAAGAAACAGCCTGTAACAAAACAAGCAACTTTATAAGCACATCAGTGTGATTTAAATTAATGGTAACGGAAACGGATTCATTCCGTTAACTGTGATAATTTAATTCCGTTAACGATAATGATAATGGAAAAAAATTGGAAAAACAAGAATGAAATGGAAAGGGAAAAAATATAACTGAAACTGAAACTAAATAAAAATTATTTCTTGTTTTGTTGTACTACCATTGCAGATGCCATGTACACGACGTTCGCCTATGTACATACTTCAACTGAGTTTGAAGAAAGCATGCAAGAATCTCACAGAGGACTGATCCTCGAACTTCATATTTACTGAATTATTGAAGAAGGCTACCACTATTGAAACTTGCTTGAAACTGAAAAGATAGTCACAACTTAAATCACACTGCATCACATGCACACAAACAGGCTGTAGTCACTTTAACGGCATCACTGTTGCGTTGCGGTGTGTACTCACCCTAAGTAACATAAAGAAATCAAGTGCTGCCAGAGCACCAAACATAAGTCCAATAATCAGCATCAGAAGACCGGCAAAGACAGCTCCACCATGTCCACTGCTAAACATCTGTGAACTAGTAATGATGCCACTGCATGCACAAGACACAACAGCGACCTCACCCAGCAAAAATTCAACACACACACACACACACACACACACACACACACACACACACGTCAACTAGGGACATCCACGGTTCATGTGTGTGTGTGTGTGTGTATAAAATGGGGACATTGGTATGACTACACACCAACCAACTGTGGAAACACTGTCAACCGTGGATATCCCCAGTTGACTAACACTCTCAACCATGGATATCCCCAACTGACTATCAGAATAGAAAAGAAGTCATATTCTAGGTATATTTGCATATTGCCGCCTGCTGTCAACTCTGCCTACATCTCTGTAAACATTACCAGCCAATAGCATTAACCCTCGACCTTCAGCAGCTAAGATATCGACGATAATCAACTGGGGATATCCACGGTTGACTGTGTTTCCACAGTTGGCGGTGTGTAGTCGTACCAATCTCCACAGTTGACACGGAATACAAACACACACACACACGCACACCTTTGTTCGTCTCACCTCCTTCACAGGAGTTACTCCGGGTTGGACAATAAGAAGCTATGGAGATAAAAGGAGCAGGTTTTTCAGTCTCCAATGCCTTTCCCATCACCCATCAACACTGTCAAAGCACGGAACAGAACTCAAATGCACTGACGCCAACATCACCCACTGGGCAAGCTTTCTGAATCCACGCATCACATATCACACATCACATGACATTGTGTTGGGTGTTGGCACTGCAGTAGGGCTTTGGACTTGCGGGTTCAAATCCCAGCCGGTCTGCTTTCACGGATCATAGGTCAACTCAGCCTTGCATCATTCTGGGGTTGCTAAATCGACTTAATCGAGCACCTGCTTTGGCTGAGTGTAAAGGCAGGATTCACATCTCTGTCGGGTAGCAGGTACCACTGTGTGATCCCATATGGCATGTGAGTTTTCTGTAGTGGTTAAAAGCTAATTGATGCTAACTGCTATACACTGTTTACTTTACTAACTTACCTACCGACTCATGAGGAAAGGCATACTGCACCATGTATGTCAGCAGCAGTTTCAGTTTCTATTCTGAACTGTACATAAAAGCCAATAGAGTTAATTTAAAAAAATAATAAAATTAGCCCCGTACGGAGACTGACGGTCGACTCTTCGTACTTGACGTTCGTGCCAACTTCAAAGTCACGTGACAAAAAAAACTAGGACGAATATCAAAAATCCGGCCCGAACAAATTTAAATATTGTGCCCTAGTTTAAGAATCTGTGGTCAGCTGCCAGCTCCCATTGTAAAAGGCGGAGATAGCTTTTGAAAAAGACCGGATTTCCAACTTTGAAGGGCTCGTGACCCTGACCTTGACTATGGATCGGGTCATACTGCATACCGTCATGCATCACTCATCGACCTGTACCTAAACGCCAAATTTCATTAAAATCGAAGAAACTTTTTGTGGACGGACGGACGTACGGACGGATTCACAGACGGACATTTGAGACTGGCTTTATTAGGTCGACTATGTCGAAGAGTCGACCCAGAAAAACTCGCATGAGGCTGCTTAACTACAACAGACCTGGTATTAACAAGCAGCAAACATCATGCAACGTTACAGTCAGGCCAACAGTACAAAGTTTGGCACTGAAATTTTCAAAGCAGAAATGTCATCAAGAAAACTCACACAGTTCCAAAGCCATCCATGCCAAGACATTGCAGAATGCTGTAACAGAACTGAAAGCAGAAGATGAAGAAGAATAGGAAGAAATTGAACGAGCTGTCACTTCTGCAATATCACATAACATCTATTGCTTCAAACACAACACTGTCAACACATTGATCCTGATGGCTGTCACGGTAAGTGGCCCTCCCTGTAATTCAAGATTACACTCATCCATCTATCCACCAGTTGCTACACACTGTAGAATGTCTCAATTACCTGCTTCGGCTGGGGGTAAAGGCGGATTCACACCTCTGCTGGGTGGTAGGTAACACTGTGTGATCCCATATGGCTTTTGAGTTTCCCATAGTGGTGAAAGCTAAGTTGATGCTAACTGCTGTACACTGTTTACTTACTTACTTACCAAATTTGAACTTTCACGTCCACCCATTCTTCAGTCATGCCGTATTTTGTGCCCAAAAGTGTTGTGTGCCTGGTGCCCCTTCAATCTCAAAACTGCATTGCCAGTTAAATGTTTCACAAACCATATTTCCAACAAATATGAACTTTCTACAATCTCCTTTCCTATAGTTCAAGCATTAGAATAAGAACAGATGAAGTGCAATGTACAGAGCGGTAATATAGCGATAACAGTACTGCAGAATATCCAACTACATCACACATCACGGACACGTATCACTGAGTGGTCTGAGTCAACTGCATAAAAGTGAACTATAACACAAGACCAAAACAACTGCTTTATGGCCTTAATACAGATCAGCCTGCATTAGCCAGTACTCTAATTTAGAAGTGAATTTCATTGGAGCAGTTAAATGTATGTTTGTTAGTATATACTATCATTTACAAAACCCTCTCACATTTAGTAACTAGATGGAAAGTACTCTAAGAGAGTACAAATCCCCACGAAAGCGTTTTTGTCGCCAACACTTACCACACCTACTATTTTGCGGCCCGATAGTTGAATTTTCCGACGGAGCTATTTTGTAAACAATCGCCGGTTTACGGAGTTTTTCGACCGTTACCTCCACATCCCTCCCGATCGTAATGAAACACGAACTTGGTCTTCCCTTTCCCCCTAGGAATTTCGCATAAAATTTGGTGCAAATCCGTCCAATTTTTTAGTTATCGTGGTCACAGACAGACAGACAGACACACACACACACAAACCAACTCCGGTGAAAACACATTCCCTTGCTTTAGCGGGGATAACTACTTCATATTCATATAGCAGTCAGAACATAATTAATTACAATGATAAATATAGAAAGGCTCACTTGAAAGCATTATAGATGGGCCGATACCAGCAAACAAAGGAACAAGGAGTAAAGAGGATTGCACAGATGATTGACACCACAAATGTTGTCCCCGACTCGTTGTCAATGCCATTATGAACAGATGCTATTAGGTATGTCAGTGTTCCAAACACGTTGATCAGTAATGCTCCAACATATGCTGCAACATATTAACTAGAAGCTCATCCACTGCAGACAAACCCTGATGCACACAATAAGTCTAGCACTCACTGTTACCAGTAACTTGCTATAGTCACATTTTGTTAACATACGGAGCAGCAAAAGAGCCTAAAGTATCTAAATCCAAAAGTGCCCTAATTTAGGGAGAAATGTTAGCTGAAATGACCTTAAAGGTCACTCAAGGTCATCGGCAAGATCACTCAACAGCTGAAATATCGATTCCTGTAGGTGGTCTGCAGAAAACACGTATCTAGTGCCAAGATTATAACACTTTACTGAACACGAACATCTATGACCCTGAAGTCTTTCAGTTTGGTTATGGCAGTTAAAATTATACTGCTCATACATATTATTATATGCTAAATATTTAACTGTCCTTCTTTAAAGACTTATTCAGGTGGTTGGGTCCTCTCAAAACAGAACGTTTGCAGGATAATTGTTACATGCAAATGTCCTTCCAGTTGCCCAACCAACAATACTGCATGGAACTTAAAGCATTGAAGCCTGTTCTGTTATTTAGCCGTCCTCAATCCGAGGGTTGGCCATACCACGGACGTACTTTCTCCATTTATCTCTGTCCTTTGTCATTCTGATTGACTCATCCATGGGGAGTCCTGTCCACGTATTGATGTTGGATCCATCCAGGCTGTGCATAGTCTTCCTCGCCTGCATGTACCTGGCATTGTTCCTTGCATTATCTCTTTCTCTTGTTTCCTCATGGTGTGACTATAGTACGCTAGCTTCCTTGCAGTGACAGTGTCTAACAGTTCCCTCTTTACTCCAGGTTTGTTAAGAAGCATTGAAGCCTGCTCTGTTCATTAGCCGTCCTCGATCCGAGGGCTGGCCACACCATGGACGTACTTTCTCCATTTATCTCTGTCTACTGTCATTCTGACTGACTCTTCTATGGGAATCCTGTCCACGTATTGATATTGTCCATCCAGGCCATGCGTGGTCTTCCTCGCCTGCTTGCACCTGGCATTGTTCCTTGCATTATCTCTTTCTCCAGGCAACTCCCTTGTTTCTTCATGGTGTGACCATAGTATGGCTAGCTTCCTTGCTTTGACAGTGTCTAGCAGTTCCCTCTTTACTCAAGGTTTGTTAAGAACTCACCCATTTGAAGCCATACAAGAAAAACCACCCACTGAACTTTTATAGACATTGAATTTATAAGTTTAAAATAATTCCTTAGCGGACAGCATACGCACCTGGACCGAGCTTTGAATCTAAGGTGCGTCACGCTCCACTGCACATGGTGTAGAGTGCATTATCCACTGAGCTACATGGCCAGGTCATAAAGAACAAGACATAAAATATTAATTTGTCTTATAGGAAGATGGCGACATATAAACTACACTACACTAAATGTAACGATGAACTGACGTTAACTAATTTTTGCACTATCTACAAATTATTTTGAATACAAACTGAGTTGCAGATACAATATCCACCTTGCCACAAGCGGTACATAGTGCGTACGAGATGCTGAAACTCAACTGGTATCTCCAAATCAAAATCCTGATAAAAGCATGGTTTAACTGGAAACCATCCTGGCAGTGGTGGAAAGTTATTCCTCCGCTCTACGATCAACAAAACAAAGATCATAACTGACACACATGGAACTGTTACCTATACTGTAATGCATCTGTATCTATCAGCAGTCAGCACACATTTCTTAACAAAATAACCAACTTATCTGATGTCAGATTAGTACAATAGCCATTACATGCAAATTGAAAACGTACTTGTTCATCTCAACCGAAATTAAGTAGAAGAACTAACCCTCCCTTAGCCTATATTAAGTTTTAAAAGTTTTTAAATATATATAAAGAAATTATTTTTAAAAATTAAGTCTTGACCTGGAGTTAAACCCAGGCAGCAAAATTCATATCAGCATTCTTGTGCCGTCGTCTCACCAACTAGGCTAGTGTCGTTGCTCGAAATCGTTGCTATTTCTAGGCGCTTTATGCTATGATATATAGTGAGCCATCTGTAGAATTTGCCAGTTACTTCCACATCCCTCTACCGGTCGTAACGAAACACGAAAACACGTCTTCCCTTTCCCCCTAGGAACTATCCCATAAAATTTGGTACAAATCCATCCACAATCTTTTTAGTTATCGTGGTCACAGACAGACACACAAACACGCACACAAACCAACGCTTTCGTGGGGAGAATGAAGAGAAGAATGCAATGCCATTATCATCACTAGATGGCTCCAAAAATAATGCTAGCAACTTTTTACATAACTTTATACATAAGACATCAGTTGGCATGTAGTATTTTCCCCATCTATTCAACCCCTACCCAGTAGTGTGTTCTTACACAGAAACAAGTATGTCTGCCTTCATGGACTGACGTATATCCACACATGCCGATCCTACGTCCACACACCGCATGATCATGTGTTTGGAAGCCAAAGGGTAATCGTCGTGAACGTCATTCAGGTGGTGGCGTGCTGGCCGATTCGTCCGATTTTGGGCTTCTGAGGGAGCAAAGTTCACAAAATGGGAGATTCCCTGCCTTGGACGCCGATGAACCGCCGTGCAAAATTTGACGTTGCTAGCTTTATTCTCGGTACAGAAATCCAAAACGCAGTGTGTATAGCCACACCTTGCCTATCGGCATGTGAGGATAATGATCTCATGAAATGCAAAATACAGAGTACATATTACTTCCACAAAATAACACCTTGGAACTGCATGGTACGCTGCATCTCCTGCTCACGTCGATCAAGTTCAGCAGCACGTTTATCCAATTCGTCCTGTTTACGCTGCAACTCGTCACCTTCCCACTGCATTCCTGCAGCCGATGTCTGAGAGGATGGTTGCAGTTTGGCTGGCACTGTTGCATCCTTCACATCAACAAAGCAGAAACCGTCAGCAAAACGGCACCAGAAAGACATGACCGTACACGTTCACACCAGCATCAGGGAAGATGGAATGTATAACAGTCAACATGAAACAATTGCTTCACTGCGTTACGTTTTTCCACTTGTCAGAAAACTGAGTCATTTCGGAGACGGGTCATTCCGTGTAAATTCTACAAATGGCTCAGAATTTGATGAAATTTGCACCAGATGTTGGCCAAAACATCCAGATGAAACCATGCAAAATTTTGGCATGATATGACAAGTAGTTTCTGAGATAACGGACTTAGACCGGACCCTGGTATGGCCCGTTTTTGACACTTGGTAAACGCCGCATAAATGTTTTCCAAGTTTAGTCCCCCATAACTTCAGTTACATCAAATTTTCATAATTTATTTACCAATACATTTACTTTGTAAAACTAGTGTAAAATGCTATTTATTGATAATGCTATTCTTGTGGCACAACTTCGTTCATTCGTTCGTTTGTTATTGCGGGCAGGGGTCCAGTCTATTCTGAACCCCAGAGCACTAAGACCTTTATGTCAATCCAATGCGCCAGCCAAGGGAGAGGAGGGGAACTGGTGGGTGTATGCGGTGTATGTGTGCGTTGTGTAGGGTGGAGGAATGTTTCAGTTAGGGTCGTAAATCGAATATCAGTTAACCGATAATCGATCGATTGAAACAATTATCGATTATAAAATGCCACAATCGGTGATTGAAATCTGATTGATTGATTGATCTTTATTAAAGCACGTAACAAACGTACATGCAACAAACTGAACATGACAATAAATCAGAGATCCGAGAGAAAAAAGAGGAAAAAACACACATAGTAAAATAAAGACATGAAGACACATAAACATACACCCATATAAAAGCAAACAATTAAAAAGCTGACTGTTCAACAGTTACAATTTCTATAGAGACATCGGAATCGAGGAATAAAAGACTTCTTATGTAATTCATATTCACATCTGGGGAGCTGATATGAATGTCCTTTAGCTCTGAGTGAGTACCCGCTTGACTTAATAGAGGGCAACAAGAAATGAATACAGTGGTTAGCAGACATCACTTTCTTAAATAGAACCTTATCCGCTTCTTCTGCAGTTGCTCCTATT
>Ga0209780_1000730_pt1 | contig 19051 bp, 10 predicted proteins | sample WorMetexBAHAMAS2_FD_187384 | JGI IMG/M metagenome (GOLD analysis project Ga0209780, IMG submission 187384) | Marine gutless worms symbiont microbial communities from Max Planck institute for Marine Microbiology, Germany - Inanidrilus exumae... | ecosystem: Host-associated > Annelida > Digestive...
TTGTCATATGGCTTTTATTGCAAATTTCATACGCTTTCCAGCAGTGCAAAAGTTTTGAAAATCGATTAAGATTTGACAAAGTTAGAGACAGTTTAAAGGTGGGACGTTTTTTTGAGACACAGTGTAGATCGGCTGAGCTTTGTAAATGTGACATGCGCCACGTGCATTGTCAAAATTAATAACTGTACAACACAATCACAATCCCGTTACTTGTTATCACTGCCCCGCCTAATGGGCCAGTATTGTTTTGCACGCTGTCGTCTGTCGTCGTCTGTAACGCGCGTGGGCGGTCCGGCGGCCGACACTGCACCGCGGGACAGTACGCTCACATGCCGTTAAATTAGGGCGACACCTTGTTTATTTATTTATTTATATTATGCTTACCTGATAGGCAGTTCATTCGGTGTTTAGTATCATTCTACGACTTCGCAATTTTATTTTAGGCCGCATCGCATGATTAACATAGATGCGGTCTACCGTCTATTGCGACAGATGTCACACGTAGCGTGGTCTGTGTGTCTGTGTGTTGGCGCTCATACTGTGCAATTTCAATGGCTGAACCGACTGAGATGCCGTTTGCTGACTGACTCGTACTTGTATTAGATGTGACCAAGATCGGAACAATCCATTCGCAGCCGCGAGATGTGAGTGTGACAAGTCGGCGATGCGGCCTTTTGCCAAATTACTTTTGGACACTTGTTCATGTTGCTGTTTACTATTTACTGCTCACATGCGCAAGACGGCTCACGGGTAAAAGCTTATATGGAGCGTCGTGTGGAATTTCTAGACAGCTGAGCTTCTTTTATTTAACTGGTGTGAATGTCTGTTAGTTATTTGTCCACATACTGCGAAGTTTATCACTGCATGTGGAAATTAACCTTTTAAACGCAAAGAATGTTGTTGCAGAATAACTTAAGCGAAATTAAGTAGAAATATAATTATGGGAAGTTGGGAACTGAAATTGAAGCGTAAAAAATTGTTGTATGATTTAGAAATAAAAATGAAATGAAATTCAAATTAATCGGTCCATGACTTAATAATAACTAAAAATATATAGTTTGTTTTCTGAAGTAAAATATCACTGACGTGTTACTCGTGTAGGAGGAGGTTGCCAGACTCTGACAGTTGGCTTATGGGTAGGTCTAGTCGTACGACTACATCTGACAATAATGAAACAGATAGGGAGGCGATTCAAAAATAGGCTACAGAAAAATACGACATAATTACTGAGTGACCCACAGAGAGTGATTCAATACAACAAAACGTTTTGTTTGTAAACGTTCATTAGGTTTGGTCACGTGTTCATCAGCAACGTCACGTGACCACATGCCTGATGAAGTTCGCCGTTGGCGAACGAAACGTCGCAATTTAGGCAATTAGGTATAGATTTTGCGTTTTGGTTGTGTAATATGAACGTAATTATTATAATGAAACGTTTTACAATCTTAACCGAGCACAGTAAGTTTCTGTCAGCTATCAGTCACCCAACGCAATTCGTTATTAGTGCTGGGCAGTTAGCGTACTTGTGTTTCTTGATGTCGACAATACCGTTCTTGCCATAACCGAGTCGCTCGGCTGGGTTCTCTCGACACAAGCGCTTAATGAGAGCGTGAGCGCTGCGACCGATCTTCTTAGGAAACTCGATGACGTCGATGCCCTTGAGTATGATGTTGTACGTCTTCATAGGGTCAGATCCGGCGAACGGAGGACTGCACAACCGTACGCAACTCCAACAGCTGTCTGATGCCACTCACTCTATGTCATATGTTACACGCTGTTACACGTGGCTACCGTGCAGTCACAAATCTACGTAGCCTACAGCAGCTATGAACGCCAATCTCGTGCATATGATCACACCCTTCTACACTTGATAGCATTATTTATAGCGAGTATTAAAATTCTGCTGTTGCAATATCATCGCAGCATAATTATACTTGCATACAAGATAAACCATCAACAAAAAGATAGGAGGAATCCCTCCCTTCCTCACATCTAGGCTACCCATCCTTCCTTTTCTCCCCATTCCCATCCAGGTAGGCTTGCTGGTCCAGGACCAACAACCACTGTTGATTGATGGAGGTAACGGGAAGAAATAGGCCAGGCCTAGCTAAATGTGAATACGCAATTCAGTTATTCGGTGAAATAGTGCGTTATTTACCTAATAAAAAAATTTCGCCTGGCTCTCAAGCTATCGCTAACTATGCGGATCGCGTCCGAACTCTGCCAGGTCCAGCCCCCGATAATCTACTCAGAGTGCTCCAGATGTCAGTCATCCAAATCGGTTCATTTTCGGTGGACTTATAGTCGCGAACGCGTACAAACCGCCAAATCGCCCCTTAAAGTAAATCCAATATTGGCCGAAGCCTAGCTTCGAGCGAAATAAAAACCTAATACACATACTGAAACCTTTTCTGCAACGTAGACACTTTTTCCAGATACGAAAACGTTTTCCGCATGCCACGGTAGGGTCGTACTGTCAACAGAATAAGGAGGGAGTATTAATAGAACAACATACTGGACCGGATTGGCCAGTGGAAGGACGAAGCAATGCGGCGCACAGCAGCAAGTAGCCTATTAATATTGATACATAAGAATGGCGGATCGCATCGGTGTGTGTGCGCTAGATTAAGCTGGCCATCTCGTCAGCTTTTGAGCGCACGTAAATCGTACTGTATCGTGTTGCATCGCATCCCCAAGGATAAGGAGCTTGGGAACACTGCTGTGGGAAGCTAGGCCGCCCACGCCACGAACTCCGCAGAGTGACCACGCTGCCGCCATCTTGAAAATCGTAAAGTGGCCATATTTCGGCAGTGCTTTGACAAATCGGCACGAAGTTTGGCACGGTGAAGTATATTCACCCTCTGACCCCTATGCACACTTCGAAGTTTTGAATATCCAAGATGGCGGACGACCGCCATTTTGAACTAGAACTTCGATGCTCCAGGGTCGACGGGATGCCTTCGCCACCTCGACGGCCTGGTGTGACCTTGACTTTTGACCTCCAAAATCTAACCAGGTCATCAGTAGGGGCTATTGAATATTCAACGAGATTGCTCAAGCCATTCATGAGATATCGTGGTAACAAGATCTGTCCGGACGAACGCGGCGGACTGACAGCCCGAAAACATTTACAACGCCTTCGCCGACACTGCAGTCGGGCGGCGAAAGCATAACAATTGCAAAATCACTAGGCAGCTATATCTCAGCAACGGTTGGAGCGACTGGCATGATCATTTTGAAAACCGATAAATCGCTGTATCTCAGCAACGATATATAGCTGCGTGCATTTTTAAACATTTTGGTCCCCCAATGATATCTTTGTAATTGGTGAATCTAGGCGTTTCAGATTTTCTATGGTGATTGACACCGAGGAACTGTTGCATGCGTGATAAACTACCCCCGCAAGGGTCATGTTCAGAATGTTGTTACCTCTTTAAATTTTGGGAAATGTGACAATGTCTCGAAAACGATGCAAGATAGAGACATAGTCGTAATGGAAGACTATTGGAAATCGTATGTGGCCCATCGAATGTCACCATTACCGGTAACCTTGAATGACCTTGAAGGTCACTTTTACTGTTTGAAACTTTTCTAGCTCCCATAGTTCTGAAAATAGAGCGTGTATTAACTACGATATGTTTACACATTAACCGAAAAGCACGTGTGGGCTGTATTTTCAACTCTTTTCGAAAATGAAGAACTTTTCAAGGTCACAAACACTCAAACAGTCACGTACGCAGCTATAGCATAGCTAGATGCGGCGTTGGCGTACTGCTACAGACGGAGTAGAGTGGTCTGCCTGTGTGTGTGTGTGTGTGTCTGTCTGTCTGTTGGTCACGTTCGTGAGACTTATAACAAGAAGCTGTGCTATTGCAGAGGGACCGCGCGACGAGCTGTGTTAGTGAATTTGTGCTCTGTTTCACGAGGTACTGGAGTTAGAAAGGTTTCAAACAGCAAAAGTGCATTGGCAGTGGTGCCATTCGATAGGCCACATACGATTTCCTAGTGTTCCATTGCAACTATGTCTCTTATCTTGCACCGATGACGAGATATTATCACATCACTTGTTTCCCAAAATTTAATGAGCTCACCCACGTGACACATCAGACATCCCTTTCGGGGGTAATATATGATGTATGCACTATACTACTCCTATGTATCAATCAGCACACGAAATTTGAAGTGCCCAGCTTCACCAATTCCAAAGATATGATTGGGGCAAATTTAAGAAACGGGTCATGCGACCCTGACCACGCCCATTAGGGAGTAGTCTGTCAGTCATCAAAAGCCAAACACTTGATATATTCTATCTGCATACAAAATTTGGCGACTGTGGCTCGAGCCGTTCCGGAGATATAATTGCGGACGTCTGTAGGCTACTAGCACCCAACGTTTTACTCATCATATTACATGTTGGGTTGCGTTTTGTCATTGTCAACCCCTATTTATACAAATATATGATGGTATGATGATGACGATATTGAATAATGGGTCACGTGACACTGACCACGCCCCTTTATGGGTGGTTTGTCATCCTTAGGCTGGGAAATGATATAGTCTACCTGTGTACAAAATTTGACGACTCTAGCTTCAGCCAATCCAGAGATGTCATTGGGGATGCGTCACGTGACCCTGATCACGCACCTTTTAAGGATGATTGGTCCTCCATATAGCTTACCTTTGTACAAAATTAGATCACTCTAGCTTTAGTCTTTCCAGAGATACGGTTGGTGCCCACCAAAATTTAAATGGTTCACGTGACCTGACCACGCCGCTTTCAGGGATGGTTTGTCGTTTCGTGGACTAGGACTTGATACAACCAACATGCCTATCAAATGTGAAGCTTCTATTTCCACCCACTGCGAAGATACGACAAGAACTCATCAGGAGACGAGATAGCGAACGTGAAATTTTTTACGACGATATCGCACACGTACTTCAGAATACCAAAAAGAGAACCTACTTCGTTTAACAAATTAGACGATAGCTAGGCATGTACTGCGCATTAAGTCTTGAATTTATGAATCTGCTACAGAATTTCCACATTGCAGTTATAGAATATTTATACCGTGGGCGTCGCGCGGTCTCTCTGCAGACGTTTTCTACTAGACATAGTAATTGTAAATTGTCCATAATTATGGCTTTGTCAACCACTTTTACGCAATGCACCTAGGTAACTACCAAATTCGGTAAAATAACGCAAAATAAGGGCATTTCGCCGTTCAAGGTCATTCAAGGTCACCGATGTTGGTACCAATCGAAAGCTCATATACGACTACCTATCAAGACAATAGCAAGGCAAGTACTGCGCATTAAGTCTTGAATTTATGAATCTGCTAGGAATTTATACCGTGGGCGTCGCGCGGTCCCTCTGCAGACGTTTACTACTAGACATAGTAATCGTAAATTATCCATAGTCATGGATTTGTTAGCCATTTTTACGCAATGCGCCCCGGATACTACCAAATTCGGTAAAATCACGCAAAATAAGGGTCATTTCGCCGTTCAAGGTTATTCAAGGTCACCGATATTGGTACCAATCGAAAGCTCATATACGACATCCTATTAATGATTAATACTAACTTACCTCCTGTCTTGCACCGTTTCTGAGATATGGCCTCCAAAACCTAGAAAATCGCTATATTTGGCTACCCCTCTTGCGTTTAAATCCCCCCGAAGGAGGGGTTCCCTTGGGACGATCTCCGTAAAATTCTCCGTGGATGTCAACGGATGGCCAAGGTACCAAATAGCGAAGAAAAATATATACCAAACAATAAAAGTAAGTGCATGTGAAGGTATAGACAGCTACGCGTACACTTTAGAACTATGGTGGAACCTGGCTTTAGAGTATAAAGTTTTTTTTAAATGCTGATTATTGATGTTTAGTACATATATAATGGGAATCTGCCGGGTGACATCTTGTCACCCTTGAGCGTTTTGAGTAAAGAGGCCAAATCCAAGATGGCGGCCGACGCCATCTTGAAAAATGTAAAAAATAGCCACATCTCGGCCGCCGTTCAACCGATTTTGACGAAATCTGGCATGCAGATGCAGTTCGACCCTCTTGACCGTTTCGACCGTTCAAAAAATTGAAATTTCGAAAATCCAAGATGGCGGCGGCCGCCATCTTGAAAAATCAAAATCAAAAATCGCCATATCTCGGCCGGTATTCTGTTACTATGCGCACAGTTCAGTCATTGACTTGTGAACTCGGCTATGGGGCAGATACCATGTTCCACAGAACGTATTTCTTGTTCTTCATACTAAACATCAATAATCAGCATTAAAAAAACTTTATACTCCAAAACCACGTCCAGCCCAGATATGGGGTTTGGCTGCCGAACTACTTAAGTCTATACCTAAAAAGAGTAGTTATGGGTCACCCAAGGTTACTGAAAATAGCGCAATTCGATAGAACGTATACGACTTCCTATTAACGAGATATTGGTCAAACGTCGTCGATTGTAATCTACCCCACCTCTATTTTGCGTCCCCATTGGGGGTCACCCCGTTGGAATTTGCCGAGATCTTTGGCGTCAGTAAACTAGAGTCCCTGGACTATCGTACGGGCAATTTGGGGGGTTTCGGCCCATCGAAAAGCACTGGGAGTCTCTGCTGCGGTTTACGTAGCAAAACGGATAATTTAATACTGAATAACGGCGCGACATGCGATGCAGCTTTTCGTCAACATTCTTTGACTACTTGTCGTTACGCCGGGCCGCGTCTATCGGAAAGCGTAATGTAACGGTCTGGCGTCCGTCCGTCCGTCTGTCTGTCTGTCACGTCGGCATACTCATCGTGCGTCCCGGCCAACGCACATTTCGGCCCGACAGTAAGGAGGACCAACATACTCTTGTTAACGTTGAATAAAGATTGCATAAAAATTTGTGATTTGCTTTATTCCGAAGTGCAGTATCCGCTTTACCTACTTCTGTAGCAAGTAAGCCTATATTTCTGTTGGTGGCCTAAAGAAAAGTGACATGGTGTGCACATTCATAATGTCCAGGTCAGACTTCTGTGTAAACAGATAGCGGCGTCTAAATGGCTCAGTGTGCATGTTTACGTACTGGTGTCTATGGGGATAGTTACATTATAGCGACATTAGGCGGGGCCTAATGTAGGGGGCACACAATAATATGGGAGACTTCTTAATGATACGGGCGCAGTTTTACTCCATCAGCGGTCATTTACCGATAAAATGGCGCCCCGACGGACGGAGACTTTTACCGGGATCGAGACTTTTAAGAGAGGGGCAGAGTTATGCCGGGACACCGGAGTTAATTACAACCTTTTTCGATTGAGTGCAATTGTTGTTTAATTTGCTCATTTCTGCAAATGTTTATAAAATAATTTGCATGTTTAGGGTGGCCAGCAAAATGGGCGCAAGCCTTCTCTGACAGCCTGCCGCTGCATATAATGCAGTCTGTATTTGACCTATAATCTCTCTGTTGGTTCCACTGGGTGAAAATTGGACGCCAACAAATCGACATTGAAGTTAATGGTGTAAAATCTGTTTAGTGAACATCTTACTACGTTGCTTTAATGTACGGTGATGCCAAGTTATTGTTCTAAACTAGACTAGACATATCCGACTGACTGACAACCGAAACGCTAACTATATCTCTCATCCCTCATCAGTCTCAACGCTCCTTCAAGACTTCTCTGCTCTTCTTCACACAATCTACTACATGTTCCTTTCACCACCACGGCCATTGGTCGTAAAGCCTTCAGTTTTGCAGCTCCAACAGTTTTCAATTCCATCCCACTGAGTATCAGGCAAGCACCATCTGTTGGCTCCTTCAAACGCTAACTATTGCAGTGAAACAATGCAGCTGTGAACACGAGCAGCAAGCCAGCGCGTCGACGCACGCGCTCTTTACTTCCTTGATTCTATCGACTGCAGTACAGTTAGCATTACCTGCCGGTAAGTAGTTCAAACATGAGGATGCCGAGCGACCAGTAGTCGGCCGCGTGGTCATGTCCTTTGTTGAGTATGATCTCCGGCGCAACGTACTCCGGAGTCCCACAGAACGTCCATGTCTTTCGCCCGAACCCAATGCGCTTGGCGAAACCAAAGTCGACCTGAACATGATCCGCTACCGTTCACAAACAAACTACATTTGGCTAAGACAACAACAATTTTATAAGTAAGCTTTCAGCAACTCGTATCTAAACGAGTATCACGGCTTATATAACGGTAGTACAAGCTGTTTCGTAAGCCAACAGTCACAGCAATGACAAAGGGCGAATTACCATCCCGACGTCTCGGAAACCACTTCACTTGAAACTTGAAACTCAGAACTATCCCGAAGCTTACCCCATGCAATATTTGACTTCGATCCGACGACGTGGGTGGTCTAGGTGAATGTCCAGTTTGTATCGTTTCTTTCTTTGTCTTTTTGGTCTTTTCATAAATCTCATCGAAGCTCAGGCAGGCGTATGGCTACCTATTTTGGCGATATATACGTCGTATGACGTCTTACAGCCTTTTGGGGGTTTCATTGACATGCCTCCCCATTTAAGGGTTAAACGGCGATAAAATTTACTCACTAATAGGGTGTGAAATTGTGAACAGGCATTTTCAAGCCAAACTCGCAAAACGTTAAAACTGGCATGTGTCAACAGCGTCTGCAGACGGTGATGATGCAGTTGATGTAGTTGCATCTATTGCCGTCTGCAGCAATAGACGCTGTTAACATAATGCGCTGTTAATTCGGCTTGTAATAACACTATTTGTATGTCTGATGAAACAATTCGGACATCCTTACAATCTCAGTGGTGGCAACAGTAAATCGAAACTTAAAAATTGTGAGCTATAATATTCGCGGTTTTAGTGAAGGTTGTCCGACCGTTGATGACATGATTCATTCCAGCGACCCGGATATATTTCTGTTACAGTAACATTGGTGTCGCCTACCTGCTGCGTTATATTCGGCCTGTTCTAACTGATGATCGTTTGATACAAGTGACAATGCATTCTGACTGACAACAACGCTCACAGACTATCAGAACATCTGACCAGTTTCACGTATCCACGATTGTTGAGCATGAGATTTTCCGGCTTGAGGTCGCGGTATATGATGCACTTGGTGTGCAGATATTCGAACGCTTCGATAACGCATGCCACGCAGAAACGCGTCGTTACGTCATCGAAGTGACCTCTACAAATAATCAACCAAACCACCGAGCATCAGTCTAATTTGCTCATTTCGACCTGCCTTGCAATCGGAAACTTTCACACGCACAACGTCAACGTTCCATCTTGGCGTGACTGTAGACCATTTGTCTCTGTATAGCTAAACAGCCCTAATTTATTAGCGAACGTACTATATGCTATCGCCCGTCCGTCTGTCTGTCGTCTGTCTGCCTGTAACGTTCGTGCACCCTACTCAGCCGGTTAAAATTTTCGGCAATTTTCTTCGCGTTTGGTACCTTATCCATCCGTTCACATCCACGGAAAATTTTACGGAGATCGTCCCAGGGGAACCCCTACGTCGGGGGTTTAACACAAGAGGGGTAGCCAAATATAGCGATTTTTGACATGTGGAATGTTGTATCTCTAAAACCGTGCAAGATAGGAGATAAGTTAGTATTAATCACTGATAGGAAGTCGTATATGAACTTTCGATTGGTACCAAAATCGGTGACCTTGAATGACCTTGAACGGCGAAATAACCCATATTTTACGTTATTTCACCGAACTCAGCAGCTACCGGGGTCTGTCAGTCGGTGTGTCATCTAGTGAGCCCTGCAAAAACGGCTGAAGCGACCGAGATGCCGTTTGCGTCGACGACTCTGGTGGGCCCAAGGAATCAGCTGTTGCATATAGCACGACTCAGTACGCAGCACTTGCCTGGCTATCGTTTAATTTGCTAAACGAAGTAGGTTCGCTTTTTTGGTACCGGTATTTTGAAGTACGTGTGCGATATCGTCGTAAAAAGGTTCACGTTCGCTATGCTGCCCCCTTGAAAATTTCTCAAAACTGTTAACTGATAAATGGCAAAACTCATGTTCACGTTCATCCCGAGACAGACATAAATATGTAGGGTGTAATATTTGGACTGCAGAAGGTGCGTTGGTGGTCCACATACCTGCCGTTCTATAGTATAGGCTAGCTGCTAGTAGTCGCTGTACATACTTGTCCCTGAGAATTGTCCACAGTTCGCCTCCGAGACAGACCTCCATCAGCATGTAGACATACTTCTTATCTTTGAACGTCTTGTATAGTCTGTCAGCATTGCCACATCACTCGTTAGTTTACATTCCACACTGCAGCCACTCACAATCTCACTCAATCATTACGTCACGCCAGTGCTACCGCAGAGGGACCGCAGCTCAAATCTTGTTAACTGCTGCACAGCTTTACACACATATGAAAAGGCTTGTAATAAGTGAATGACCTTGAATTGGAGGTCACTCAAGGTCATCGGGATTGCCGCTGTTTGTCATTTTCCATTAGTTATATGTAAGAATCACGTCTCTATCTTGACCGTTTCCGATACATTATCGCATGCATAGTGTACGTCACTGCCGGTGACCCGGAATTTCCCGGAAAAGTCCTTCAGTGTCGACAGTTGAAATTAGGGTTTCTGATTCATATGTCATCATATAGTATTTAATAGTTACGTGCTATATTCTTGAGGTAGGGGACTTAGACAGGTTTCAAACAGCAAAAGTGACATTCAAGGTCACTTAAGGTCATTGGTATATTGGTGTCATTCGATAGGCCACATACAATTTCCTGTCAGCCTTTCATTGCAACTGTCTCTAACTTGCACCGTTTCTGAGATAATATCAGTTAGGCCTAGTTCCTAAAATTTAAAGTGGTCATGAATGCATGTAACCCTGAACACAATCCTGCATCGGTAATCTATGATTCATTTATACTAGAACTCATTAGTATCAATCAGCACACCAAACGTGAAATGCATAGCTTACCCATTCCAAACACATGACTGGGGTCCCAAAATTTAAAATGGGTCACGTGACCGTGACTCCGCCCCTTTCTGAGGTGCTTTGTCACCCCCGGGCTACAGCTTACTAAACAGTTGTACAGCCTTCATCCGTGCCAGAACAACGACAGACAAATCGAGTAATTCGACGTACTGCAGTTTTACAACATTCTACGCATCCATGACTGTCCAAGAGTTGGTTCAACATTTCGAGGGTTCACAATTTCATGAGACAAGAACAGTACTCTACTACTGTGTGGTCCATGCGAACGCACATCTGGTGAACGCAACAACAACCGATATCGTGAATTAGCAGAAAATGACGCTATATATAAAGTCATGTACGTTAGTCCAGTTTAACAATGCACACGACGACGTCACGGAAAGCTGTACTTTTACGTAATATATACTTTATGCTTTACGTACGAGCTGCAGTCACTGCGATAGTCTATATGCTGCTGACCTTTGGACAACGGACATGAATGATAGGCCTAAAGTTTCGCAGGTATTCAATGGTTGGTCAAACGTCTAGGGTTCAACCCTATAGCTAATCGCCGACATTTATTACTGGCCCGCCTACACACACTGTAGCATGGGCACACTAGTAACGGTCGCTGGCGTCTGTAGTCGTCTGTCATCATCGTCGGTCGTCTGTAACACTTCACGGCGAAACGTAACCCACCAGGGAATAGCACACGACGGCGGGCCAGTAGTGCTACGTTTCGTTAGGGCGATAAAGCCGTGACTTCAGTCTATACCTGGCAATGAACGGGGACCGGGCGTCCATCATGATTCGCTTCTCCGAGTGAATATGTTCCTGCTGTCGAGTGTCGACAATGTGTTTCTTTTTAAGGCACTTGAGAGCGAACGTTCGACTTCGATCTCCCAACAACGCTACCTACACACGTTATGAGTCGAATTACCAACCATCATATCGCCAAAATATCAACAACGTGTAGCTTAGAATCGGTCACACCCATTAACGTGCCGGTGTAATAGGACGCATTATATCCCGAGACCAGACTATACCCGGGGTTAAAGCGCATAATATAGCCGGGGCATAATATGGCCTAGGCCAGTTAATACCCCGGAGTATGAACTGGCTCACTGACGTAGAATAAATATTTATTCTATGTCAGTGGAACTGGCTATAGGCCAGTTCAAGCCCCCAAGCCAAGGCCCCTATGATGATATCAACAGTGTCGAATGCTGCGCACAAAAATCACTTAGGCCTACTTTTAACCCGGGATATAAAATTGTCATCGGCCAAAATATACCTGACCTACCCCGCAGCCTTCAATCTTCAGTCATCAACACAGCATGCACTTTATCTTGAAAACTAGATGGCTATATCGTGTGGAATGCCCGCAATACAGCATTCGGCTCGAAGTGCTCGGCTATCTGTGCAAAGCTCTTTACTTCTTGCATTCGACGAGACCTGGTGCAATAAATGGAATGAAATAAATAAACTCAGTGGCGTATCCACAGGGGGACGTGTCCCCCAGATTTCAGGCCGGGGAACAGTCATGCAAAAGTCCCCCTACTTTTTGACACACAATTATGCAATAGCAGGTTTTACAAACCAAAGTTTTTTTAGCCTTACCGGCTTATGCGTGTAAGACATGCAGTTCAACTGCAATAAAATTAGCTCCCAGGATGCACCCAAAAAACTTGCCATTTTGAACTCAAAAATTAAAATTTTTTCCCTAAACCCCTCCCCTGTGGAGGGGACCTCCTCCCCACACTCCACTCCCATCGGCGCCTTCGGCGCGTTGTTCCTCGCGCTCGCCATGATTCGTCCCCCACTTTTTAAACCGTGGACACACACACACACCTACCAATTCCCCTCCTCTCCCTGGGCTGGCGCATTGGACCGACATAAAGGTCTCAGCGCTGGGGTCCAGAGTAGGCTGGACCCCTGCCCGCAATAACGAACGAACGAACGAACATACCCGTGAATAAACTATAGGCCTACATGGCGTGCGTAAACGCACATGGTATTACAGGAAAAGCTGGGTCTATAGAATTTCATTGTGTCCAAAGAGTGAAATGAAATGAACAGTGCTTGGAGGTGCAGGAGCTTTAGTATGGTGTCTGGAAACCCTAGCAGCACGACTGGGTCCCGGGCTTGTCTTTTCGGACAAGTGACGGTCACCGGTCGTACCAGCTCGACGCGTCCAAAGCCGCCCATGCCGAGTGTAGCGATGACATCGACGTCTTCCAACCGAACAGCACAGAACTCGTCGTATTCGGCGTTGTTGATTGGAGACGGCGGCAGCGGGGTGTGTCCCAGACGACTGACCACGAACACACACACACACGCGCGCGCGCGTCCACTACCGGTCCACACTAGCCCACGTACATGCAAATTAATTCATGGCGTGACGTAGGAAAAAGTGCAACATTCAACAAATAAAGCATCGCTATATCATGTAAACGATACAAGAGGGACGCATAGTCTGTAAGAAAGGTTAATAGGAAGTCGCATTGCCGATGACCTTGAGTAACCCTAATCACCCCGAATCACTCCTCTTTTACGTTCGAAATCTCCATTTCTCTGGAATGGCTGAAGCTATATAGTCTTCATATTTTGTACATAAGTATAGGTCATGTCAAGTAGTGTAGCAAACAACCCCCAAATGGGTGTGGTTAAGGTCATGTGACCCATTTTTAAATAGGGTCACGTGACCCATTTTTAATTTTTCGGCCCCATCATCTTTACAACGGGCGAAGCTAGACACTTCAAATTTGGTAAGGAAATTTACTGTAAAGACTAAAGAGTAATAACCTACGCACTACAGATTACCTCCTCCAAATGGAGTGTGTTCCGGGTCACGTGACCTGTAAATTTTTTCGGAAATGGTACATATCAGAGGCATAGTTAAAATGAAAGACTAGTACGAAATCATATGTGGCCTATCGAATGGCACCAATGCCAATGACCTTCAGTGACCTTGAAGGTCACCTTGCTGTTCGATACCTTTCTAACTGCTGTACCTAGGGAAATATATTGTCTACGATCTGTTTACACATGAAGCGGAAAGCGCGCGTGGCTTGTAATTTCAACGGCGGCCAGATGGAAACTGAAAGACTTCTCGACGTCGCAGGCAAATAATGTACAGTGTACAATAATTGTAATATTTCGGAAATGACAAATGGTGCTACATAGCGACGTTTATTTATTTAAAACTTTCTGTGCATATACGTAAGACAGTATAAACTGTCATACAAAACAGCAGTCAAAAACAAACACACGCCAAGCCAGAACGGCACTAACAGGCGTTAATGCACAAAATACCGTAAAATATTAGAAACAACTAAGAACAGCTGGTAACATGCGGTGACATCGAATGGCGCCATTTCCGATTACACAACGTTCAAGATCACTTATCTATTGCGAGCCTTTTGAAATCATTTTTTTGCGCGAAACGCTCGCTAACGCGGTATATGCTTTGGTCCTGTGTCTGTCTGTCCGTTATACCGCTGTTTCCTGCCTATTATGCAAATACTGTCTGCGTCGACTTCTGTAGCTTGATCTTCGGTTAACCTTTCCTGTCTCCGTTCGCATCCCTAGCATTCTCCGTGATGCGAGGTAACGCTGGTTTGTAAGTAAATCCATAATTTCATTCGAAGTAAGAACGACTTTCCTGCTTCAGTCGTTGACCGTCTTCAAGTTCATCGTTCAAACTTCATTATTCCAATTCATCTTTGTCCCGCTTCTGTAAAAACTTATTCATTATCACGTTTAAAGCGCCTGCTCTAGCTGGTGACATCTGACGTCTCAGAGTCTGAGTATTTCCTGATTTCTTCTCGTTATTATTCTAATCACACGTTTACGTGACCAGAAGCATCATTCTCTCACGCTTCATAGATCATGCAGTCTCTATATCGATGATGATTTATCTGAAGCTTGCACAGTAGCCTGGCGTCTGTTGACATCATAACCTACAGCATCAACGTATCCAATCCATTCACCGTTGATGTCTAATCTCAACAACACCAGACAATGTAGTTTTCGTTGCTTCATTTCACCGTGTGTTTGTGTGTCTCTGCCGTCTGAAACAAGGAACGATGACGGGATGACGTTGATTTAACTCGGCAAAATATTAACAGTCGGCAATGCTGTGTTGTGTTGATATCGCAGTGGTAAAAGAGAGACATCAGTTGCGGACGTTGTGTGTAGCAGAGTGTTGGTTTCCTGCAGCTCTAACTCGTAGCCGAGTTCTGTTCTGTTCTGTTCTTTAGCCGTCCTCGATCCGAGGGTTGGCCACACCATGGACGTACTTTCTCCATTTATCTCGGTCCTCTGTCATTCCGACTGACTCTTCCACGGAGAGTCCTGTCCACGTATTGATGTTGTCCATCCAGGCCGTCTTCCTCGCTTGCGTCCATCGACATTTATTATTACTCAGCCCGAGAACTGATACTCATTTTACCGTCCCACGAAAGGTGGAAGGCTGAGTCGACCTAGGCACTGCATTAAGGGTGTGCAGCCCGTGCCCAAGGCTGTATATCGCAGTGGCTGTCGTGATAAACACAACTGCCCGCGGTGAGATTCGAACCTGGGTCCTCTCACACCGCAGTCAGGCATGTTACCACTAGGCCACTGCGACACTGCATTTTCTCTATCTCCCTTGTTTCCTCAAGGTGTGACCATAGTATGCTAGCTTCCTTGCTTCGACAATGTCTAACAGTTCCCTTTTTACTCCAACTTTGTTAAGAACCCACTCATTTGTTTTCTTTGCTGTCCACGAAACCTGCAGAATCTTTCTCAGCCCTTTCATTTCAAAGACATCAAGACGTGTTTCTTCATTCTTTCTGAGTGTCCAGCTTTCACAGCTGCAGTACGTTGCTACAGGCCTCACTAGCGCTTTCATTAGTCGAGTGCGAGGAAGAAAGTAACTGTTGTTAAGATAAGGAAAGGTAACCGTGTATAGGCTACATACCTATGAGCTCCTCGCGCCTCGTCGCCGTAGTCTTTACAGCGCAGTTCATTGAGATCGCCAATCAACTGAGTGAATGACCTGTATAATTATATACCATATATACATATATATATTTATTTACCTGTATGTATATGCCACTTGACTTGTTAAGTTTCCTTCAGCTAATTATGCTTGGTCTCACGATGACCAGCTGTTGAGCGCGCTGTGCAATACATTGTTCCAAACTGTGCAATATTAGCTTAATTTCACTCAAAATTATTCCACTCATGCTTGTCGATGCAGTGCAATGGTTAGTTAGGTCGTTGAATTCAGACGTTAAGGTCTCGACAGCAATGTGGTTATGGTCTCAGTACCAACATTTCGGTCTCGGTTTCGAGGTACAATTTTGGCATCGGCCTCACTCGTATACGATCTTGATTGACATCTTGACAAGCTGACATGCAGTAAAAAGAAACAGAAAAGTCAACAGTCTGTATGTCTGTATAATCAATGAACACCAGTGTAGTTTAACCCTAGTGAGCCGTGAAAACAGTCTTAAAACACGACAGGAAAATAATTTTAAAAGCGACAAATAAAAATCACTTAATTAACAGAAGCTTTCAGGGCGTTTTATTGTGCAACTCTACACAAAAACGGCAGTTCTAAATGGAAGTTTGTGCAGTTCTAACATGACTTAAGTCATTATCGTACATGTATATCAACTTAAACACACCAAAGTTTCTCAGTTTGGTATGTAATTACTTCAGCTGACAACCAAACAGCTACAGACATCATTTTTTACTTACTGAATTTAGGGGCAACTGTAGTGGACGTGGTCGACGTGACACGTCGTTAAACAATGAATCGTTCGTTCACTGTGTGATTTAATAACTTTGTCAAATATCAATCACGGAGCAAATGTGCGGCTTAATTTGGACAGGCAAAGTGCACAAAGGCCTTCAGCTTCCGGGGCTTCGCCCCATGACCCCCACTGGGGGCTCAGCCCCTTGGACGCCCACTAGGAGTTCCGCCCTCAAACCCCGTTATAGGCTCGCGCTTGCCATGGGATCCAATTAAACTCGGTGCAGTTCTAAATGGATCCTTAACACAGCCCTGGAAGCTTTGGCACTTAACGAAATTCAAACTTTGGCACTGTTCTTTACTCCAGCTTTGTTAAGAACCCACTCATTTGTTTTCTTTGCTGTCCATGAAACCCGCAGAATCTTTCTCAGCCCTTTCATCTCAAAGGCGTCAAGATGTGTTTCTCCGTCCTTTTTGCGTATCCAGCTTTCACAGCTGTACCTTTAGTGACACTCAAATGCCACAGCAATAAAAGTATATACAACATGACTGGCTCTTATTGCGTTTGGTTCACTCGGTGTCGGGACATCAATCGCCATGTCTCGCCGTTGTGTCAAAGTGAAACCATGCACACAGTGTAACGACGTATGAACTGAACGTACTCGCGATCAACGGTCAGACATTCAACGCCCGGCGGCAGAGCGATGACACTGGCCGTCCGACGATCTTCACTACACACGACCAGATCACAACCTGCACTATCAACATTCAACACCCACTTATCAACTCTTTCGCGTTCTTTATCTCGCTTTCGAGTTCATAAAACTAGAAAGCGGGGCAAAGCCCTACGTGTAGCCCGCCCGGCATGCGCAACGGCAAACGCCCACATTTCTTATTTACCTACAGACTGGTTATGCCATTGCCATCTAGCGAATGACCTTTAAAAACCAGCTCTTAGCAAATTTTCAGCCTACGTGCACTCACCATCCATGCAAATGAGCCACACGATCGCAGTGGTTACCGGACCAAAGTTCACCAAATTTTAACAGACGTAGAGGAATCATCGTCGATGTTAACGCAACAATCGGCGTTGCGATAGTCCTATCCATTGTTGAATGCCAGCGCACAGAATGAAGACGTGGTGTGTCAATTTTCGCCAACACTCTCCACAAATCGGTTACCATATCAACGTCCCTTGAGCGAACCGTCGCAATTTCAATATGTTATTATAAAGCCCACTGCCTGCTCTATGCTTGCTGAAAGTTTGGTAAAGACTGCAGTCCATAGACTGTGGAGGAAACAGTGCAAGTGTGCGTAGTTTTGCATGTGTGTATCCACCCACCCCCGCCCCCTGTAAACGCACGAAAAAACGTCTCAACGATGTACTGCACTAAAGTTCACGAAATTGTTACAAGATGCAAAGGGTTCATCGGGGGTCGTGGTATGGGTAGGGCTATAGGTTTTGCGATCTTTTCAACCATTGTGGAATGCCAGCACAAATAATAAAAGCGAGGCATGCCAACTTGTCGCCGTCTCGCGCCACAAAATTGGTTGCCATGGCAACGTACCTTGACCGAATTTCACCAATTCTTGGCCGTCATAACTTTTTCATTGACGGTGTTAACACAACAATTTTCGTTGCGATCTGTCCACCCGTTGTCGAATGACAGGGGCGACATTTAAAACTAGAAAGCGGGGTAAAAGCCAACGTGTAGCCCGCCCGTGCATGCAAACGTGACTGTGCATTTCATACTTACCTACAGACAGGCTATGCTACTGCCATCTAGCGAACGACGTTTAAAAAATCAGCCCATAGAGTATTTTGGCCATGTGTACACGTAACCATACATGCACATTAGCGACTAGATCTCAGGCGTTACTGGACCAAAGTTCACGAAATTTTTAATAAACGTAGAGGGACAACGCCGGTATTAGCGCAGTAGTCCACGTTCCGATCCTTCCATCAGTTGTGGAATGCTCGCGCACAGAATGAAAACGGGGTGTGTCAATTTTCGCCGACACGCCACAAATAGGTTACCATAGCAACGTCATTTCAGCGACTAGATAAATTGTGACCGTATAGGCTAATACACACGATTGCACCCACCAGTAATCTTCACCAGCAAATGTAGAACAATAAGCGGGCTTGATCGAGCCGTTGAATTTGAATAAACTATTATAAAGCCCGCTTATTGATCTACATTTGCTGGTGAAGATTACTGGTGCAATCGTGTGTATTATTTGCACGTGTGTAAGACTTACATCCACCAAACTCACCACAACATCTCAATGATTTACTGCACTAAAGTTCACTAATTGCTTCTACGTGGTGTAGAGGGGTCTCTGTGTGGGTATAGGCAGTTGGGTATAGTC
>Ga0209780_1000731_pt1 | contig 19045 bp, 15 predicted proteins | sample WorMetexBAHAMAS2_FD_187384 | JGI IMG/M metagenome (GOLD analysis project Ga0209780, IMG submission 187384) | Marine gutless worms symbiont microbial communities from Max Planck institute for Marine Microbiology, Germany - Inanidrilus exumae... | ecosystem: Host-associated > Annelida > Digestive...
GCTCATTTAAATTATTACGCCAGCGCCTACAACAGGCAAAGACAACTATCACACCGCAAGACTAAACTAAACCAAATACAACAAAACACCAGAATAAATCTTAACTAAGCAATACAGATAACACAATCATAAATCAAACAAACTAAACCCAGGTTCGGTCGCCTCCTATGACCTCTCGCCTGGAAACGGAGTGGGACGATTCTGGTAGAAAGGGATCGGATGGACAATAGAGGAAAATAAGTAAAGTGAATAAGAAAAGGAAAAAGGGAAAAAGTAATAAAGAGCAAAAGATGAAGAAGTGAATGGACAAGGGAGCAGCAAAGGCGGAAGGGGGTACCTTGGCCCCACGCGGGGTGAATGATATGCTAAGCAACCCTGACAAAACAAAGGGCTGCAGACCTTTGGATGATTGAGAATGGTATAGTGGGGCTGTGTGTGGATCCATTTCTGCCCCTTAGGATCAAGGCCGTTAAAATATTGTGCATACGTGGGCAGGTATACAGAAACAGTCGAAGGCAGACCTAACAAACCAACTGTAAATAAAAAGAACGGACAGTTATCTATAATGATTTTATTTTTCCTTATATTTCGTTTCTGGGCCGTGCGCTAGATTAAGCTGGCCATCTCGTCAGCTTTTCAGCGCACGTTAATCTACCGTATCATATCGTATCGTAACAACAGTTAGCAGTGTCAGTGTCCGTTGCCTAGCAACAAACAAAACGGTGACACTGTAATCGACAGATGGCGCCTCTATACAAGCACTGTGTGCCGACTGTCAATCATCAGATGCAACAAAATGATCAACATCAATTTGGTCACATATCATTAGCACCCGTGGCAGAGTGCGGGCAAATACCCGTCAGCTACTGTTCAGGAATAACAACACACAACGATGCATCAAGTTTGAAATAAACAGAATATACAGTTCTACTTTGTTTAACAGTCAGTTATCAACTTTTTTCAAATATATCTGTTTAACTTTTCCCTTTCAGTTTCAATTATTTTCTCTGACTATACAGAAAATGAAAAACGCAAAGGTGAATTAGGACGAAAAATAAAAATGAAACGCCAAAAAATCAACTGTATTTGCTTTTTGTGATCTGTTTGTATAACCCTCATCTCTATTTACATTAATGATGTCACTTGATTATTCACTAGACATTCATGTGTAAAAGACACACGGAACATACTTTACAGAAAAGTTGGTTGATCGGAAAATTAACGTCCCCTTTTAACACATAAATAGGCTATATTGGAGCAAGGTCTTGGGCAGAGATTTAGTTCCAGCAGGTTAAGGATGGCCAATGATACAGTAACCTCCCAACCTCGTTGCCTTTTTGTCCAGCGACGATCCAAAATGGGAAAGGATAGGGGAGGCGGCTCATTTAAGTTATTACGCTAGCGCCTACAACAGGGTGAAAACTAACCAACCACCACAAGACCTATTTATCGATTCAATGTGATATCTTTGTAATTGCTGTTCTTCAGTTCCTATAACATACCAGTGACATTATAGAAAACTGCAGTTGACACGGTACAGTAAGTACTCTGTGTCACACTATAGCAAGTGAATCAATATAAACAAATATGACAATTATCGTAATCCACACTCACATCACAAGCAGTAATTGCTAAGTGTCAGGTTTTAACATTCAAAACAATCAAAACATACTAAAACACTAAAATCCAAATTAAGTGTTCTTTCTACAAGTGGCTTGTAACCACAACATCGTCTGCAAAGAAAAACAAATTATTTCTACATTATCATCATGCTCAAAACTACACCGCAACAAAAGCTCTTTTTTGTTCAGAAAAATCATACTGCTGCTGTATTTTCGATCGATTTCTACAAAATCTGGTGAAAGGTTGTTGTGTATTTGCACTTAAATTGATAAAATGTTAACATTTATACTGCTTGCTCACCACCTGATCCCGTGTTGTCGGTATTTAAGCCACTCGGTTTCGACACTGACTCTGGTTGAAGCTCGTTGCTACGACTGCCGTCATCTGAAAGTGCACGTCCAGGATGTGATGGGACAGATTTCAGCCGACGGACAGTGATTGACACCAAACTGCCAGCAGTCTTTAGACACACAACAATCACTAACTCGGTTGGTGTTTTGGCTTAGTGGTAACAGCGTTCGAAGTTAGTCTACATTGAACCCGCTCAGTGCCAAGATGGGTAACCGTTTCGCGGGTACATCATCTTGGTTTTAGTACTAGCCCTGTTTTAGAACTAGCCAATCAGGCCAACTCAGCCTGGCCATCCCTCTGTGGTTAGGCGCCATGAGTACTGGCAGTGGACTCCGCCACCGTCGTGACCAGAACTGCTAGCATAGTGATCTAGTCGGTAAAAGATGCTGTTATTTAAGCTGGGCCATCGGGTCTGTCCGTTGCATGCTGGCTTAATTGGACTTGACACTCGCTGGCTCAAAGCGCCACAAATGAGATGAGCTTGGCAACCAAACAACAAAAAGGATGAAGCATTTCAAGCACAGTTGAACAGTAAGTTGTTTTAGACCTTGAGTAATTCGGCAATGTCTTCACGTGTGGCTGTCAACAGGTCCTGACCATTGAAGCCAATGATCTGGTCAGCAGGCTTCAGTCTTCCATCGTTATCCACCACGCTACCTTTCACCTGCAACACGACATAAAAAATACACGTAATAATAATATACATTTTACATTACCGTTTAAATTTGTAAAGCAGTCTCTCTGTTCGCTGTATCTTCCCTTACTTCGATTCCAAAACAGCCAGTACCTTCGCCACCAATCACTTCAAAGTATCACTTAGCAAGTACTGAAGGAACTTAAACGTAAGGCCACAAAAGCAGACAAGGAGCAATAAACCAAAAAAACATTAAAATTTAGCAGGAACATAAAAAACAAAAGCTCTGTACGACGTCTGACATGGAAATGGATCGGGCCTATTCTTACCGCTCCAAGACCTGCACTGTGTACAAAAAGAAACTAGAAGATGGAATGTGATGCTCGGCGTCAATGTGGACGCCTTCGCCACCACATACAGTACTTACACCTGCTATGACCTTGACCTTTCGATCGCCAAAATCTAACTAGGTCATCAGTAGGGCCTAGCGAATATTCCCTGTTAGTTTTATCAAAACTGTTCAAGCTGTTCATGAAATATCGTGGTAACAATATCTGACCAATCGAACGGATGAACGAAAGAACGAACAAACAAACAAACAAACGGACGGACGAACGGGACAGCCTAAAAACACAATGCAAAGGCGTAATAAATATTAAAAGCCGGAGACAAGCAAAGATACAGGAATACATACAATGTCGGAAATGAAGATGCCATTCTGATGGGTGACAATGCTGAAGCCAAGTCCGTGACCCGGCTTCTTGACAAGGTCGGCCGTAACGACGTCATACGCATTATCATCACTACCAGGCTCGTCACGAAGGACAATGAGGCGGATAACTGGCGGTGTCTGACGCAGTGTACGGATCGCATTCTCGTGAGTCACGCCTTCAAGAGTTTCACCGCAAACCTACACATCACGCGCATCTCTACTACTCGTGTCTCTGCTACACGGGCATGTAGATTAGTTTCTGACTAACCACGGTCTCCAATGACTAGTTAGTAAACTCTGACTAGTCAATAAACTCAAGCTTGCCTTCATGCATTAGGATTTGGACCAGATCTTTTGCGCTAATCCATGTTCATTTTAGTTCTTTCTACCCATGCTGACAACAGTCGCCGGGGTTGGATTTTTACCTCCATTTATCTGTGTGCCTGCATGTTTTTCCGCATGACATCTCAATAACCGATGCTCCTGGGATCACCAAACGTGACACAGAAATATTCCACGATGAGTCCGTCCTTGAAACCCATTTTTTGGGTCAAAAGGTCAAAGGTTACAAGTCACGAAACATTGCTGGCGTGGGTCTTTGCATTCTTACGAGTGCTGACTTCTTCTAGTTTGTTAATTTGTCACGGTTGCACGTGGCAGATCATGATAACTACCAGAAAGCTTGTTACTTCACTTACTATGGTACCTGTATCGTATATGCATGTGCAACCAACCAATCATCAAAATCCAAACACATTTATACAGCACTTCGTGTTGCAAGCCAACATAGGTACACAGACGCAGACAAAAGATGTTTACATTTCCTGCAAGCAATGTGAAATAGTTAATATTTTAAAAGATATAGCTGATTTTGTGGTCTGATGCCAAAGATCTCTGCTAAATTCAAATAGCATTGTTAGGATAAGAATCACAGTTAATTAATACACAAATAATTTAATTAATTTTTCTTCCGTATTAGTCAGAGAGTCCTTGTTCCCTGACCTAGTTCAGTTCCATCCTAGCCAATAGTAATTAATGGATCCGCCAAATGTGCCCGCAACCAGCCAATTAGACATTCCCGTGTCAAAGATGCACGGAAAATGCATGATAGAAAGGTTGGTTGGTTGGGAGATTAACGTCCTCTTTCAGCACATAAAAATTGGCTATATCAGAGCAAGGTCTTGGGTGAAGATTTAGTTCCACCAGGTTAAGGACTGCCAATTATACACTAACCTCCCGACCTCATTGTATTGCCTTTTTGTTCGTGACTACCCAAAATGGAAGCTCCACTGATCGACAGTTCTATGTCAGCGAGTAATTTCCAAAGAATCACTGATGCTGCAGGCGTTTGTCAACAACGCTACCACTATGCTGGGTGCAGACAGTAACAATTCAGAATTCACTGTCAATCATGGACACGTACCTCAAGTATCTGGTCACCAGGCAACAGACGACCATCTTTGGCAGCGGCTCCGTTATCATAGACCTCATGCACGATGACGGCACCCTGGCATTTATTTAACAATTAACTAAAACAATTAATACCTTTGCACAACATACATTTTCATGTTTTGTTTAATTAGCATTCTTTGCAAAAGTTATTCCAGGATGGGCCAGGTGGCAGGTGCCAAACTGGGACAAATTGGAGTAGGTTCTCACATCCCAAATGTCAATCCTGCAGTCCAACCAACAGTTAGTTGGAGTTTAATGTCCCTTCAGGCTTCTTCAGCACAAAAATATCAGAGACGGAAGGTCAGGGGTGGAAAGCTATCCCTACCCAGTAAAGGAAGGCCAGCGATGTATTAACCTCAACCCTGGCCGCCTTTTTGTTCAGCAGCCACCCAAAAGGGAAAGGCATCGACCGGCTCATTTAAATTATTATGCTAGCACCTACAACAGGGGGAGACAACTATCACACTAAAAGACGAAAGTAAATCAAATACGACAAAAACAAGAATGCATCCATAACTAAAAAATACATATAGCACATAATCAACACACAAAAAAACTACAGCCAGGTTTTATCGCCTACATCACTATTATATGCTTAGGTCAAAATGTAATTTTATTACAAGCATGTTAAGAAAAAATTGTTGTTTTTTTCTGTTCAAGTGTTTATCACCAGGTGATGTGTGTGTGTGTGTGGAGAGTACACTGTACACATCAATGCATATTGCTAGTTTTCAGGGCCGGACTATGGCGTAGGCACCATAGGCAAATGTTTAGGGTTTACAATGTCCAAGGGGCCTACAAAAGATGGCTGGAAAATATTTTGAACATATGTTAGCCGATCAATCACTAATGTTAAGTAAGTAAGTAGTTCTTTATTAAACACTGACATGCGCAGAGTTTTACATATAGTTGAAATAAGACATATAAAACAAGTTAAAGAACGAATGCAGTTGCACAAAGTAGTGTCACAGTAACTGTTCTATGCATTGTAAGCACTAAACTGTCGATTTTTGCACTAAAACATCAAATAACACATTAACTGTTTAAGTCACTACAAAAACAAACAGATTAGCACTACGTAGTCAGCGTAGAGGGCGGCAAGTGAGAGATGGAGGGGCCTACAATTGTGCAGTGCCTATGGCCTATGCCAATCTTAATCCGGGCCTGCAATGTGAATCAATTCTTCCATCCAATATATGATAAGCACGCCGTACAAACCAGCAGAGTGTCGCTGCCTCCGACAATGCTCAAGCCAAGTCCGCTCTTTCCTTTGTTGATCTCTATGGTCGTCTCGCGGCCAGGAATTATGGGACAGGAGGCGGGGTCTTGTATGACGGTTGCAACTGCGGGTGTGAGTGATGAACGATGTCGGGTCGGAGATGATGAGGAAAAGACTGGAGCTACGGCAACAACTGGCTGGAGGGACGATGACGCAGTCTCATACGCCGGTGACTGATGCACTGACGGCCCTGTTGCTGAAACACTCGCATGAGCCGGTGACATGTGATGTTGACGACTCGGCGACGACGTGTGAGAATGTGATATTTCTGACCTTTGGTTTACGGACATTTCTGCAACACAGTACACACAAAGTACATTTGAAGCTCATACATACGTTTCACAGAAAGCTATTCGACTTCGACGACCACGCCCACAATGGCACAGTTTGTCAACTGCAGCAGAGTGACAATGTCCCATCTTTGTGGTTGTGGTCAGTGGTCAGTGGCGGACTTAGACGGAATGCCAGTAGGTCGTGGCATCCCCCTTTGGAAGTAAAAAATAAAATCCCTATTATTTCTGATTTTATATATGGAGTCAGTCTCTTTTTGTTATGAAAATCAACAGAAAATGCTGTAAATAGTACTTCATTTAATGTCAATTAATGACAAAATTCTGCACATAATGTCAAAAATATTTCTTGCTTGCTACACGTGCTCCATTAGGCTTTCAATCCCTACTGGCAGGCATCCCCTTCTGTTGAATACTGCATATGCCACCGTGGACGACCATGTGCATGTCAAATAGTTCAATGAAAATGTATTTATCTAAATAAAATACATTTATACAGCTGACATGTGAGTTCAAATAATTATTTGATTGATTGAGTTAAGGTTTTATGTCCCACCAGACACAAGATAGGTCATTTTGGAGACGTTCTTCCCAACTTGATCTCTTGGCTTAGTACTAAAAAACTAAAACAAGCACAACAAAAGCAAACATGCATCTGTGACAAAATATGCCACAACACAAAATGAACCCCCCAAAAAACTATAGCCAGGTTTGGTCACCTCTTACAACCTCTGGCCTGAAAACGGAATAAGCCTATTCTAAATGGAGTAGACAAATAAGTCAGGAAGTAAACGAGTAAGAAAGTAAATAAGTAAGGAAGACAGTATAAGCAAAGAAGAAAGTAAGGAAGAAAGGTAAGTAAACAAACAAACAACTTATATAGCACCAAAATCCAAAAATGAATCAGGGTGCATTACCGCCCCGGGCCCATACGGGGCAAACCGACTGAGCACTGGCTACCGGCTATCCCAGGTTCACCCAGAGAAAGGCCGTTAACAATGGTAAATGAATGGAAATACCAGGAATGGTTGCGGTGGCGATGCTGACAATGTCATTTGCTGACATGTTGACAGGTGTCGCCGAACTGTCACTGTCCGACACATCGTCACCTGCTGGCGCTGAACATTTACTTACTGTCAGCTGAACAAATGCTCCGACACTGATGCCGCGGAGAATTGACAGAGCCTGCAGTAAATATCAGACTCGTCTACATTTGCAGACTGCATCCAGTACTACCATCTTATGGCAAGACAGGACAATCTGTGTCAGCTGGCAGCCCCAGTTAAGAACTAGAGGATTTTGTTGCAGCAAAGCTTTACTGCCCACATGCCCTTGCTGACAGTAACTGACGCATTTACATAAAAGAAAAGATGCCAGTGTTCTCCTCAACTGTATTACCTCACCATCTTCCACATTTGGTTCATCGTTCCAAGATCAGTAATACACCATTATTAAACAAATGTGAAAAAACGTATTTATTTATTTATTTAATAATCCACATCAAGAAAAAATACTAAAAACACAATTAAACAATAAAACAACTGTGTGGATTAAATGGCCAACACAGGGCAGTGACACTTATTCTCCCCGTGAAAGCGAGGGAGTATGTTTTTAACGGCGTTGGTTTGTGTGTCTGTGTGTGTGTGTCTGTCTGTGACCACGATAACTAAACAGATTGTAAACGGATTTGCACCAAATTTTATGGGAAGGTTCCTAGGGGAAAAGGAAAGACCAAGTTCGTGTTTCGTTACGATAGGTAGAGGGATGTCGAAGTAACGGTCAAAAAACTCTGTAAACCGGCAACTGTTTACATTTTATACTTCTAATACTAGGTGTGGCAAGTGTTGACAAGTGTTGGCGACAAAAACCCCCAAATTTCGCTTTCGCGGAGAGTTGTACTCTCTCAGAGTACTTTCCATCTAGTTTAAAATGCAAAGACAACTATCGCCTGTTTGATCACAGTAGATGTCATGACATGCAGAATCCATACACAGACATCCAAGAAGATTGCTGCTGAATATAAAATACAACTAGAAAGTCCGAACCAACCACTTTAGGAACATTATTTCTGGCGGTGACCGTGAACTTTGACCTGTGACCTAGACGTTTGAACTTGACCTAGCTACTGTCAAGGTGAACTAACGTGTCAAATGTCTAAGTCATAAAAAGACACACACACACATGCACACAATGAACCGACTGCTCTACCGGACCACTTTAGCAGTCAGTAAAAAGGTCATTTATCAAATAACCTGATCATAGGTGACGCCAACCAATGACATATCTTCAATCATCAGTAAACGATCGCCAACTGATAACGTCTTTTGCTGTAGAGTAACATGCAAAGCAGACAACATGACAGCAGACGAGCCTTCAAGCATATCTAGCAATGTCACATAAGCATGCATCTGACTAACGTCAACTACACGGATAGATACAAGAAGCTCAGCTACCACAGACGGACCGCGTGACGCGCTATGTTAGTAAATTCGTGCTAGGTTCCACAAGGTATGGGGGTTAAAAAGGTTTCAAACAGCAAAAGTGACCTTCAAGGTCGGCTGCATGTCTTGCATTCAGAAATGTACTCAGTGAACCTGTTGGCTGACTGCCAGGAGATTCTACGTGTCTATGTTTACAAGAGAAAGCAGCTGTTAATTGATCCGAAGAACATTACAACATTCTGACTGATGACTGGTCGTCGTCAACTGGTTGTTATCTGAAAAAGTGGACAGAGGGGTGGTGTTCTGATCTGTAATTGGTAAGCCGTAGCACATCTGGACAATCGGAATTGAGCCAGCCATCAGATAGTTTGTTGATTGACGTTGTTGTTGGTGGTTGACTGGGTACTTCAACCTTCCATTTTCGACATAATGTTTTGCATAATTTAAGTTTTGTCTTGTTCTCATAAAATTATTAAAAATCATTAAACAGCTAGTTCGACACACGGTAGAAATGTGGGCACCAATAGTCATTGTACACAGACATACGCAATAACATCTGTTTATCTGGCTTTCACTATCAGAGATGCTCCGTGATGGGTGCGTCCCTTGAAGGAGAACCCTTGGAATTATTGGGATAACCCTTCAAGATGCCAAACCAACCTGTCCAATTACCAGAAGGAACTCAAAGCAATGACTCCTCCAACCTGACTCGTTTTCTTGAATCTTCTACTGACTTTCAGACTGGCTATCCAATAACAGTATTCACTAAACTAATTATATGAACACATACGATATGTTAAACTTGTGCCAACAGACCACAAACATGTCTATAAAATGTACCAGTGCTGCAGGACCATTGGGCGTGATTGTCTTTACAAACATTCCAGTTCGATCTTCGTCAATCTTTAATTCTTCAATAGAAAACCCAAAACCGCGTTCACCCTACATAACCACATTAGCAACTTAAATAAGCGTAGAAACTCATAATTATAACTGCTTGCATACACTATCCGACATAAGAAATTTAAGCTCAAGTTCTATTTGTATTAATCTTAGTGCTTACGTTCGTGTTGTTTATTTACATGATGGTCAATAAAACGGTAGACTTTATTTTTTCGTTGCTACAAAGGGTTCTTCCATATATATTAGTGAGTCATACTTCAGCTCCATCAAAAAATGAAGATCCAAAAATATATGAACAGAACAAAGTGCAAGAATGTAACAATACAAATCTGCAGAGAACCCCATCAAAGGAATATAACAAACAAACCTCATAACTACGGTACTGCTCGTGTACTTAATGACAAAAATACAAAACTACCAAACTAAAATATTAAAAACTATAATATTACCTGAGATACTACTAAACCAACTACCTTTTATCTCTTTGTCAACCTCATTCTGGTACCAGTTCCTCCTTTTCCTACTCACTTATTCCTTCACTCATCACTTCTTCCTCTTTTGATTCACCACTCTGCTCATTCGTAACTATCTCTCTCTCTTTCACTCCCGGCTTAAAACCTACCCGTTTCACAAATCCTACCCCACCCCGTAGTTTCATTTCTTCCTCCCGGACTGCATTCATGGACTGTTACCCCGACCGTTTCTTCTGAGCTACTCGGTTTTTGTTTTTAGTTTTCCTGATTTTTTCGTTTCAGTGCCGTGCGATAGATTAGGCTGGCCATCTCGTCAGCTTTTGAGCGCACGTTAATATACTGTATCGTATTGTATCGTTAAAAGAGGTCAGCTGTACCTCGTAGGTGGGGTGTTCATCTCCCTTCCGTAGGCCTTTAGCCCATAGGTGGATAAACCACTAAAGCCTGTGATGCATGTCCAGTGTGACGCCTGACCCACGGTTACCTACCCAGCCGTAGGGCGTCACCGCCCCTTGGCCGGTACCAATTTATACTGCTTGGTAACAGAGGCATATGGGTATGAAAAACTTGTCTAAGGTTGTTACCTGACTGTGTGGCAGCTGGGAATTGAACTCATGACCGTAGCGTCACAAGTTCAACGCCCTAACCACTAGACTACCGAGCCACCCTTGATATAGGCTACATAAAACAGACTGGTCTGTCGTCTCCTTCCCAAAGTACTGAACACTTTGGCCCATTTACAATCACCAGAAAGCCAGTTCCAGACTGAAAGTATGCTGACACAAAAAGCTCTCACCAATACAATTTCCAAAACTCACTCAGTCCATTTTTGGACTGAGTTTTGGAGTGAGTTTCGACCATCCATCGCCATTATTTGTCGAAACTCACTCCAAAACTCACTCAGTCCAAAAATGGACTGAGTGAGTTTTGGAAATTTGCTCTTCAATTAGCGAGTGAAACCTTCTCGAGGCAGAAGTATGCAACGTTGTCAAAACTCTCGAGATCAACTGGTGACACGTTGCCATTACTCAGCGTTGCACTCAGCTCAGATGACTGTGCCGCATGACTTGACTGACTAGTCGATATAGACTCACCATCCTACAACAAGAAGAACTGGTCAAGACCGGTCTCAAACGTCAATGAACAATGTTGGCCAGTAATGGTTTCCTACGTATAAAAGAAAAACGTGAGGATTCTGAAGGTGACTAAGAGTCATTTAATAATACGTCTTTTGTCCATCTCTGAAGTTATGACCTTACAGCGGCACAGAAAGGCGCTCATCATCATGTCCATTTATGTTTAAGTTGAACAAGGGTCCAAAGTAATTTGACAAAAGGCTGCATCGCCGTTATGTCACCCCTCGAGGATGCGAATGGATTTGTCTGATCTTGACCCCCAACTAACACATGGTTCCATGCAGTTGAACCCGCATAAGGCCTATTCTGGTTACAGCGATTCATAAATTTGTCACTTACTTACTTACTTAGACACTCACCCACTTACTTACAAACCCGGGACCCACAAGAGACAAAAAAATCAAACAGAAAGCAGTAGTAAAGTAATATTAACATCTGCTAGTAAAAAGCTGTTATGCCAAATGAAAACCTCGCTCACCAGAATAGTTCGAGGAAGAACTAGCGTAGACGCATCATCCTGCAGCATGCATCAATATCACAACATACTCATTGGACGACTCGGCAAGACTCATTTAAAAACCATTCAACGTAAGTTGACAGATCTATAATTATATGAAACTAAAAGATGTACTTTGACGCCTCTGCGTCGACGTGGATGCCTTTGCCAGCTCGACGGCCTTCTGTGACCTTGACCTTTGATCTCCAGAATGTAATCAGGTCATCATTAGGGACTAGTAAATATTTCATGCAAGTTTTATCAAAATTGATCAAGCCATTCATGAGATATCGTGGCAAAATATCTGACCGGACGAACGAATGAATGAACGTAAAGGATGAACAGCCTGAAAACATATAAAACTTTCACGTACACTGGCTCTCGGGTGGCAAAGACATAATTACACACTGCAAGACGGGAAGACTGACAACAGCTGCCGAACCTTGACTGGTGCAGCGGCAGAAGTTGCAGCGACCGCCATGTGCGTCTGGAAGTCATTACGCCTGTAATCACACATAACAATAAGCCACACTGAACTGTAAATCTAATCAAAGTCAGCTGATCACGCAAAGTACAGTCACTGTACAATTACTGTACTCACTCTTTATAATATACTGCTACCAATCTTTGCTTCTGGTGAACCAACCTGTTCTCTACGGACCAACAGTCATCCTCTGGACTGGACCTGTACACCTCACGGCTTTAAATATACACATTTCCATCCTGCACCTGTCCCCAAAATAAACGTCTACAAGAAAAAGGAATGTATCAGTTACAGATCGAACACATGTCAACAAATATACTCTACATTGGACCCAATTAGTACTGAGATAGGTGACCATTAGTGAATATATTATGTTAGTATGTAACCAGCCATCCAGGCCAACTCAGCCTTCTACCGTCAACGGACTGGAAAATGTGCACCGGCCAAGGAGGAACAGTGGCAGTGCTCTGCGACTGGGAAGGTAACCGTAGGTTTGGCAGGTGAGCACCCCGCCTACACTTCGCTGTAGGGCATGTCATCTTTTATCTTTTACTTTTACCATTCTTAGTTGGAACATCCTGCCTCAGGGATTGTGATTTTGACAACCTCACTACCAGTCTACTGAGCACATCTGAGAACCTAACACTTGTCACAGTCTTTACCAAGTTCCCAATACAGCAAAGTACCCGCGCACTGACTCTAGACACACAAGTGACTCATTTTAATATTCATAAATATTCATACTAGCCTCAGTAGAACGATGGTTATGTCGGGAGATGTGATGGACCTGATGATGTTTGGAGCGTTGAGGTGTGTGCGACCATGCAGTACCCGCTCGTTGATCTGTCCAACACATTGCAGATTATGTCCCTGCTCGAAACACTCACTAACCTAGAAGAAGCAAGAAGCCAGCACTCACAAGAGTGTCAAAACCCACGCCAGCACTGTTTTTTGTACCTTGTGACCAAGATCTTAGACCTTTTGACCCCAAAATCAATGGGTTTCAAGGACGCACGGCGGAACATTTCTATGTCAAGTTGGTGATCCTAGCTGCATCGGGTTTTGAGGTATGACGCGGAAACAAAACAGAGACAGACAAACTTCAGTCAAAACCCTACTCCAGCGACTGCTGTGGACTTGGATAGCAAGTCAAATGATGCTGCTGACGAGTGCAGGCTACGTTGTTTAACCGCTCAGTTCCTTGTGCTCTTTACAGATAAACGATCAAGCTAGTATAATAATAATAATATGATAATATTATCATAATATGATATGCAAATTAAATTTTTAAAAATTAGCCCTGTATGGTGACTGACGGTCGACTCTTGTCAAGTGACGTTTCTGCCAAGTTCAAAGTCACGTGACACAAAAACTAGGACAAATTTTGCACTAAAACAGGTAAACGATCAAGATGCCGTTTGCGGGGCTGACTCGGGTCAGCCAAAGAAACCATTATTACATGTAGATGAGTGTCCAGATTCCCAATAAGAAGCGGCAATTTTGGGGGTTGTTTACCCCATTGAAAAGCATTGCTAGTGCTGTGGTGTACGCAAAAACGGATGAACCGATCGAGATGACTCATGTGCGTCCAATGAAATGAAAGCCATTCGCCGCCGCGAGAGCGACAAGATGGCGATGCAGACTTTCGTCAAAATTCTTTGACCACTTGTTCGTTTAATAAGTTTCAGAACTTTTCCAAGGGTGGGGGCGGACGCGGAGCCCCCTACTTCCTCAAGTACGCCATCTCATAGTACCTGAAGGAGCTCGTCGCCGACGCGAATGCGTCCGTCGTGTGCGACTGGACTGTCCGGGTGAATTCCGGCCACGAACACGCTCATCGTGTCGAGCTGCGAGTTGCCGGCCAGGTCGAGACCGAGGCTCGTCGAAGGCTCGACCCTCATCTTCACCATGTGTAACTCGCCGTCAAGCTCGCCGTAGCGCTTCGCTATCTCCTCTGCACATTACAGCCACACGGCCCTCAATACCACCTACCAAGTACCAATACTGCAAGTGTTCCAGCCACAGACGTATAAAACGCTGAAACAAAAAAAACGTTAAAATCTTTAAAAAAACGTCCGTAAATGATCGAATAAAAACGTTACCTTATTACCTCATTATGTTCAGCTCATACAATTAGTACAATATACTCGAACTACAAAACAGAATTCTGCAGTCATAATGAGCATGCTTTTTGCCAGCTAATCGGTATAGTGAGTTATGAATAGGTCGGTATGGTTACTGAGGTTAACCGACTCACAAAAATGCTATTTTCTTGCTATCTTTATCGAACGAGCTTCTAGCTTGATAATGTTGTTTAAAAATTAAAAAACGTTGACAAAACAGTTAAAACACGCCGCAAATTGACACAAACAGATAAAACGTAAAAATCGTTTTTCGATACATGGCTTTGGGTATTGGCGTCAAAGACGGAGGAGTGCTGTCCAACAACTGAATTCAGTTTGTGGGTGACAAAAAGATACGGTCCAGTGAAAGCAAGTAAACCTATCACAAGCAAAACTTCATTAAAATTCGATTAATTTCATAAAACCTGTAGAAAAGAAAATGAACAAATGAACCGAAGAACTGAACCCTACTCCAGCGAGGAACGTAGTAGAGTGAAGGTTTCACTAGAATCATCATTCAACATCATGCAGATAGACCCTGCCAAACACTTAACGCATTAGTAATCTACTAGTTATAGAGGCAAATAACATGCGCAGCGCACAATATGCAAAAGAAAACTGCCAACACTTGCCGCAGTTAAAATCGTTCTTCATCCTGCACATGTAACAGCAGAACTGTCACAGATAATAGACCGAGATGCGGTGACGTCACATCAGCAGCAGCAGCAGCAGCATCAGAGAACGAACGGAAGTGGCGGCTATTAATAGCAGACCGCAGGGCGTCAAGAATACGACGCCACACTACATAGGCCTACTTACTAATAACATACCGTAATGCTGCAAGTAAACCTACAGGAACATTATTCGTTAACATGAAGCGTCTTGCATGCTTCAATTATGGGTCCGTCCGTCTTGGCAAACCTGGTTATCGTTAACGACATATTTCCTGCATTAACGTTCACAATAAATACACGGAATACTCCATTGTACTGTCTCCAGGCCAGCCAGCATCGACTGAACGACCGAATAATACAGAATGTAGAACGACAAAAGGCGATTTTTTCACAAACCACGATTACGCTGTTTAAAATCTGAAAATCTCTCACGCGCTTCTTTTCATTGACTGAATTGGTCCTCAGCCAAACGTCGAATGATCACGTGACAACCGAATCGCGTTATGACGCTGGCCGCGTCCAGCGGTTAGCGCAATGCATCGGTCTGGCGTCCGTCCGTCCGCCTGTCCCAACATTTTCCCCAACATTAATAGGGCGCGCGGCGAACACTCAACGTGACTAACGATGCGATGCGACCAGCATTGATTTCCGCCAGACTATTACGAGGACGGATGTACTTGGTACATGAGCACATCTCAGACCGTATCCGAGCCGTGACTTGTAGCCTACCGTGCTAATATAGTTTCTCTCATCCTATAATCCACAGGATGATGTTGCTGCATTTAACGCTTAAATGGACAGAGTTGTTTATTTGTGTGTTAAAGTTACCACAGAAAACAGCTACTTTGTATTATACGGGGGTCCGGATCCGCCCAGGCGCCCATGAAAATGGATATATTCCCCGGAAGCTGGTGTTGGACTTAGAAAATTTGCTTCGACTAGCTAATGTTCATGCCGCAGTTACCAGTTACTCATTTACTGTTTTAAATTCCCTGCAGTTGCTGAGCTGGCGGATTTACAGTTTGTTGATTTAGTGACCTGCTTAGTCAATTTCTCTTTTCTAAAACTGAAAGTTTTCTTTTTCAAACAGCATACGCATACGCAGCAGAAGAAGCCAGCAATCACAACAGTGCAAAGACCCATGCCGGCACTGTTTTTGTGACTCGTGACCTTTACGTGACCTTTTGATCCCGAAATAAACGGGTTTCCAGGACTCATCGTGGAACATTTGTGTGTCGAGTTTGGTCATACTGGCTGCATCAGATTTTGAGATATCGTGCAGGAAAAAAACATACAGACAGACGAACGCCGGTGAAAGCGACTGCGGTCGGCATGGGAATCATGCAACTGATATGTATTCCCGTAGTTGTTTCGCAGACGTGTGAGCTAAGCGTTAATGACAGGTGTTAGTTCCACCACAGCAAGCAGCAGCAGCAGCAGCAACAGCATCGGCAGCGTCCGCTTCAGTTCACATATAATAACGTGAATATACGTCACAACGCCCAACCTCCGAGCGCCAACTACACGTGCTAACCTACTGATAACCAATACATCAGTAAACAAGGTGTCGCCCTAACGGGACGTAACACTACTGGCCCGCCGTGCAACTATAATCAGACTGGAGGCGGCATGACGTCATCGCCTGGCCTGCGCGGGTGAAGCCGCCTGCAGGCCCGCCGTGGAGTGTTACAGACTACGACGACAGACGCCAGCGACCGTTACTAGTCTGGCCCCCTAAACTGTGATCGACTGCCGGACTCCTGCAAGAAAGAATCCTACTCCCTTTAAAACGGCTCTCAAATGCCAGTACCTTAACGGGCCGTTCACACTGAGTGCGGTGCCGAGTGTTCCGGACGCGTCGATACGCGCCCAGTGTGAACGTCGTCATTGCTATCAATGAGTTCGATCACAACTTACAGGCGCGTATCCGCGCCACCATGTTCGCGCGTATCCGCACTGCTCCGCACTCGGAGTGAACGGCCCTTTAAGACTACATCGGCCCACTGACTACTAAATTACACAGGCTAATACCATTCTAGCGTGACTAGTGACAATCGTTGGTGGTGCTGTTGAACTGCTTTATTAGGCAACAGGTACGAAAAGGTAGTTATTTAGTCGATGTGTAAGCGCTTACGCTCAAACCTGACAAACGCTAGCTTCATTGGTACGTCTTAGTACGATTTGTTGAGCAAAATACACATGTGTCAGACTTGGACTGGCCATTGCCATGGCACAGACGCACCCTTCGACGAACACAAGCGCCCTCTATATAATGCACTTTTACAGAAGGATATGATACACTTAGAATGGCGCCCCCTAAACTGCTGCTGATGGCACATCCCCTAGAACAACACCAGTCCGAGTCTGACATGTATTGCTTCTGCTGACAACGTAGGCACCGATACGGCAGATGCAGTATGGGAATTTAAGTAAGTAAGTACGGAAATTTATACACAGCGCCCAAAACTAGCGACAATCGTTGGTGGTTCTGTTGAACTACTTGGTTAGAAAATAGGGACGAAAAGGTAGTTATTTTTGGTCCACGTGTAAGCGTTACGCTCATACCCGACATACCTGACAAACGCTAGCTTTATTGGTACGCTTTAGTGCGATATTTTGAGCAAAACACACATGCATTGCTTATGCTAACAACGTAGGCACCGACACGGCAGATGCAGTACCGGTATTTAATTAAGGAAATTTATACACAGCGCCCAAAAACAACGGTCACTAGGCACTGGTGCCTCGAACAATTAAATACGTTTTCAGTTTGCGGTATGAATCAAATCCGGCTGACGGTCGTAGGTCGGCAGACCATTCCAAAGTCGCGGCCCGGCAGCAGCGAATGCCCGATCACCAAGACGTATTTTTCGTAAATTAGCAAGAAAGTAACAATGTTTCTAAAGCATAAATAAGCAACAGTCATCACACTGCGCTGGGGTCAGTTCACTATCAAACAGCCGCTAACATTGTTCGTATATCTGACGACCTGTCGCAAGTACCACGGTAAGCCGTTCCACGCACGCGCATTGTCGTGTGCTAAAAAGCTGACAGGTAGCCAGCTTAATCTACAGCACGAAATCATAAGGAAAAAATAACGTAAAAACAAAAAGCAACACCAAAGCTTCTGTCGCAAAAACCGCCGTGTCTGCGTGGAACAACGTCGGGTTCGCCTCCCCATTAGTGGGGGAGGCGGACCACCCACTGCTTTAACGAGACGGTATCATATTAACTGTAGTGCAGTTGCATCACTGTGACACGCAAAAGTGAGTAGGTAAAATATTTCTCAGGCGCAAAATAAGCCATAGAGTCCGAATATGAAATACAGCACATCAGGTGACACGGGGAAAACGCAAAATATTGATCTCAATAGGTGTGGTTCGGCCATTGAGTAGCTATGTATGGATGTCTATATAGAGCGGCACACGCCTAGTAGGCCTAATGCGCATACACACAAGCATTGGCTTTAGCATGATTCGGACTAGCAATAGGATGCATACCATAATGCACTGCGTACAAGCGATGCGGCCTAACCAGCAGAAGCCAGCACTCACGAAAGCGTCATGACGCACGCCGGCGCTTGCCGACTGCAAAAAGAACTCCGCGCACGGAAAAATCGGCGGTCTGCAGCATCGGCTGCGCGGAAGTGATGCGGGAAACCCCAGCGTAGCTCAAGCATGCAGCAAACGTCAATACTGCGTTTCGTCTGAAGATACAACACATACGTCTTATAATTACTGGCCCGCCTAATGGGCCAGTATTGCTTTGCTCGCTGGCGTCTGTCGTCGTCGTCTGCAACACTGCCAGTGGGCGGGCGGGCGACACTCCACGGCGTGCCAGTAGTGTTACATCCCGCGACCCCGTCACCAGACTGAAATTGTCAATGGGGCCCATCCGGGGGCCGGGGCCCGTATAGCCTATACCCGCGCCATGTCCGAGCATCGATGCTTCCCAAAGAGACTAAGTACTCATAC
>Ga0209780_1000732_pt1 | contig 19042 bp, 16 predicted proteins | sample WorMetexBAHAMAS2_FD_187384 | JGI IMG/M metagenome (GOLD analysis project Ga0209780, IMG submission 187384) | Marine gutless worms symbiont microbial communities from Max Planck institute for Marine Microbiology, Germany - Inanidrilus exumae... | ecosystem: Host-associated > Annelida > Digestive...
TATAACACACTAAAAAGAGATTACCAAATATGAAATACATGCTTGACAAGCTTATAATTATGAGTGTCATATGAGGGGAACACTCTTCCCCACACCCCACACCCCTCGGCGCCTCGATCCTCGCGCCTACGACGCTCGACTTGACTCGCGCCTTCGGCACTAGCGCCAATAGCACGGCGCTCGACTTCGGCGCCTACGGCGCCTCGGCCCCAGGCGCCTCCATTCGCTCTCTCGCCATACCTTCTGGATCCGCCCCTGGCCGGTTCTAAAAATTGTTCACGGCGCCGCCGACGCCAATGGCGGCTCAAGGCCGTCAAGACAGGCAGATCATTGCAGGTCACTATGATATCTAGACAGGTCAGGGGTCAATTAGGGTGTGGTTTTAGCAAATGAAATTATACTCGCTCAGCCATGGTGTAAGGTTTTCAGTAAGGTCATTTTGACCCTGTCACGTTCTGGTGTGTAGCGCCGCCATTGGCCGAGGCCCGGCGAGTGGGCGGAACTGTAGCTTGGAGTCCGTGGAGGTCGAAGTCCCGGGTTGACTGAGCCAGCCACATTAACCCCGTAGCTACGTCAATGAAAATGCTATAGGACGGAAGATGGACACGACCTCCGTTGGGATCTCGTCGAGTGTAGCAGTAGCTGCGGCATTTCCAGACGTCGACGCCGTACTCCGAGGCTTCGTCGTCGCTGAAGGGTCCTAGGCACTTGTCCCATCCTCCGTGAGACATGCGACCACCATCAGCAGCCAACCTGCTCTTCACTCTTTTCTACACGCCACAGTGTACATAGCGTGCTATTGCAGAGAGACCGCGCGACGCACTATGAGTACGTTTATACGCCACAGTGGCAGAACACAAATCAAATCAATATAGCATACAAAATAGAATACAGAAAAATAAGAAAAACAGAAAAGAAGAAAAAATATACACAAAATATACAATAAGAAGTAGACCACAGCTAAAAACTTGTATACGTCATACAAGTCACACATCAAACATAATTAGGCCTATCAACGCAGACGGAAGTCGCGGGGTATGGTTTCAACGCCGTTTGTCTGTGTGTCCGTCTGTTTTTCTGCACGATATCTCAGAAACCGATGCAGCTATGGATCATCAGACGTGACATATAAATATTCTACGGTGAATCCATGGAAACCCATCTATTTTGCGGTCAAAAGGTCAGAGGTCACAGGTCATAGCACTATTCAGTTGAAATCTTGTCAAGTGCTGCACAGCTGTACGAAACATTACTCCTGAAAAGGCTTGCAGCAGGTGATGATGATGATGATGATGATGAAACGTGGATTTATATAGCGCATCGTCATAAAATAAACAATTAAACATATCGTAGATAATATTTTCTTACATAGTCTCCGAGATATTATCAGTTATTTCCCCAAATTCATAGAAGTCACAACGTTGTGTGAGTAAGTAAGTAAGAATATTTGTACACGGCGCAAAAAAAGCAACAGTCCCTATGCGTGACCCTGAACACATCCCGTCATGAGTAACCTGTTATGCATGCACTATTACGCCTTAGTATCAATCAGCACACCGAATTTGAAAATGCCTAACTTCACCCATTCCAAAGATATGATTTGGGTCCCCAAAATTAGATAAAACATGTCACGTGACCCCGACCACGCCCATTAGGGAGTAGTTGGTTATCTCAATGTCAACACTTGACGACTCTAGCTTCTAACGGTGCAATTTCCACCGACTTTGAGTGACCGCGAACTACCCCAAACCACCCCATTTTCTACAATGTGCGTCGATCTTCATATATTCGTAATCGGTGGGGAGAGTTTTCAAATTTAGTAGGTAGGTTGATTACGTCACGCCCTAGTCTACCAATGACAAACCAACCCTGGGATTTTTTGTTGAGTGGTACATGTGCGATAGCTAAGCTTCTTGTAAATTTGGGGCTCCAATCATATTTCTAGAACGTGGTTGAACCAAGAGTAGTCAAATTTGGGAAATGTAGGCTATATAGAATGTTATCTTTGAGATGACAGCATGCAGTCCTTGAAAAGGGCGTGTCTTTCTGATTCCAAAATAAATGAGTTTTTAGCACTCATAGTGGAACATTTCTATCAATATGGTGATCCTAGCTAGAGCGGTTTTAAAGAGACAGACAGACAAACGCCTGCTTTTTGTGCCTCGTGACTTTTATCTGTGACCTTTTAACCCCAAAATAAATGGGTTTCCAGGACTCATGGTGCAACATTTCTATGTTAATTTTGGTGATCCTAGCTGAAGCGGATTTTTTGATATCGTGCGAATAAACAGACAGGCAGACAAACGCCGGTTAAAACCGTACCCACGCGACTTTCGTCGGCGTTGGTAATTAAGTTATCGTACCTTTAACTTGGCGCCACTTTTGCTGTTGCTGGCTGAGTAAGATCTGGGAGGTGAGTAGGCACACTGATAGCAGTATTTAGCTGTAAACAATTAAACATAAATATATTGAGAGACATCAAAACGCATGCAAACATACTGCGCACGTTATTAACTGCTATGTTCAGAAGCATAGAAGACTAAGTACACTTGTTACGCTGGCCGCGTCTAGAGGTAAGCGTAATGTAACGGTCTGGTGTCCGTCCTTCCTTCCGTCCGTCCCGTCTTTTTTCTAACCTCAGTAGAGCGTGCGGCGCATACTCAGCATGACGCACCAGGGGGCAGCATGCGACGCGGCCAGCATGCATTTCGGCTCCAGTGTAAGGAGGACCGACTTAGGCCTACTTACTGTAATCATAGAATGAAAATGGCTAAGCTTTATACATACTCAGGCTACTGCAAAATGTTTAGCGTCGTCACCATGACATTATAAAGGGATTTATTTATAAACTTCAGTTATAATGAGTAACGCAGTCACGGAATTTCGGTATATTTTTGCGAGACGCTATTCCTTAGCAAGATATGTGATGTGGTAACAGTATAATATTCTGTCCGTCTATCCGTCTGTCACCTTGACTTCGCCGAAAATTTGGTGAGGTTTCTTGTAAAGAGCGTACAGGCCAGATGAATGACTTTGAATTGATTCCAACGGTAAAAATGGATACTAGACATCTCGTGGAAGGATCATTTGGTAGAGAATTTCTGTAGATCTATAATCAGTGCGGAGTTATGGACGCCTGAAGTCGAAAGACGTTAAACATTTTGGAGGAATGTTTGCGTTTTTTTTAGAAAAAAGACCCCTTACGGTAAAATTTTCAAAATTCTCTTCCGAAAGTTTTCATCGCCTCACCGATCGAAGTGTTGTATGCAAATTTCGGGAAATTTGGCGGATGGGAAATGGGTGAAATTGTGCATTGCTTGCTTGCCAAAAAATTTCGCCTGGCTCTCCAGCTGTCGCTACTAAGCGTATCGCGTCCAAAATCTGCCAGGGCCAGCCCCCGGCAATGCACTCTGAGTATTCCAGATCTAATCCACATGGGTTAACTTTCGGCGGAGTTACAGCCGAAAGCGTGAACACCGACAAAACGTGCCGTAAAGTGAATCCAATATTCGGCTAAAGCCTAGCTTCGAGACGAATAATTATTTATGATAATGTCAGACGGAATAACTTTAGTTCAGACAACTTGCACGAAATTAATCGACACTAGTACACTACTTAACAAAGCTGGAGTGAAGAGGGAACTGTTAGACACTGTCAAAGCAAGGAAGCTAGCATACTGTGGTTACACCATTAAGAGACAAGGGAGTTGCCTGGAGAAAGAGATAATGAGAGGAACAATGCCAGGTGCGCGCAGGCGAGGAAGACCACGCACAGCCTCGATGGGCAACATCAATACGTGGAAAGGACTCCCCGTGGAAGAGTCAATCAGAATGACAGAGGACAGAGATAAACAGAGAAAGTAGGTACATGGTGTGGCCAAGCCTCGGACCCAGAACGGCTAAAGAACAGAACAGTTACTGTACACTACGTTTCAACGTCGTGGATTCGTCGGTGTGTAAGAGTGAGGTACCTTCAGTGCGGTAGCTGGGCAGTATATTGTGGACACTGAGATCACGATGGTTGACTGGGCTCGTCGGAGTGCGGCTGCTGACACTAAGAGATGAAGATGCCGACATTGCCGTCGCTGACATCAACATCACGAAGACGATCGTTGTCGACAATGATGACGTCATTGTCACTCTAGACTGACAGTTAACTGCACGACAGGACAAACGCCGTGCAACAGATGACTATATAGAAGAAGCCAGCACTCAAAAGAGTGCAAAACCCCATAACCCATACCGGTACTGTTTTGTGCCTCGCGACCTTGACCTTTGGCCTTTTGATCCCAAAATAAATGGGTTTCCAGGAGTCATGGTGGGACGTTTTTGTGTCACGTTTGGTGATTCTGGCAGCATCGGTTTTTGAGATATCCACTTAAGTTGTAGGCAAAAATTAACGAAAAGGAACTCAAGGTATAACAAGGGATAATCTGTCGCATGATGGAGACCGTACAACGCTCACTGTAAATCGAAGTCAGCGTCAATGAAAATCGATGTAATTCAGTTTTATTACCACGCGCGGTATATGCCGTCATCTTGTATCTGTCCGTCCGTCCGTTTGTCTGTCTGTCCGTCTATCAGACGTCGGGATTCTACGAAGAAGGTTAAACCTAAGATCACGCGTTAACCGTTAACAGATGACTGGCGCTAGCTGGCAGCGTGTGATGTTACGGTTATAGGACTACGTCAGTAGTTCGCTGTCACGACATCCATACACGATAACGAATCCAATAAATACTATGTTTCGTAATGCTATACCACACCACAGTCCTCATGCATGCGAGAGGAGAGATAGAATGACAATTAAGCAGGGTTCTCATTTCAGCCGTAACGTGCAAGAAACGTACGTAACCTAATGTACACGTTACGGCCGCAGTGAGAACGCTACTTGACAAGGCCGGAGGAAGGCATAGGCGAGGCAGGCACAGGACCTCGCGGTCTGGGCGGCTTCGCGCTCTGTACAAACAGGACTCCGCTACTGCTGACAGACCCGCGCGACGCTCACCAGCTCACAGACGTCGACGGTGAGTATGAAAAACTGGTGACCGATAACGGTAACCAGTTTACCACCTAAATTGACAGCACATGAGACGATCAGCCGTTCCAGAGATATGGTTCGTGCCCACCAAAACTTAAATGGTTCACGTGACCTAACAAAGCCCCTTTCGTGAATAGTTTAGCACTTGCTACGATCAACCTATCTACCAAATTTGAAGACTCTATCTCCACCCACCACGAACATATAAAAGGCGATAAAAAATATCCAAAACGGCGTGATTTGGGGTACGGTAGCTAGTGTCATTCAAGGTTACTGGAAATAGTATCATTCGATAGAGCGCATACGAGTTCCTATTAGCGTTCCATGTCCCCATCTTTCACCGTTTCTGAGATATAGCGAGATATTGATCGAAAATCGCCGATTGAAACGTACCCCCACCAGTATTTGGCTTCCCCGTTTGGTGTGACCCCGTTGGAATTTCGCTGAGAATTTTGACAGCAGAAAACTAGAGTCTCTGGGCTATCCTACGGCGTTATTTGCGTTATCCTATGTTTAGCAGTTTTTGTACAGTGCCTGCTTGTGACCGACTGACGGACAGACGGACGGACGGAGAGAGAGACGCACGATGACAGCATATACCTCGCTAGCAAAGCGTCGCGCGGTAAAAACTGATGTTCATTCATACCGCACGCTACTGTCATTAACTGCTGCCGTAACGTGCACGATGCGTAGGTATTACGTAACGCGCGCGTTACTTACGATACGATACGATACGATGCGGTAGATTAACGTGCGCTCAAAAGCTGACGATATGGCTAGCTTAATCTAGCTCACGGCCCAGAAACGAAAAATAAGGAAAAAATAAAATCAAAAACCGAGCAGCTCAGAAGATACGGTGCAGGCAACAGTCCATAGAGGCAGACCGGGAGGAAGAAGTGAAACTACGGGGGGGGGGGCTTAGGTCAACGCCCTTCGACCGCGATCGAACGTGGGCGAACGCGGGGACGGTGTAACAAATCTAGCGTGTTCTTGCTGTCGACGGCCGTAGCTGGCCTTCAACGCTAGATTTTTGAGACCGACCCCGCGTTCGAACACGGCCGCAGTGAGAACGCTACTTAAGACTGTGCGGCTATTTCCGCTGGAAATGGATTCCTCGTTAGGTCTGTCCGACACACGGCGGTTGTACGTGGAATCATGCATTCGTACTGATGGGTTCCTCTGAGCGAAACGTTACTGTCAATTGATTCAGGTTTGTATCAGTACCAGTTGTTAATTTCTGCAATAAGCTGTCGACTCGTAGAAACCAGTTTGTCTCGAAGGACGGATACAATACAGACACACAATAGTAACAATTTGTTGTAGTCCATATTTTACGGGCGGCCGCGTCCATTACGGAAAAAGTAACGTAAAGTTCTGGTGTCCGTCCGTCTGTCCGTCTGTCTCGTCGGCATACTCACCGTGACTCACCATGGGCAGCATGCGACGCGGCCAGCGTATGTTTCGGCCCGGCAATAAGGAGGATATACCGACATCGGCCGCTGACCATTGCGATCGGCTGATGTATTGACGTGTGCCACAAGAAGAACACGAACGCGTCTCGGTGACAGGAGTTTTTCCGTCGCTGGACCGTGTCTCTGGAACTCTCTGCCTGTTTGTGACGGCCTCGTAGTTGGCCACAGTCACGTGACATCACTGGCCAGCTGAGTGCTGCTGGCGGACGGAACGACTGGACGCCAAAGACCGCTGGGGGCGATGGAGCGGAACGTTGTCATTGAACGAACGTTGTTTTATATGCTTAGACATTTATATTGAGAACAAAAAGAAGAAAAATACTTTGTAGTCACAAATACTGTCATACTGTTACATTACGTGACAGAGACATCTCAGTCACTTACAGTTTAAGAGACTTTTGTTTGTCTAGGGCTGCGGCGCATAGTGACTGTTGCTATTCTTACTTACTTACTTACTTACTTGTGTTTATATGTTACAGACGACCAAATATGTACTACGCGGTTATACTTGCTGTCTACGTCTACACTATATACGTTTTGTCATTTTATTTTCGATAATGTAGCAAGCTTTTACCATCTTATGTGCGTTTGTAATGCATACATATACTAGAAACTGTGCATTTCTTACTTATACAGACTGGCTATGCTACGGCCACCTAGCGAATAACCTTTAAAAACCAGCGCTCAGCGTATTTTAGTCTACGTACAGTCACCTCGCACGCAAATGCACCTTAAGATCTCACGGGTTACTGGACCAGAGTTCACCAAATTTGTAGCTGTAGTAATTTTTTCATCGAAAGTGTTAACGCAACAATCCGCGTTGCGATCCGTCCACGCATTGTCGAACGACAGGGGCGACATTTTAAAAAAGAAAGTAACGTCGGTAAAACATAAGCCCGTCGACGGCATTGCGATGCTGGGCGGGCTAATGAATATCAGAAACACATTTAAATTTATACAGTTGTTAATAACTTACTGTCTTGTAGTGGCGTTGCGAACAGAATTTGCGATGCAGTCCACTGGGGATTGGACGCAGGAAACGTTGACTGAGTATACCAGACAGGAAGTTACAGCTATGAAAACGCGACAGAAGCACCATTGCATTTGCAGCGTGATTCAGTGGTGGCCATTAAGCTTGTGTCAAAGATTCTTATTGCCGTTGCTGCAGTCCTGGGAGCACTGACCAACATGTTGGTGATGATCGGTTTTTGCCTTGCTGGGCGATCAAAGATGAATGTCAGCATAGCCAATCATACGACCCTTGAACAACTCACGTTTTAGTGGTCTTTCAAAACCGTCGTTTTGGAGACACCTATACCAGTGCGGTCACGACAAACCGTTGGCATAATATACAACAAAGAAAGGAACACTTAATGAATATCAGCTTCGTCGCTTGCTGCGACCTGGCCTGTTCATACGACCCTTGAGCTGTTCGCGTGTGTGATGGTGGCGTTGAGATCCTCAATGGCGGTAGCCGGAATGTTTAAGAATTACAGCGGCTCGGGCCTGTCTGGAATGATCCTGTGCGAAGTGGTCGACAGTGGAACCCTGAGAGAAATTGGGATTTATGGAGGAAAGGCCAGCATGGTAGTACACACACTTTACTGCTACTGGAAAGTCGTTCACCCAGTCCACCATCGCAAGTACTACCGACGTTGGGTGGTTCACGTCGGCTTGGTCCTTCCGATGCTGCTCGGCGTTGTTTTCAGTTTAACACAAGCCCTTGCGACAACTGGTATTATAAACGGAACATGCATCCGGAAAGCCTACTTGCCGTCTGACTTCGCATTTAAGGTACAGTATGCTCTTCACGTGTGTACACGCTTATCTATTGCATTTTGTACTCTGCATTTTTATTATCACCTACTGCTTTTATTCATTTTGCTTCGTTTCGCTGTTGCATGTACGTTTGATACATGCCATTAAATATTAGTTACTTACTTAGTTTTTTACTTACTTACTTACTTACTTACTTACTTACTTACTTACTTACTTGCATTCGATGTTATGCTCATTAATGACGATAAATAGCCTAGCAATAAATATAGCAACAAGTTTAACTGCACAGCTTGTGATCGTTGTAAATGGTAGGTTCAAGGAGTGTTCATTTTCATGTGGAATTTTTTCATACCGATGATCATCTGTGTTCTTGCCTATTGGAAGATCTTGGTGGCAATACGTCGCCACGCGAGCGTGATGCCGACCAGTCGCCGAAACATCATTGTCGTAAGACCAGCCGCTGGACCAATCACTGAGACGACACTGGCCAATAACGCTTCGGCCTCTGATAATATTGGAGGAACGGCAAGAACCGCAGCAAATCAGAATAATCCCAATGGATTCTCGAAGGCAAAAATAAACGTCATAAGAACCATGATCCTCATCATTGTCTGTTTCGTTGTTTGCTTGATGCCCTACGATGTCTACTGGTTGATCAGAGATTTGACGGTATTTCTATATTTGTTTGTTTGATTGTTTGTTTGTTTGTTTGTTTGCTTGCTTGCTTCTTGCTTGTTTGTTTGTACCGCGCAATTAACATGTATTTTTAAGTTAAATAGTTGTAGTTTTAAAATTAAACCAAATATTGTAACGAAATTTGCTTCATGTATGGCCTGAATCCTTCTTTGTAGAAACTACATATTTAGTTTAAAAATCTGCTACAATTTCGGCACCCTGTACAAATCATAAAGCGTATATGTCTGTCGTTCGTTCGTCTGTCTGTCCCATCTTTTCCCAACCCTAATTGGGCGCGCGGAGCATACTCAAACGTGACTTATCCTACCAGGGAAACACGACGCGGCCAGCGTACATTTCCGTCCGAATATTACAAGAACGGACATACACTACTTGTTTACGCCACATCTGGTTGTGTGTGTTTTAAGGTATCTCGTTTCTCATCTCTCAGTCTGAACGTCCCGTTTGCAATGTTCATACTGTTGGTTGGTTTCTCCAGCATCCTCCTCTATTCGATCATCTATCTATCGCACTAAAATGTCGCAAGGAGCGCGCTGGTGGGATTCGTGCAGAGAAATGCAGCCAAGCTCAGGCGTCAGCAGACATAGATCACCACTGCTTAGCACAACGGTATCTAAGTAAATTCAGTCGCTCGCTTTTGGCAACTTCCGTTCGCAAACTTATTATTTGTTGCGAATTAAATGATTCAGGTTAAACGTAATTTAGTGTAAATCTGACGTGTATATTGAAATTATAAACAGTGTTTAGGGTTTACCTTTTTTTACAAATTTCTGTAGCGACGTTAGAACTTCTTATGGGCGTTTGCTAAACAACATGATTTTAATAATCAGTTCATTGAAGAACAGTATGTGCCTGAAGTTCGTTAGAGATTTTGTACTGCAGATTGAGAACTACCAATGTATAACTGTGAATACTAGGCATATATTGCTATTTTAATAGTGTCAAAACACACAACGTTGTAACGTTTTTGTCATTTATTGTTTATTGTAGAGTTTAATTTGGTGCATTCTGCGAACACTGAAACGTTGCAGTCGTAGGCCTATTTAGCAGAGGCGGCGGCATTGATAGTGAAGCGTCGAACTGATCTCACTAACACCGATAGAATGTTCACACCAACAAGCACCGAATGAGTGAAAAGTCTCTGTTAAGTCGATTTATTGTTGTCGTAAACGACGTATCTTTTAGCGTTGTATGGCTAGCGACATCGACTGTCGTACCTAGTCTCTGCTTGAGAGTTAAGTTGCTTTCTCACTGCGGCCGTCGACGTTCGTGCCGTCGACGGCGGTCGACTGCGATCGCACGTTTGCGAATGCGGGAAACGGTCTTAATCAGTGTTAGAAGTTAGAATTGCCGTCGACGGCAGTAGCACGCCTTCAATGCTAGATTTTTTAGACCGTCCCCCACGTTTGCACACGTTCGATCGCGGTCGACTGCCGTCGACGGCACGTAACGGTTGTCGACGGCCGTAACGTGCCGTCAACGGCCGCAGTGACAACGCTACTTTGCAGTCCGGTACGTTCGTTGCCTTTTTCAGAAAAGATTGCGTGACGATACCCCTGTTTGTAAAGTCTTTGATGCTGCGGTTGACGCTATAATTGACTTGAGTGGGCGAGTGATGACGTCATTGGTCGACTGATGTGGCTGCTGGTTTAGAGCTAAAAGCAGGTGAAAGTTTAAATTTGGAGTAAAATCTGATAAAATGGATCAATTCAATGGTGAACTTCACAGCTACTGTACTATAGCGTAGAGAACAAAGTAATTTAATAGTTATAGTTGACTTTCGAAGAAACTTGGACAAAGCAGAACGACGGTCTCTCGGAATGCGCCACAGAAAATCTCGTAGCGTTCCTCTCACTGGACAAGAAGTCAATATAGGATCACGATACCTTCTGAAAAGATCGTGCTACATGTACCTCGGCTGTCGTCAACTCCATCGGCTGCAGCTTTCTGCGCTAGCGCACCTATGGGTACGTGTGACGTTACAGTATTACAGTGGTCCAACTGCCATTAAATATCATTGCATATAGACCACTGTTATTCTCTGCGGCTCTACTAATATTGACATTTAGCATACATTATTTATCAAAGAACAGCAACACGAAATGACTGACCAAAAGATTTTGACGAAAAGCTGCGGCTACAGCTACGGTTAATTAAACTTATTAGGCAAACCGAGTACAGGAGGAATATCAGACGGGAAAAATATAAAACCATACATCCATCTTGCTTCATACGAAAAAAATATCGGGCACAGACACTGCAACTTATTGGTATGTTATTTAAATAAATTCAATTTTACTACCTGATTGTAGTAAGAACGTCGAAGGCGCAGATCAGGAATTGTTTAATTCACCGAACCTCGACGTCCATGTGTATACAGAATCAACAAAACTCGGGTCTACAATAAATGCTAGTAAAACGAACACGCTGCTAACGATTAAGACGTCTGGCTGTGACAGTGTAGGCCGAATGCGCCCGCTCCGGTGACGTCATCAAATATTTCCCGGAGGCGATGAAACAACATCTGCAGTAGCACGTGTACTCGTGGCGACTGCAGATACGACTTTAACAGCTGTTGCACGTGACAAAATTAAGTGACAACTATGTTAGGCCTATAACTTTTTATTATTTGTATGCAAAACTCAGCAGTATCATTAATCATTAACTTATAAATATGAACAAGATATTTCCTAGCGGTACGTAACACTACTGGAAAGCCGTGGAGTGTCGGCCGCCCGACCGCCTGCGGTCTGAGCCTGTAGCAAGCTGGACACTCAGAACGAATGAAGAAACACGTCTTGAGTCTTGACGCCTTTGAGATAAATGGGCTGAGAAAGATTCTGCCGGTTTCGTGGACCGCAAAGAAAACAAATAGTTGGTTCTTAACGAAGATAATAATAATAATAATAATAATCCGATTTGTAAAGCGCCAGAATGTCAAAAGACTTCCGTGGCGCTAGCGGACAGGAACAGTCGTGCGAACTAAACCGGATTGAAAGATAAAGTAAAGGGGCTATGTTAGACACTGCTAAAGCAAGATAGCTAGCATACTATGGTCACAATATGAGGAAACAAGAGATTTACCGGAGAAAGCGATGCAAGGAACAATGTCAGGTGCATGCAGTCGAAGAAGACCATGCACGGCCTGGAAGGACGACATCAATACATGGACAGGACTCCCCGTAGAAGAGTCAATCAAAATGACAAAGGACAGAGATAAATGGAGAAAGTACGTCCATGGTTTGTCCAACCCTCGGATCGAAGACGGCTAATTTAACCGCTAAAGAATAACAGACTGAGCAATATAGTTGAATATACGCCGAAGTTTTGGTTTCCCGTACTTTATACACAACCATTTGAGTTGCATATTCTATGGGTGTGTTGTATTCGATTGGATTTTTTTAGTATAAACTGGACATTTTACAATAAGTACAGTATTGTGCCAAACTGAGCGTAGAATTATTGTTATCGTAATTCTCTTTACTACCACCTCCCAACAATTCTAGCAAGGTGGCACTTTCTAAATTGCACAATTACTGGCTGTTTACAGTGGTGTAGTGGTCAATTTTACTTTGGGGGAGCGCCTCCCTCCACTGCCCCTTCCCTCCCCTGCCTCTTCCCCTTTCCTGCCCCTCTTTCCAACCTTTTATTTGTACTTGTACTTATAGATTGATGGGCTGAGAAGCATAGCTTTAATTGCCAATATCAGTCCAGTGCTTGTCAAGCCGCTTCTTGAACGCATTCGTGGATTGTGCGGTTATAACGTGCTCAGGAAGACCATTCCAGTGTGGTACCATTCTGTGATTGAAGAAAAATTTTCTGACATTCAGTCTGGATCTTTTAACGAAGTGCTTCATACCGTGTCCTCTCCTCTCAAGTTGTGTGTTATTTGACAATTCAAAACAAGTAGCTCAGCTGTCGCTGACAAACCCGCACGACGCACTGCATCACAGCAAACAGCCAAATTTCAAAACAGTCACGTGACCACACCTCTTTTGTGGGTGATATGTCATCCTGTTGCTAGAATTGATATAGCCTGCATGTGTACAAAATCTGACGACTTTAGTTTCAGCCGTTCCAGTGATATGATTGAAGCCCCAAAATTTTAACGGGTCACATGACTTCACCACACCCCTATCAGGGACGGTTTGTCGTCCGTAGGCTGTGACTTGCACATTCAACCTGTACATCACATTTGAAGTTTTTGCGATCACCAATTACGAAGATGCATAAGGCAACGCAAAATGTAGAAATTGAGGTGCTTTAAGGTGGTTAGGGGGTCACCCAAGGTCATCGGCAACATAACCATTCGATTGAGTGCATATGACTTCCTATTCAAATTTAATAAGAAACTATGAAGCTATTTTGTACCGTTCTTGAGATATTGTCACTTATTTTCCCAAAATTAAAGAGGTCATGTGATGCTGACCATGTCTCTTTCAGGGACAGTTTGTCATCCGTAGTCTGGGACTTGCTATGATTAACATGCACACCAAATTTGAAATGTCTAGCTTAAGCCATTCCAGAGATATCTTAGGGGGATTAAATATTTAAAAATGGGTCATGTGACGTGACCACACCCATTTCAGGGACAGTTTGTCATGTAGGCTGGGACTTGCTATGTTTAACCCACATACCAAATTTAAAGTGTCTTCATTTACCTGCAACAAAGAAATGAAAGGCAATGCCAAATGTAAAAATTCTGGTTTTGAGCCACCTTTTGGGGCTTACGGGTAACACATAGGGTTTATCTATGGCTTGATGGAAAGCGCATTGTTGACTTCCTATTAGCGATAATTGAACTTTTTTTGCTAGCTCTCACAGCTGCGGCACTATTAAGCAAAATCTGTCAAAATCGACGTTTTCTGTAGGGGTGGGTCACTTTGAGAGCAAATTATAGGTAGATGTGGATGTCGCTTGCAATCCGTCTATGGACCGTTAGATAGAGGAATGATGTAGCTACAACTTTGCTGCTGGAATTTTTCACACAAAGAAACTTTGTAGCAGACGTTTTTCGACAGAAGTTGAATTTTCTGGCAAAAACAGCAAAATAGCGTTTTGTGCCACCATTTGGGGGACTTAGGGGTATCATACACGGTTCATTTATGGCTCATTGGAAAGCGCGTAGTCGACTTCCTATTTGTGCTAATTGAACTTTTTCACCAGCTCTCAGTTGAGGCGCTATGGGCAGATATTGGTCGAAATTGTGGGGTTTGAAAGGGGCATGGGTCAGCGCAAATTTCAGGTGGAAAGGGGGGGTTGTCCACCAACGACTCACCAGCCCTAGTTTGGACAGTTACTGTTCAACTGGATGCTTCTCCTGTAGTTTCTGCAGGTCTTCCCTGTAGGGATAGACTTGGCTGTCATCTGACAGATAATCCCAGTATAGCAGCTTTGAGATTACCATCCTCTAGCTTAGCATGAGCAGCTTATGCAAAGACAGATGAAGCTATTATTATGATTATGATCATCATTACCAGTGTTGTTTCGCTCAAGGTTGCATGTGTTAACACCGCCGATGACATGTCCACGTCTGATAACATTTTTGTGAACTTTTGTCCAGTAATTCCTGAATTTTGCAGGCACATTTTTATCCGTAAAGGCAAAAATATGCATGCTTTCGTTGTTTCCACCAGAGTTACTCCGGAGTTGCTAGACTGATCTTCACCAAACATTTGGCAAATATAGAGGAGTAAATAACAGTTTACAAAAACATCCAATTATGACGGCTAAAGGGACAGTGCCTGGCAAGGAATTTAGTGGATGGAACAAATTGGCACACAAACTGTCGCCAGCATAACTCCAAAGTGACTGGACTGATCTTCACCAAACTTTCAGCACAAGGAGAGGGATTAGCGAGCATGATAGTGACTTACTTCCATAGTGATAAGCTCAAGTTTGTGTCGTATTCCACTGTTTGATATGTCAAAGGAGGTTGGCATGGTAGGGACATTTTTGGGTTGATTTAGTTGTTGGTGTACACTGTAGTCATTTGAGTCCACCTGCTCAGGCGTTATTGCATCAGTCTTCACTAAATATAAATTATACTGCATTATGACACTAGAGTGACAGATGATGTAAATTAAGCTTGGTTATCATTGGATGAGTGTATGAGTCTAACTGTAGCAGCAGTTGCTGACTGTCATCAACCATTCCATACCAGTGTTAATTTTTAAGTGACATTTGTTTAGAGTCATGGGTCGTAAGGTCCGTCTGAGCGCGGCTGCGAAGGCTGCAAGAAAAAAACGAGCTAACAGGTCGCGGTCATTGATGATCAGGTGTCCTGAGAATTCAGCCCAGCAGACGCAGCAAACAAGTGAAGTTGCTGATACAGCTGTGGAAGAAACGCCACTAACTCGGTAATTGCCGAATTTTCAGTTTTGTCTTATGTTTGATGTAATATCTGCTGACATTTATGCTGTAAATTATCCTTGTCATAGCTAGATGTTGATTATAAGTACAAAATTAGCAATTTGAGAATATGGACACCACTGCCTGACCATTTCATCGACAGACAACAGTATAAGTGATTGGCTGTAATGGTGGAGTATCAGTATTCGCCTATTTATGACATTTACCACAGTGCTGTTATGGCTACAGAGTATTTACTGCATACGATACGATACGGTATATTTATGTGTGCTCAAAAACTGACGAGATGGCCAGCTTAGTCTAGTGCATGGCATAGTAACGAAAATAAGGGGAGAAAACGAAACCGAGTAGCTCAGAAGAATCGGTCCGGATAATGGTCCATGAAGGCAGTCCGGGAGGAAGAAGTGAAACTATGGGGGGCAGGATTTGTGGAAAGGTAGCTTTTAAGCTGGGAGTGAAAGAGAGGGAAATGCAATGGTGTTCTGCCGCATTCTGGCACCAGCTCATATGTCATTGATGTGCACTACTACAGCAGTGTGTACTGAGCAGCGTTGAATGTAGTTGTGGGAATGAAAAACAGAACTCTTTGTACGATGCAGTGCGACTCCGGACACAGTAATGATGAGTTAGTCTGTGCCAATTTATGACATACGTAATTTGTTTGAATGTTTCTGATTTCTATAAATGGTGGCACATGCAACTGCCTTTTAGAGCTGGATGGTGCAAGCGAAGTGCTGTCAGACATGACAAGGCATTGAGGAACATGCAAATGAATGTCGCAGAACATTGCAGATCAAGTGCAGTTACTGGCAGACTTTGGGTGCGATCCATGCATAAGCGACAGTTTGAGAGGGATCGTTTTTTTCCAAAATAGCAAAAATTGCTCACAAAATTTCCAGGTCTTGCGACTTCAGGCCGACATAACTTTGCAATGATTACAAATGCCGAAAACTCATGGCAAAATGGTTCCTTATGGGATGTCTAGTTTCCATTTTTATCGTTAGAATCACTTCAAAGTCTTTCCCTTGGGCTGTATGCTGTGTACCAGAAAGGGACTTTCCCAAATGTTTGTTGTCAGATATGGTCCAGTGGTACACTGCAGTGCTGTTGCGGCCCGGAGCCAAAGATATGGCTCTGGTGTGGCCTAGTGAGTGATATATTGAAGAAAAGCAGACTGAGTTGGAAACTGAAAGTAATTAACACAGCAGATAACGCTGGCATCACTCAGTTGCAGGCACGTGACACTAGGTATCGTCGAATACAGGAACTAAACAGGTTGTGCGTCAGTAAATAAGTAAACAGTTGTGTCACCTGTCGAGTACGCCAGTGGTAAATGTGCTGTTTGAGCCTATATTGCAGTGGGTCTCCAGATACACTGCAACCAGTCTAGTATTGGCTATGTAAACAGTACAGTTAACCCATACCCAACTATCCGTGTGCATTTGCGCAGGACTTTTACACACATTTCTAGTTTTATTTGAACTACTTTAGTAATTACTAGGTCTCTTTGTGCCATATATAAACCGCTTTTTGATATGTCGCTATAAGTATTAGAAGAACACTGTTGCTGTATCTTTGTTAAATGTATCAAACGTGTCTTCTTGATGCTGCTGATGTGTTAGGATGGATGACGATTCGTGCTTGATGAATGTTATTGAGATTGTACCAGTTGATGACTACGGAAACTGCTCTGAGTCGTCTGATGTTGAACTCAGTCCATGTGATGTCAAAGTTTGTATGCTATTTATACATTGTTTGTGCATAGTTACAGTGATATTTCTAGACTCCAAATGATCCAATCAAAATTGAATCGGCCAGTCCAGTAAGATCAGTTATTTCCAGGTAGTCGATTCAGAATCAGAACCATTGCTCGTGTGTAGCGATAGTGACGTCAGTGAGTGTACGTCAGAATATCATGGTTTGTACAGGTCCTGGAAAGTCCTGGAATTTTATTGTGCAGAATTCCAGGCCCTGGAAAGTCCTGGAAAAAGGCATAGGTCCTGCAAAAATCCTGGAAAGTCCTGGAATTGTAAACCACCGGTTCTGGAATTGTTAGTTCTGGTTTGAGTAGTTGATAAGCTGCAATCCACTTATTCAACTTGCTGGACTAATCTGGGTTCATTGAGGTACAATAATATAACCGCAGGTATTGCATTTCCGTTTCTTTGCTGTAATGCAAATACACTGACAACTGATTTTGTATATGCACTTTTACGGGCTCATGCAACCCACGTTTGTGAATGGAACATGTCCTGGAAAGTCCTGGAAAAAACGATTTTTGAGTTCTGGAAAACCCTGGAATTTGGTCTATGCAAGTCCTGGAAAAAGCATTTTAATGTCTGTACGAACCGTCTGGAAGTGAGGTAAGATGTAAGGCACAACTTAGTACGTAAGTGGTGTGGCTAGGCAAATATGATTCCAATAAAAATGGACATATACATTAACTGAACACTACAAATGGAACATGTTGCATTGAAACGTATGAAACAAATGCAAAAGCAACCAAACGTGTGGTTTGCCATGTACACATTAGGCATATCAGGTTATAGGTGTTTATTTTTTATACCTGTATAGGCAGTGACAGCCAACTTACTTTCTAATAACAATGGTATGATGCTTTTTCATGCATGCATTTTTGTGTACATTTTAGGTCGACTCCTCCGAGTCGACCTAATACAGTCCGTCCGTCTGTCCGCAGAAAGTTTCTTCTATTTCACTGAAATTTGGTATGTAGGTAGAGGTCGATGAGTGATGCATGACGGTATGCAGTATGACCCGATCCAAGGTCAAGGTCACGAGCCCTTGAAAGTCCGAAATTCGGCCATTTCAAAGGCTATCTCCTCCCCCATTTATAACGATGGCTGGCAAATGACCACGGATTCTTAAATTAGGGCACAATACCTAAACCTTATCGGGGATGGATTTTTGATTTTTGTCCTAGTTCTTGCGTCACGTGACTTTGAAGTTGGCAGTAAGTAAGAGCCGTCCATTCGTCCACAAAAAGTTTCTTTGATTTCAATGAAATTTGGTACGTAGGTAGAGGTCGATGAGTGATGCATGATGGTATGCAGTATGACCTGATCCAAGGTCAAGGTCACGAGTCGTTTAAAGTCGGAAATTAGGCCATTTTCAAACGCTATCTCCTCCCCCATTTTAACGAGGGCTGGCAAATGACCACAGATTCTTACATTACGGCACAATACCTAAAGGTTATCGGGGCCGGATTTTTAATTTTTGTCGTAGTTTTTGCGTTACATGACGTTGAAGTTGGCAGTAAGTATCGATTGCTAGTCCCGTACGGGGCTAATTTTACAGTAACTGTTTCCATTTAAGCTTTAATTATTGTTGTAAGTTTTCATGAAGAAATAAAAAATAGTGCAGTAAAAAATCTGAAATTGTCAGATCCGCCTGCTGATTGGTTGTGAAAAATGAAATGCAGTCTGTCCAACGCTTACACTCAACAAACAGTGACCAGCGGCTAGACATTGCTAGATGGTACGGGGTTAATACTGTTTAAACTGCACGAAATTTGGTAAGTTGCTTCTCAGGAAAATCATTACAATTGTTACCACAAGATGTCATATTTCGATGCTAAAATGCACCAAATTCAATTTCGGCTGGGGCTCCGCCCCAGATCCAGCTGGGGGAGCTTACAGCACTTCCCCAGACCCCCTAGCTGCGAT
>Ga0209780_1000733_pt1 | contig 19042 bp, 10 predicted proteins | sample WorMetexBAHAMAS2_FD_187384 | JGI IMG/M metagenome (GOLD analysis project Ga0209780, IMG submission 187384) | Marine gutless worms symbiont microbial communities from Max Planck institute for Marine Microbiology, Germany - Inanidrilus exumae... | ecosystem: Host-associated > Annelida > Digestive...
GGCAGAGCCCCTGACCCCCTGACCAGGGGCTCTGCCCCTTGATCCCGCTGGGGGCTCCGTTCCCAGACCCCCGTTATAGGCTCGCGCTCCCGTGCTCTATTGTGCTATCCCTCCGAACCTCTAAAGCAAACTCCGCCAATGCCGGGCGGGATAAATAAGACATTGATCTACCGCAGTGTTAGCGGATGTAGTCAAGCATACAATGTATAGGAGAAGTGCTGTCGTATTTTAAGAAGGGTGCAATACACAGGCGACATAACTTTGAATAAAGATAAAATACTCTACCTTTTGTGACCCGATCGATTTCAATGAGGCTGTAGTCGCTCGGATCTTCAGTGGAGATCATGTCGAACGTCTGAAGAGCCAGTATAATCACGGCGCGGCAAGTGGCGTTGGCGGCTATCTCTAGACGTGAGCTCTTTCTTTTACCGACAACGCTATCACAGACTATCTTCACACGACACACGTACGAGATATTACGATATACACGCGTGCCCGGAAAAAAAGAAAATAGTTGTGTAGTTACTATTAGTTTGACGAATACTCACAGATTTTCATAAAATACGAAGTACAGCTGTTGTGACACGCGTTAGATCTCAAGCGAGTTGTTCATCTGTCAGTAGGACAATGTCCGGTGCACCTGGCGCTTGAGGCAGTCAACTTTCTTACCGATAAATTCGCCAGACATCGACTGATTTTAAAAATTATTTCAAGGCAGACTCAGTAGTAAATTTGTAACATAGTATTAGTAATAGATCCCACCAATCCTAAATTATAAATTTTTAACTATTGTGGAATGATTTTATAGATAGATAGATAGATAGATAGATAGATAATTTATTTAAATCAGGTAACAAGGCCAATAAGCACATTGCTATAATGCATTTGTATTTTCATTTTTTTTGGTTTTTTGTACTGTATTGTATTATGTATGTGTTTTAGTAGCATATGTTAGTGGCCTGTTTGGCCCTTTGCTACTTATTTTTTTAAATAAAATAAATACAATTAATATGTTTCCACACTACCGTGTGATTTATCGTTAATCACCATACATGTTTCAGGTTGTTGCTGTTTTTCTGACATTAATATTTCACAAGGTAGTGTAGCGACGCATTTGAGCGGTGGTGGGATATTTTATTATCGATTTACTACAAATTTACTGATAAGTCTGTCGGTGAAAATAATCTTGAAAATCGATCAGTATTCGGTGAAGTAAGAGGCAAAAATACAGTGGCACCTTTTTTCCGGACACGGTGTAGGCCCTATTTGTTTCGTTACTATTAATTTCACGACGGCTCACAAAATATTTCCATAAAATACGAAGTCCCTATAGCTGTGACAATGAACGCTTATAACAACTTACACGTCACCTTACGTGTCTACTCACATTACCTTGTATTTTTACAACGAATGTGAGAATTTTTGTCTTGTATTTTTTTCAGACACGGTAAATGATAACGTAATAAAACACCATAATATTAAATAAATAAATAAATAGTTGACATTAAAACCGCAGACCGACTACAAGACGTCATCAAAAGTTCAAAACATGACTGACATTTTAACACAGAGTAAACATGTCTAGAACATCTCATGAGTAAAGTGATTAGGTAAAGCAAACGGGACATCTGTACGGCGCCTTATAATGAGTGTGACAATCATCCCTAAAGTGCTCAGATACGGCATGTGTTAACTTCACCTATGACCTTGACCGATGAACCTGATCTAGTCATGGTCAAAGTATATCACTAGATTCAACGTCACTTAGCTCAAAAGTTACGCACAAAGACACACAGGCACACCGAAATGATAGCTCCATGTGGACCACTAAAGTAAGATAATAATAATAACAACAACAACAACAATTAGAAAAAGCCAGCACTCACAAGAGTGCAAGATCCACGCCGCCATGGCGGCGCCGTTTTTTAGGCTCGTGACCTTGACCTATGACCCCAAAATTAGTGGTTTTCCAGGAATCGTTGTGGAACATTTCCATGTGAAGTTTGGTGATTCTCGCCGCATCTGTTTTTAAGATATCGTCTGACAAACAGACAGACAGACAGACAAACAGCGGCGAAATACTACCCCCGCTACTGCTGTCGGCATAGTAACGACGACAAGCAATTGAACAACCAACACAGCAGCTTTGGAATAATAAGCATAGACCCTGACAGAAAGTAAGAAGTGTACCTTTATGCAGGCTTTCTTCTTCCGGCGTAGTTGAAAGCAAGGCGAAACATTCTGACGACCAATCAGCGGGCGACTTTCGTACTCGAAAGCCATGACGTCATCAGTTTGCTCGTTGTCTGGCTGCTGATTGGCTGAAACATGACCAGAACTTCGCGATTAGATGTTATACAAAATAAGTATGTCGGTCCTCGTTATTGTTGGGTCAAATTGTACGCTGGCCGCGTCGCATGCTGTCCTTGGTGAGTCACGGTGAGTAGGCCGACGGGACAGACAGACGGACAGACGGACGGACGCCAAACCGTTACATTACGCTTTCCGTTAGACACGGCCACCGTATAATAAGGAGAAACGACGAGTGGCGGAGATTTCCTCCCTAAACATTTCCCCTCCCGGACATTCCCCCTAACCCAAACCATAAACCTAACTCTAACTCTAACCCTAATACTAATACTAACCCTAAACCTAACTCTACTGACCCTACCATAACCATAGCCCTACTAACCCCACTTCTAACTTTAACCCTAAACGAGCAGGGTAGGGGTAATGTCCGAGGGGGATTGTCCAGGGGAAACTGTCCATTTCCCTAAACTACAATGTCCCACTGTGGTGAAGATGATTTGTTGCTACAACCTGGTGACTAACATATGCAACTTTATTTTCACTATCATGACATGGTAGCATGGCAATAACGACAACAAGAATTTATAGATACAAATAAACAACAATACTAAAAAAAATTAATAAACCAGAACTACGTAATCAGTGTTTGACAGACATAATTTTCTAATGAATTCGCGTGCCCGGTTAGTTTGAAGTGCAAGCAACAAAGACCTACAAGCGTCCTCCTATAGTTCTATAAAAACACAGTTAATCTGTGCGCCAGTAGGCGAAATACCTCGCTATGAAGCGGGGCATTCGAACGGTGGCGTGCTTGGAATTTCAGAAAGACAGCTAAGTGGGCCCTGCTATTTTGCAAGTTACTGGTGTCGGATAGCCGGTGTGCGAGACACAAAAAACAAGTCTGAGTCTGTATTCAGACGGAACGCAGTATTGACGCTTGCTGCGTACGTAAACTGCGCCTGGTTTTCCCCGCTGCAGTGCCCCGGCCGCCGGTTTTTTCGTGCGTGGAGTTTCTCGCAGTCAGCCAGTCAGCGGCATGGGTCATAGCGCTGTTGTGATTGCTGGCTTGTTCTAGTTAACCTGCGTCCTCTTTTATATGGTCAAGACACCATGCAGGAATGACGTTTTAGGATTAGTAGTGCATCATGACTACGTTTGGCGGCCACGCTCCCCCCGAACCATCAGGAAAAGCTTTCAGGGAATGTCTACTCTCCCCCAATGTTACTGAAGTGTTGACGACACTGTCGGACACTCGGCCCAATCCCGCCTCGACCTACTTAACGTGGCAACATCAAGGCCACTGTACCAAATGTACGTTATTGTGACACGTGACACACGTAGCGTGGTCTGTGTGTATGTGTGTATGTGTGTGTGTCTGTCTGTCTGTTGGACACACGGGTAAGCTGTGCAAACATAGTAAACCGATCGAGATGCCGTTTGGGAGGCTATCTGACTCGGGTGGGCCCAAGGAACCATGTACTGAATGGGGTCCAGATCCCCCAAAAAGAAGGGGCAATTTAGGAGATTGTCTGCCCCACTGAAAAGCATTGAGAGGCTTTGCTGCGGTGCACGCATAAACCGCTGAACCGATCGAGATGCCGTTTGCAAGCTGAGTCATCCTGGTCCAATGAAACATGTATTAGATGGGGTCAAGGTCGGATGAATCCATCCACTGCCGCGAAGGGTGACAAGATGGCGATGCGGCCTTTTGCCGAATTACCTTGGAAACTAGAGTTCGATCTGGCACTGCAGTAAAACGGTTGCCTACCGGCTGACAGGTCGTGAGGTTTGCTAACAAGTTCATACAGCCGGTAATCGTCGTCGACGTCTTCGTCACTCAACAGTTCCTTGATGATCTCCGAACTTTCTGATTGTTCGCCGACACTCAACAGCGACCGCGTGCGATACCCTACCAACGACATCAAACACAACTAGAAGAAGCCAGCACTCACAAGAGTGCAAAGCCCCTCGCCGGCGATGTTCTTTTGTGATTCGTGACCGTGACCTTTGACCTTTTGAGCCCAAAATAAACGAGTTTCCAGGACTCGTCGTGGAACATTTCTACGTCAAGTTTGGTGATCCTAGCTGCATCGGTTTTTGCGACATCGAGTTGGAAAACACTAAAACAGACAGGCAAACAGACAAACGGTAGTAAAAATTCTACCCTTGAGATTGCAGTCGGCGTAAGTAAAGGTGTTAAAATTTTGGCCTCGGCCTGAGCCTCGAGAGTTCGGCCACGGCCTCGGCTGGACCTTGAGCATTATGGCCTCGTTCAGCATCACAAGTATATCGGTCCTGCTTGTTGTCCGGGAGAAATGCACGCTGGCCGCGTCACGTGCTGCCCCCCCTGGTAAGTTACGTTGAGTATGTGCCGCGCGCTATTATTATGGTTAGAACAAATACACTTTGTTAACGTTAGAAAAAATGACGGGACAGCCAGACAGACGGACAGACGGACGCCAGACAGTTACATTACCCTTCCGCTGGACGTAGCCAACGTAACACTGAGACTGCACGGTGAAAGACAGAATCAAAATAGCGACAAGTCACTGGCCTGAACAGTGCACGTAGGCCGTGACTTCAAAAAGATACACTACAATTATCACGTGCTACTGAGCAGCATAGAAACAATAACTAGAAAACATAGGCAGTCGTATCGACATGCAGACCCACGCCGGCAGCTGCAGCACACCGCCACGGCCGTAGCAGCACGCGTCACTAGCAACCGTGCGACCGTGAAGGTTTTCGTAATCGTGTGATCTTGACCTTTTGACCTTTTGACCTCTGGGTCAATATATGCCGAGAGACTACTATGTAGTAGAACGTGTACAAAGTTTGGTGTTGATAGCTCAAGACGTTTTTCTTTTAGAGCGCAGACAAACAGACAGACGAACAGACAGACGCGATTGAACGCCCTACCCCCGCCGGCGGCTGTACAGCCGGCGCGGGTAATAAAAAGGAATTTATTTCTAACTATCACAAAACTTATACTTATACTAAATTTTACCTTTTAGACAATGTTCGACTGACAGTTCACACTGAATATCCGGTTCTGACACTGGACTTGCAATCCTGTTTCACAAAGTTGTTATTTTAACAATGCATTGATGTAGCATGCACTACAATACAATACAATACAATACAAACAAGGTGTCGTCCTAACGGGACGTAACATTACTGGCCCGCCGTCGCGTGCTGCTCATGGTGAGTTACGTTGCATATGCGCCGGTGTTGCAGACGACAGACGACGCCAGACGCCAGCCAGCAAACCAATACTGGCCCCTATACACTATGTGTAGGTGGGCCAGTAATAAAAATTTGTAACGCGCCAGTGTCTAAAGCCCCGTCCACACCAGCAACATTGTCGAATGCGAATGCAGTACAAGTCGAATGATTCTTTCGACAAAGTCCTAAAGTCGAATGTTGCTTCGACATTGTTGCCTTTTTGCAACAAAATCGAACGAGTTTTTCGTGAAATTTCGTCCTTTCGACAAAGTCGAAATAAATTGAACATGTTCACTTTGTTTCGACGTTGTTGAAAAAACGAAATTTCACGAAAATCTCGTTCGACATTGTTGCCAAAAAGAAAACAATGTCGAAGCAACGTTTGACTTTTTCGAAAGATTCGTTCGATTTGTAAGCCTACTGCATTCGACATCGACGATAACATTTTGCTTCGACATTGTTGCTGGTGTGGACGTGGCTTAAGGTAGAATCTGAGACGCGGGAGCTGGCGGCTAGTGGAGGGGAGGCTGAAAGAAAGACTGGAAATAGTGAGTTTTGAGAGCTCGTTTAAAAGAAGATAGAGTAGGAGAAGCCCTGAGAGGATAAAGTAATGAATTTCAACTCGAAGGAGCAACAGAACTAAAGGCACGTGATTCACGTGAACCAAAATTAGTTTTAGTAGGAAAACGCTGGAAAAAAAGCAGCTGATCCGAGGAACGAAGAGTACGGACAGGAGCGTATGGCGTAAGTACGGAAGACAGATAAGCTAAAGATATAGAATCCAAGGCTTTGTGGGTGATTGTTGCCAATTTGAAGCTGATTCTGAATGAATGCAATGATCAGGATCACTACGATCATTTACCTCCGCTACTTTAGCAGGGGAAGGGTAGGCCTACTGTTTTGACGTCCGTTTGTTTGTTTGTTTGTGAGCATGACAACTCAAAACATATGGACGGATATTCACGTAATTTGCGAAATAGGTAGATTATGGGCCAGAAAAAGTTGGTTAAATTTCGATAGTGATCTGAAACATAATCCGAATATTTTATCGTACGTATGCAGATAAGCCAGTAGTCGACTGATGCAAAAAGCGAAAGTGAAATTGGGAAATCCAGTTACGGCATAGTGCGGAAGAATAGGCCGATGTACCTGCTACTCATCGGTAACAACACTGTGCCGATTTTCAAGTATCGTGCATGGTGCTCAACCGAGTGCCGTCTCTTTTGGCAAAGGACTAAGCTGCGTACACACGATGCAACCCATTGAACAATCGGTTGTCAAACCGGTTGTACAACCGGTTGTACCGAGTAGCCGGAGAGCTGTTGTTTGCAGATAAGCGTTAGCACCGAAAACCTCCAGCGTCAATGCTGCTTCAATCTGGAACTCATATAGGCGTGTAAGTTATTTAGTGTTTCATCTATAGTGGTTCGCGCACTCCCGGTGCAAAATGAATTACCGGTAGAGGAGAAAAGCTAGTATAGATGCTGGTAAACTCTGCTTATTTCCGATTGGACGCCATGTCAGCTCATAATATGGTGATCGACCATATCCACTGTAAGCGGGCACTTTAGACGATAGCAAGCAGATAATAATGTCAATAACTCGTAAGTATTAACAGTAATGTTACTAAACTTTTGGCCTCGGCATCGACACCGAGGCCAAAATATTGACCTCGATCCAGAGGCCGAAGTCGAGGCCAGTATACCTCGGCCTCGGCCTCGTAGCATTGTCCTATCGGCCTCGGCAACAACGTTCTGGTCTTCAACGCCAAGGTAGATGTCGAAGCCAACATTTTGGCTTCAAGGCCAAAGGAAGGTGTAAACCAAGAAGGCCTATATAGGCATACTGTTTTGTATTGCACCAGAAGTTAAAGTTTTATCGAGTAAAAGTAGATCTCGGATAAATAATCTTTGTTTACTACGCGGCTACTACTACTATGCTATTAGCATGTCACTCTGTCGAACTTGTTATCACTTTCCGTGTGCAAAACCGACCTAAGCGACCTAACTAATAGTGAACGTAACACTCGGCCTTCTGCTGCTACGTACCGTTGAATTGGTTGCGACATACAGCGCTTTATGATTCATGCATTATTGCGATTGACGGATGGACATTTTGTGTGAGCAACTATCAACGGTCGTACGTCGGACAAAATTAAATATACGGTCGGCGGCTTTGTTGTGAGGGCCGACAGCCGGCAGCTATGTCATACATTCAGCGCGAATTCAGCCTGACTAATAATGACAGTGCATTTACGAATAACGACTTAGGCCTACGTGTCGAGTGGCACGTTGAACATCGTTCTTCCACTGAGAGATTGCTGTTCGAAATGAGAAGCCTTCGTCTTTGCTTCAACTTTCTTTTCGTTAAAGTTAGAACTGGGTTTTAAATTATAGCAAAATGTGAAGTATAAAACTACGCCTAATGACTCTATTTTTAAAGAAATGCATAATAGTATATTGCTTGTCCCAGGTCGACTCAGCCTTCTATCCTCCGTGGGACGGTAAAATGAATACCAGCCATAGGGTGGTGATGCTCTGCGGCTGGGAAGGTAATCGCAGGTTTGGCGGAAAGTAATGGCAGCCTACCGCTGGGTGGATGACTTGCCTGCGGTTGACTGCCTGTACAGCGGGATCAGCTCCGGGCCCAACGCTCGGTAACGAACATGGGAGGCCTTTACCTTTTTATATTGCTTGTTCATTTTCTCATGTTGCAATATTCTGTTCTGTGACATCTTCTGTCAGTTGTTTATTAAATGTGAGTATAGGCCTACATACTGCTTCTGAACAGAATACTGACATAATTATTTTGAGTAAGAATTATCAAATTGTAGTATTGTTTGAGACAACATGTATGCCAACCAACCTTTCGTTGTTTGTTTCATGGTCCACCACTGACAGGTTGTTGTCGGTGTGTGACACGTCATCTGCGAGCTGCGATATTTCTGCCGTTTTCGCGACGTCGACGTCGGGACTGAAATGATCGGCTACGGCGGCGTGCCTCTCGGTTGCCACGGTGATCCGCGGTGGCGTCATCACGTGATCCAGGGTCAATCCGGTCCTTCGTACGAGCGCCGGTGACGTCCAGCCGGATTCCGGACCGCACCGGATGCAGTCCGCGACGACGTTGGACGAGTATCTCAGAGCCCGCAGCGGATGTGCGAACGACGGCTTCCCACTTCGATCTGGATCCGAGAAAACCAACAAAAGTCTTCCGTCGACGCAGCGGGATTCGGAACTTCCTTCGACCCGGTCAGACGGCGGCGATGGCGACAATATTGATGAGGGTGGCGGCGAGTTTGCCGAGAATAGAACGTGCTCGCCCTTCTCCGAACTCAGTGCGAGCGCTGACGACGAAGACCGCCATGATACTGAGGCTGATGATGATGGTGTTGAGATTACGACGGATGGTATTGGCTCAAACTGATCCGAGTTTGAGGTAGCTACCGCCATTGCAGTCTCGACTAACGACACTGGTAGCAGCGAACTTACCGAACACGAGCACTGCTCGTATTGGTCGGCATTCAACGTACATGGTGACGACGAAGTTGACGACGGTGGAGTGACGTCCGACAGAATTCCAGACGTCAGCGTCGAAGACCTGGACTGCTCCATCGACAAATTGACGTCATCCGTCGATCCGCTTCCGCCGGATCCGGACAAAAGGAGTTCAGACAAGGATCTGCACTTCGCGCTCCTGGAACATGTTTGCCCCGCGTGGAAACGGGACAGATCTCCGGCAAAAGACAGTCTTCCACGAGTTCGGTTTTTCCGCGGCGGTGGAACTGGGTACGTGTCGTCGCTTTCCGACTTGGTTGTGGCAGAAATACCGCGCGAAAACGCGGGAATGTCGGGAATTTGGTTGGAAATACCGACGAACGACCGGGAAATACCGGTGGATGTACTGTCCGGATTTTCCAGACTGTCTGACTCATCGACCAACGATGCGGCGCACTGAATATCACCGGACGTGACGCACACGTCGCGTTGACAACTGAAGCATCCGTCGGCTGAAGTGGGTGAGTTTTCCAGTCTGGTTGTCGAATCTACGTTGGGATCGATATTTTGAACACCGATAGATGTACCAGAAGGACCCGATGATGAGATGGCAGCACCAGAAGATGGGCTGGAAATTGCCGGAAACTGGTTGGGAAAACCGTTGTACTTGTTGAAAGCACCAGTCGATGCCCTGGGGTGACCGCTGCTCGAACTGGCGCAGCGCTCAATGCGATTGAACAGCGTTGCGGCGCTGGGACCCTTGACGTACATCCGCGGAGAGCCGACCGGCTCACCGTCTGGAACGCTCTGCAGATGGCCGCCATTCCGGTGATTAACGGCGTCAGTCCTGACACTACCCCATCTATCGACATCGACCGATGACGTGTTCCGTTTCTGGTTCCAGATCTTCCTTTCTATTAACGACAGCTTCGGCGACCCTCGGGGGCTAGGATCGAGCTGATCGTCACAAACTGCTGCCGAGATGTGGTTCGAAGTTCCGTTCATCTTAATCGTGCCACAACCGCCATCTTTATTTCCCACCGCGTTCCCGTTCTGGTCTGGAACAAGTCCAGCATCCACGGGCGGCGATAGCGACCCTGTGGTCGACTTTACATCCGGAGTCGTGCACGAACAGCTGTGATAGCTACAAGTGCTGTTTCGACGCTTGAAACGCGATTTGCCAAAGAAAAACGACCTTCTGGTGGACATCTTGGTCGTCGTTGGATCCTGAAAACCTTCCGCCGACGAAACGCTCGCGCGTCCACTGGAGTGACGGCGGCTAAGTCTCGTTAAGTTCTCGTTCACTTCGTCTACGTCGTCGCTCGATTTGCGATTCTCCGACGATTTCCGGCCGAAAAGCTTCTTGATCGGAAACATTCTGTGCCGCCGGCAGCAGTCGGAGACAAATGTACTGACGCTTTATTGAAATGTCGGTGGATTTCTCTTAATAAGTTGACGAATGGATCGAGTGAAAACTGGAAACGGACATCATTCGGTTTATCATCTTGCCGACGAGTGGAAGATTTGATTATAACGCGGGACTACGCCGCCGTTGCAACGCACATCAATCTGATCTCTGACGTCGGCTATACGGGATTAATGGATTAGCAGATACACAGGTAGACGTTGCTGCTGCGGAGGCTGCTCGTATGATGACGGTAATTTCGTCCAATAGTGAGTCAGTTATTGAACTGGTCGCTCGTGCGGTACAGCCGCAGCGGAAGATTTATATTACGTCCTGGAAAACGTAGGCCCTACAGATAAACGCAACATAAAGTTACAGAGACAAGCAAAAACGCGTGAAATTTTTACCAGGGTTTAACACGCCCCCGAATTTGGCACTCTGCACTTCGGTTATGGCATATATACAGAGTGGTGCAAAAAATCCGGACCTGTGTACGCTACAAATCGAAAAGGTGCCACCATATATTATTCTTGCCCGTGACGTGGTCAATACTGATCGCTTTTAGATATGATTTCACCGTCAGACGTATAATATAGCGATTTTGTAGTGAAATAGTGGAGTGTGAATGTTACAAATATGCAAACTTGTTGCTATGGTGTTTTAAGCCATATTAAATTTAAGACAATGAAAAAAAAACGTTTGGTGGGCCGATGTGCATAGCAATCACATGGTTGTCCAGAGGATAAGACAGGCTGTATTGTCAGAACTGCTGCTTGTTGTAGTAATAGGCCGCATCGCATACATAGTACAGATGTACCCTGCAAAAGACGGCTGAACCGATCGAGATGTCGTTTGGGGTGCTGACTCGGATGGGTCCAAGAAACGATGCATTAAATGGGGTGTCCAGATCCCCCAATTGGAAGGGACAATTTTAGGGGTTGACGGCCCATAGGAATCACTACTGCGGCGTTTCAGGCAGCAAGAAAATCAATAACTGTGGCAGCGGGACGGCAAGGCTCCCGCCTGGCCGTCGTCACATTAAATTTACCCCGCCGCGAGAAACCCCTCCCCCTGCGATGCGGCCTGTCGTCAAAATTACTTGACCACTTGGTGTACTACAATATGCACGATGTGCATACATGACCATTGATTACGATACGATACGATACGGTAGATTAACGTGCGCCCGAAAGCTGACGGGATGGCCAGCTTAATCTAGCGCACGGCCCAGAAACGAAAAAAACAAGAAAAAATAAAATAAAAACCAAGTAGCTCATAAGAAACGGTCCAGGCAAAGGTCCGTGGAGGCAGCGCCCGTGACACGTGACTGTTGATTTACGTGTAGGTTTTTGCGAGTCTTCTGAATGATACACTACGCGTCGAGTGAGACGGCAAACATCGCTCGCTCGCATATAAATTATTCTACTGCGCTGTACAATCGACGTCAAAATAGTAGCGCAGAAAAAAAACGCAAGCGCGGCAGTCAGGTGCGTGCTGGCACCGCGACATGCGAACCATCAACTACGTTGGTGGCGTGGCACAGCGGTAGAACGTCTGTCTTTGGCCGGCGAATTTTCCCTGTCCTGTGCTCGACCTGTAGCTGACGGCTGACCATTTATGTGTGTAAACTGTCCGCTATAAGTCAACCAACCACGTCAGCTCAGCTTTTCATCCCTTCGGGGTCGATAAATGAGTAGTAAGCTGCAATTGGATGTCTGCTACCTAAGTTAGGGGTGGCGCTATCTGGTTAACGCTTACAAAGGAAAGGCAGGCATGGTGTAATTTGCAGTTACACCTGTGTGATCCATGTCTGAGCGCTTTAAGTAAGTAAGTAAGTAAGTAAGTCATGTCATTCATAAAGGGCGCCAAAATCACAAAACGCCACATCGGCGCCGGGTGGTGTACAGTTACTGTGGCACAGTGTGGCACGAACCTGAGGCTATGCGTATAAATGGCGCTATATAAATACTTTTCCTTTCCTTTTACGTAATGCAATGTTTACAACACGTGGCGTAGCTAGTTTTCCTGATTTAGCCGAAAAGCTAACACTTTCCTCCTCTGACCTATGAGTAGTAGGCTTTGACCTTGACCTATGAACTTGACCTAGATAGGGTCAAGGTGAACAACCATGCCGAATATCTAGGCCAATGTCATTTCGTTCTAAAGTTATCGTCCGAACACACACAGACGCACAGAGCAGTCCGTCTGCATTACGCGGATCACAAGCTATTTGCAATTAAATTATTTCATGAGGAAAGAATTTTATTTACAGTGCAATAATTTTATCGCGCGACGCATGTCCAACGCAGATGTATAGCGCGGTATATGCTATGGCCCATGTCTGTCCGTCACTAGCCTGTTTACAAGTGAGTAAGTAAATGCTTACACATTTATTTACACATAAATAAATTAAAGAAATAAATAAATAAAACAACCGGCGATATGGTGCTTGAGCGGCGGGACGATAATGTAATAGTCTAGCGTGGATGGATTCCCAGCGGCGGGGTGTGACGTGATAGCCTAGCGAGGAGTGCCGGTCGCGTGACTGGCTGCGTGCTTTGTGGCGGGCGTGGGCGGACCCGGATGGCTAGGGCAACGGGGGCGAAGTTTCGGTTTGCGATGGTGTTGTGATCTTTGATGTTTGGGTTGTGATAGGCCTACAGACAATCTGGTATAGATAGTATGTTGTATGCAACTGTAACCAATAGGCCTACACGACGCAAACGTACAAATAGAAAACAAACAATATAAATTCCTATAAACGTAAATATAAAACAAATAATATATAAGTAGGCATACACAAACTAAATACATAAAACATATATTTTACGCTTAATTTACATAATTTCACTTTTAGTGCAGACAAGTTGTATAATGAATATGTATGTATATTGTATATAATGATGTGTCCGGAATTTATTCAGCCTCTTTTGGGTGCATTGAGTGTGCCTGCTGAAACTACAGATTCTGAAAGACACATGAAACGCACGAACTCCAATAGTTATGTGAATAACGAATGAACTAAAAGAAACCAGCATTCACAAGAGTACAAAGACCCACGTGAGCAATTTTTTGTGACTCGCGACCTTGACATTTGACGTTTTGACCCCAAAATAGATGGGTTTCCAGGAGTCATGGTGGAACATTTCTGTGTCAAGTTTGGTGATTCTAGCTGCATCGGCCTTTGAGATATCATGCAGAAAAACAGACAGACAGACAAACGAATGAAAAACCGTACCCCCCCCCCCGCGACTCATGCCATGGTTGCGGGCAATAAAGAGTCATCGAGATGAAGCTGACGTATGTAAGAGAGACAGTTCGTGCGGTGAGTACGGTCTACTGTAGCTCTAGCAGATGACCACATATGGAAGTGCGTTCAATGCCTACACTTAAAGCCCCGTCCACACCAGCAACAATGTTGAAGCAACATTGTCGAATGCTATAATTCGAACGATTATTTCGGCGACGTCGAATGTTGCTTCGACATTGTTGCCGTTTTTGACAACAATGTCGAACGAAATTTCATCCTTTCGACAAAGTCGTAACAAACTGAACTTGAACATGCTCAATTTGTTTCGACTTTGTCGACAGGATGAAATTTCGTTCAACAATGTTGATAAAAACGGCAACAATGTCGAAGCAGCATTCGACTTTTTCGAAAGGACGAAATTTTACGATAAACTCGTTCGACATTGTTGCCGTTTTTGGAAACGAAGTCGAACGTTGCTTCGACATTGTCGCTGGTGTGAACGTGGCTTTATTCGGCGGACAAACGGTCGAGCAAGTCGTGCGTGGGATAACCGAATTCTGCCGCTAGAGGTCGCTTCAGTCACGACCAAGCAATTACCAACCACGACATTTGACGATAACTTTTAAGTGACCAGCGGTGACTGGCGTTGTTCGCTCTATTAATCCGCTATGCGTGACTCGGTATTGGGCCTACGCGGGCCACGACTAAATGGTCAGCATAATGTAACGGCCTGGTGTCCGTCCGTCCGTCCGTCTGTCGCGTCTTTGGTAAAGGCGGGAATCTGACGTCGGCCGGGTGGCAGGTAGCACTGTGTGATCCCATACGGCGTGTGAGTTTCCCGTAGCGGCGACTACTCTCGCTATGTGACCTATCGAATGGCACCAATACGAACAAGGTGTCGCCCTAACGGGACGTAACACGACTGGCCCGCCGTGCAGTGTCGGCCGCCCGACCGCCCACGCGCCTGGCCGCGGCGCGCCGACCGTCCACGCGCCCGGCGGCAGGCCGGCCCGCACGCCGGCAGCGTTGCAGACGACGACGAAAGACGCCAGCCAGCAAAACAATACTGGCCCATTCGGCGGGCCAGTAATAACCTTGAACGAGTGACAATGAAGGTCACGTTTGCTATTTAGATCTTTTCTAATTCCCACATCTCCTGAGATCTAGCATGCGCAAAATTCGATTATTATGTATACACACGAATCAGAAAGCGCACGTGGCTTGTAATATCAGTTAACTGTCGTATGAAAATTGAAGGACATATCAAGGTCACAGGCAGTAACGTAGGCCTACACTGTAAATGTGGTACTATCTTAGAAGCTTAGAGACGTTCTTACAATACATACCACTAATAGAAAGTAATATATGTTCTATCGAACAGCGGCAATTCCAGTGACCTATAGAGTTACTTTGAAGCTCATTCGCTTATTGCAAACATTATCGAGCGACATTTTTCGAACGTTACGCAGCAGTTGACAAGATTTCAACCCACATCACGCCGTCCTCTCTGATAGCTGACCCTCTCCTCTTGTATTTTTTATACTATTTCATTTATTGTGACTTTGTCACTCTATTTATGATTTTAAGGCCGCATCGCAGCTATAGCCAGATGCGGCCTGTTGCTACGGACGGAGTAGCGTGGTCTGTGTGTCTGTCTGTCTGCTGGTCACATTCGTGAGTCCAGCAAAAACGGCTGAACCGATCGAGATGCCGTTTGGGGGCTGACTCAAATGGATCCAAAGAACCATGTATTAGATGGGGGTCGAGATCACTCAACGGAAGGAACAATTTTGGGCTGTCCGGCTCACTGAAAAGCATTGTGAATCTCTGTTGCAGTCAAAGCAGCAAAAGGGATCATTACTTCGTCAAAGGACATACAGCGAAACGGATCACTCATTTCTGAATAAAGAGACGAAATGCGATGTTGCCTTTCGTCGAAATTTTATGACAAGTTTTCTTACTTGCGTACGTAGTCTTATCACTGGCCCGCCTACACATAGTGTAGGGGCCAGACTAGTGATGCTCTGTGTCTTCTGTTGTCTGTCGTCTGTCGTCGTCTGTAGCACTCATGGAGCTATAATTAGACTGGAGGCGGCTTCACCCGCGCAGGCCGGGCGATGACGTCATGCCGCCTCCAGTGTAATGTAGCTCTACGGTACGTAACACTCCAGGCGGGCCAGTAGAGTTTCGTCCCGTTAGTGCGACACCTTACTATTTGTTCTGAATTCCTTCGTACTAAGAAACTGTTGTTCATCATAATTATCGACCACATTAATAGGTAGAGTAACCGGTCTGGTGCTTATGTTTCTGCTCTGTGGCTTTTGAACGAGATGATCATTGACGTGAATATTTTACACGGTGATTCATCTTGACACGGTCAGTTTCGAAGGTCAAGGTCATGGGTCAAAGCTCAAGGTCACAGTAGAAAAATTGCTAAATGTCGGTATGACATCGAGCAATGTTCGAGAAAACGTGTGCAGCAACTTGAAAACGTAAAAAATCACGTATTTTGGATTTCGAAAAAACGTTGAAACCGTAAAAATCATACGTGTGTAGTTTCAAAAACCACTTAATCACTCGCTCCGGTCGTTAGTACGCATTACACAATTACCGAAAGTCACTGAGCGAAGTATGTGAACTTATTATAAAAGAGTGGGACTAAACGTTTGCAAACGACGTTTTACGATATTTTGACATTTAAAAAAAAGTAAAATGTTATGTATTTTGAAATGTGAAAAATACGTAAACTACGTTTTCTCAAATACTGACCTCGAGTTTATAATTACCCACGCTAAAAGCAGTCGCGGGGGTAGGTTTTCACCGGCGTTTGTCTGTCTGTCTGTCCACTGCAGACAAACTTGACACACAAAATGGAGTATAGAAACCCACTTATTTTGGGGTTAAAAGGTCAAGGTCACGAAGCACAAAAACAGCACCGGCGTTGGTTTTGCACTCTTGTGAGTGCTGGCTTCTTCTGGTTGTCACTGCTTTGAAAATGGTTAGCAAGAGAAACGCGGGAATGTGTCATATGCGATTCAGTCCGCAGTAGTTAGTGAATCATTCCGTTGTTTGATGAAATAGCACTCAATGACTGCCACGGTGCATAGGCAACAACGACTGAATCACAAACACTACGTTGATATGATTTCAACTGAATCAGCTAGGCCTAAATAATAGGCAAAGCTCATCATGTCCAGGTATCTGCCTGAAGACCGTCGCAGACGCTGTGACCTTGACCTTTGACCGTTTGAACCCCAAATAAATGACTTTTCAGCAGAGGCGGTTCTAGCTATTAGGCCGGGTAGGCCGTGGCCTACCCAAACTCGTACCTGGCCTACCCAAACGGCGCGGGTCATCCCCATGATCCCCACGTACACCACTCCTGTTGACCTACCCAAAATTTGCTTGGCCTTTGACTGGCCTACCCAAATGAAAATTCCTAAAACCGCCCTGCTTTTCAGGACTCATCATGGAACACGCATATGTGTGAAGTTTGGTGTGACCTTAGCTGTATCGGATTTTGAGATATGGTGTCGAGAAACAGGCAAAAAGCGGTGAATAGTCTACCCACGCAACTGTCACCGATCTGCGTTGTGGATACTGAATGCTTATGTCGACACTCGGTGCAGACGTAGCCTACTGACTACTCACCAGCGCGATCATTTCACTCCGAACAACAGAACGTGACGAGCAATCACTAATATTGCTCACTTTTACATCGCTCACTGCTCCGATTTGTCTCGGATCAGTCAGTATGTAAATTCGAAAAAAACACGGATGCCGCGAGTACGGTACTCGATTAGGCGACCGTCTGCACTCGACTCCAAAAACGACTCCGCGGACTTTTTACTTACTGCTCGAGCACTCGCTAATTTCCATCTCCCGACGACACCGTCGCAAACGTCTGTAATCATTCGCGGCAATTTTGCAAAGTAAATTGTTGAAATTTATACAATTATAACACGCTGCTTATTGATCACAAATATTGATTTTCTATACGGATAAGTGGACTTTCTTGGGGTGCTAGCTGTCTAGCTATATATGAGCCTATAAAGACCTAAGACGACTACAACAGACACCACATGGCTTGTAGGCTTATAACAGAACAGAAAAAAGTACGAAGAACTAAAAGTACTAGATGCATGGCAAAGCCCAGCGTGAGTCCGCCTGGCATTCTGTTGTTCTAGACTGTAAGCTCGTGCCATATTAACAGGTGCCAAAGTTTGCCTGGTGCCTGTTGTATAACGTCCATGCGGTAAGGCTGGCAATGTCTCCCAATGCGAAAATTTAGGGGGTGGGCGAAAACTCGCTAACCGTTCTCAGCCGTTTCTGGGACAAAGTTCACCAAATTTAGGGGCATGTAAGGGAGCCCCTGTCAATTGACCAGTTTCTTTCCGATTATTGATATCGTATTCCGTTGCAGAAATATGTTTGGTCGAAGTTCAAAGTCGGTCCCAAAAAGCGTTTTTGCCCCAAGACCGTGGGGGTAATGTCCGGAAGAGTTCGGACGATTTTTTAAATAGCAGTCATAAATGAATATGTGTCCAAGTTTGGTTGAGATCCGTTCAGTGACATCAGAGCATAGGCGTCGAAACATATAAAACAACAGCTGTAAAATATAAGCCCTTCAGCATCGTGATGCCGTGCATGATAAGAAAAATTATTAGCACTAAATACAAATGCTTAGAAATCTAGTTGTGACTTCACTAATACAGTCGGAAGGTCAAACGTTCTGACGGGAAAATTAGTGTCTAAAGCCAGACATCTGGCATCTCCATAAAATTATATCTTTCGACCGCACGTTCGTACGTGAACTCAGCACGCAACATGGCAATTTCTGAGCACAGACATTTGACGTGCGACGGAGTATTATTTTTTTCTGTTTTCCAGAAAGTTACTGATATGTCTGACAGAGAAAGAATTTTGAAAATCGGTCAGCATTTGGCAAAGTTAAAGGCCAGAGTACACAGTGATACTTTTTTCCGGAGACGAAGCTTGACCAGGCGCTGGTGATATGTAAGTGTCTTCATGCCAGGGAGTCGTTTCGAGAGCGGGTTCAAAGACGTTTCACGAAACGGCTTCCTGGCATGAAGGCACTTACATATCACCAGCGCCTGGTCAAGCTTCGACTTGAAAGCTTAGAGTTTAGACGCATTCGTTTAGATCTGGTGTTTGCCTACAAGGTCATATTTAACCTTGTGGATGTCAACATTTTTCAATAAGAGTCTATAGAAACAGGTAAACTACCTGGGGATTGGAAACTTGCTGAGGTTACAGCAATATATAAGAAAGGCTCAAAGCATGATAGAAGTAATTATAGACCAGTTAGTTTAACCAGTGTCTGTTGTAAAATCC
>Ga0209780_1000734_pt1 | contig 19036 bp, 17 predicted proteins | sample WorMetexBAHAMAS2_FD_187384 | JGI IMG/M metagenome (GOLD analysis project Ga0209780, IMG submission 187384) | Marine gutless worms symbiont microbial communities from Max Planck institute for Marine Microbiology, Germany - Inanidrilus exumae... | ecosystem: Host-associated > Annelida > Digestive...
GACTTTAAACAAGTACGTCCTTCTTCGGGGACTGACGTATATCCATACATGCCGATACTACGTCCACACGCCGCGCGATTTCACGAATGGCGCATCTCTAGCGGACGTTTACGTCGGCGCATCCCTACGGTAACGTTTACACGCGGGTGGGCGTGGCCTGCGCGCTGGACTGTATGTCTACCGATTTTGCTGCTGAGACCCTAGCTCAAGCGGTTTTCCTTTTAGAGCGGGGTCAAACAGACTCGAGTAAACGCGCCCTGCCCCGCGTGGGTAATTAACTTAACAAGATTTAAAACACGATTTGATATGTGAAAAAAAGATTCCTTATAGTTTGACGGCCTGGCGCAGGGGCGTATGGCCTATAAGCGGGTTTTGATGGCTGGGGGGTTATACTACCAGTAGGAATCTGAGGGACGACAGTTCCCCAATGGGACCGTGGGATCAAGCTCAGGTAGACGGTTTGGGCAACGAAGCATTTTTGCAGGAAAAATTGGGCCACACTGGCTTTTGATGACACTTCTTGAAAACGGTGTTTCAAGAAAAGTTAACCACAACTTTAGCATGAAACCACACGAGTTGGCCAAAAAATTTTAATCCGGATTTATAAAAATCTCAAAAGTAACCTTTGTGGTGGATGACGGGTCAGGACCCCCACACTCTGGCCAGTTGTACGCCCCTGCTGTCCTTTCGATACAGTCATTACAATGTATAGGCTTGTACAGCTTGTGAATGATATGGAGCGGGACGGAATGACGCCGTGACGGACGAACGGTCGGACGAACATTGAGCCATAGCATACACCGGTACCGCGCTGCGCATGCGTTAACCCACGCATCGCGCGGTGATAGGATACGATATGATACAGTACGTATGTAATGCGTGCGCTCATAAGCTATCGATATGCCCAGCTTAATCTAGCGCACGGAAGGAAAAACTAAAAACAAAAACCGAGTAGCTCAGAACAAATTAACGGTCCGGGCAATAGTCAACTGGTGAAGGCAGTCCTTCAGGAGGATTAAGAAGTGAAACTACTGGGGCGGGGTAAGATTTGTGAAACAGGTAGGTTTTAAACCCGGAGTGGTAGAGAGAGGGAGTTATGGATAAGCAGAGTGGTGAATCAAAAGAGGAAGCAGTTTTTGACGCGTCGGTACAAGTGAAGTGATTTGGTGAAAGTGAAATCCATGGGCTTGTCGGGTTGTCCCGTAAATCAGCAAGTCTGCGCTGAGCAGCTGTTTTTCCTTTTGATTGAGAACCAGCTGAACGAAAATTCCCAGTGTCATCATCATGGCGTATGTCGTGTAAACAGTGGCCTTTATTTGCTTGGTTATTGCGAAGTATAATTCGCACGCGTATGATCGTGGGAGTGGAGTGAGTAACAGCTTCCATCGTTTCTTCACGGTCGTGGATATTAAGTGAGCTAAAGTCTTACCGTTTTACAGTCGTGTGTGGGCTGTCTTACTTAGTTATTTTACTGAATGTTTTTGTTGTTGCATAATGGCGGAAGCGTTGGTAATGGGCGACTATTGATGTTGCGTGACTGTTTGCGAGTTGTGTGTTGACACCTGTAATGATTAATTAGGAACTTTAGAATGACTTAATATCGGCACAGTACATTTTATTTTACGTTATTTATGATTCACAATCGTTGATATTGTCCACTGCACTCTTAGTTTTGCATTCTCATTTTTATTTTTAATTTCATCACAGTTTTTATTAGAGTTCTGTCTTTTATCGTTGTCTAGATCTAATTGTGTATATTGTTCGTTTTATCATTGCATTGTATCTATCTATTCAGCTGTAAAGCTGCTAGTCTGTTTCAATAAACTTACTGTTACTGTTACTGTTAGATGTCTGTTACGTGACTTTGCACTTTTATCTTGATCATTGTTCTTTTGTTTAGTCCCATAAATTTCACAGGGTAGCTTTGCTGTTATTGCACGTCTCCAAGCAGTCTGGTGACTCTGGCAGCAGAACTGTTTTTATCTCAAGTTTTGGCTGATTTTATTGTTTCTTGCACAGTGTGTTAGTACACATCTTCATGCTGATATGTGCTCCGATATTGCTCAGTATCAATTCAGCACCATTGCTGCCAGAAGAACAAACTAAATACCTTGTAACTTATCATTACCTTATATAGCTATAATTAGTTTTAGTTTGATGTATTATTTAATGATATTTTGTATGCACTGTGTAAGTTGCCGCTGGAGCTTCGCGTAGTGAAATGGCATGTCTTTGTGAAACACTTGTTGCTAGATCTGCGATAAATGGCTACGAATAGTGGAACATCAGGCAGCTTCCAGTTACCTGGGAAGGTGACCAGCTTTTCTCATGTACATTTTGTGTGCATTCCGGAGACATTCACTGCTGGTGCAGATGTCCAGTGTTCTTTTGTCATTAGTGAAGAATTGGAGATAAATTCACATGACTGGGTTGGCCTCTACAAAGTTGGCTGGAGGTCATCATCGGATTATGTCTACTATGAATGGTCTCCAGCACCATCTAGCTGTATCCCCGGAACGGAAGTTAAAAGCCGCATTTTATTTCCAGGTAATGTTACTTATTATTTAACATAACAATGGGTCTTCGTCAGATATCAACATTTGTATATTAAGCTTATACAGAAAAAAATTTGTACCGGTAGTTTAGGCAGTGCTTTTTTGACAGTACACATAACACATGGGTACAGCATACCAGCACATTTTTCATGCTGCAGGCTTAAAGCATGTAGCCTCAATGCCAGTATTAGAAGTACATACTTGGTACTGGCATCTTTGTGAAGTTTTTTTTCTAAAAAAGGCACCAATTTTAGGTCTGGCCTTTAAGGCGGCCATGCCCAGCCAAAGGGCTGTCAATGTGCATTAATTGCTACTGCTAACACTAGCTCTAAACCCAGGCTGTATTTACCCTTAAATTACTAACCATACCGATGTTTACTGTATTTATGGCAGATTGCGGTTTACTTAGCTTGAAAGACAAGCCAAGTTTCTAGGCTAGGCCAGTAGTTTACCGAATAAGTAATGCAGTGTATTAAAAGATTTCTGTGTCTGGCTATAATCTGGTGTTGCATTGCTTGTGCAGCATTCGTACATTTTTATTCAATTTGCAGGCAGTAAATTACCGAGAGATGACGGTGAGTTTTATCAGTTCTGCTACGTTGCTGCATCGGGACACGTCCGTGGTGCCAGTCCACCATTCCAGTTCAAACATCCGATGACCGACGATCTCATTGAGATTGAAGATGAAAACGGAGAGCTGCTTGTTATCCGCACAAAAACTGCCGTTCTTGAAGACCAGTTGAAGAAGGCAAATGAGGCTCGTGCGGAACTGAAACAGGTTGCACTCACTGCATTTCCTCTTAACTGATATTTTAAGTTATTTTACAAAGAAAGTGACACTGCTACAGACCTTTATTGATTCTTGTTTATTAAACCTGTGTTTTGTTGTAAAAGTAGGTGTTCTGTATATACAACTTTATTTATAATAATACTGGTACTTAGCATAACTGTATTTTATGCCATTCTGAGAATAATAGTCTTGACTTAATGTGCACAGTTAGTTTTGGAGAATTCCCCACTATGCTACAGTAGTTGAGATGTTGGTGTTAATTGCACTGTGTATGTTTGAAAAATTGCAGAAACTGTGTATAATGGAGAATGAACGCGATTTGCTGGAATATGAAAGGAAGGATGTTGAAAAGAAGCTTGCAGATCAGAAAGCTGACTCTGAATTACTGCGAGGCCAGCTTAGGGTTTGTTGCAATATTTTACATATGAGTCTTATGAACATGTGTCATCTCGTATTTTTAATGTGTGATTAGAGTGCATGTACTCTGTCATGGGCATAGAACTTTATAGTGCATATAATTTGTCAGATTGTATTTTTCTGATTATGAATTTGTAGATATATAAGAGTTCTTTAAACCATAACTATGTGTATTTTGGGGAGTTGTATGGAGATGGTGTAGCTAACATTGTTAAGGAGAAGTCTGGCGTTTTCTGCCTAATCTGCGTGTTCTAGTTGCATTCAGCAAGGGCATGCAGGCAGTACAACTTGGCTCCAAATCCAACTAAATCCTCCAGTTCTTGACTAGATGTGTAATGTATAATTGCTGTAAAATGGTTTTTGTTGTGTATGTATTTAGGAGAACATGGACAAAATGGCTGACATGCAGCAGGAGTCAAAAGACCTACAAGTTTGTGTGCGCAGTCTGCAGGAAAAGATGGAAGTTATCAATCAGGTTGCTTAACATTACTGGTCTGACAGTCTTACGAATCTGATGACATTATCAGAATGATTGACGAATGATTGACGTTGCAGCTACTGAGTGATAGTAACTGGTAAAAGATTCTGATTAAAATTGCAGGACATTATGTTGTGTGAGGAGTTGTGTAATATATGAGACCAGGCTGATGAAGTGTAAACATAATTGTTAGTTTCTACGTTCTATATCATGTCATCATAGCACATTATCACATACACCCTTAACTTCAGAATGATGTAGACTTTCTTGAACTAAGTTGAAGATCATGAACTGATGGATGTGAGATGTGGCATTACTCTGAAAAGAAAGAAAAATGCAGCATGCTTTGAAATTCATACAAAATGAATTGTTCAAAGCTACACTTATGAATACCTTTACTGTATGTCTGCCACATTTTTACAGCACAATGCTATGCTAGCACGGTATATTGTCATCGTATGTCTGTCTGTTCATCTGACCTGTCAATCCGTCTGTCTGTCACAAACCGGCACTGTACATAAATGGCTAAACACAGGATCTGGCATATAATGCCATACGATAGCCCAAGGACTCGATAGTTTTCTGAAGCAAAAAATATATGCAAAATTCCAACGCGATCACCCCCAACAGGGGTGCCAAATAGAGATGGGATAGGTTCAAACGACAATTTTTGACCAATATCTCGCTATATCTCAGAAACGGTTTTAGATAGCTACATTGTTACTATGGAATGCTAATAGGAACTTGTATGTGCTGTATCGATTGGTGCTATTTCCGGTGACCTCGAGTGACCCTAACTACCCAAAACCACCCCATATTGACATTTTGTATCACCTTTGTATCTTCATATTGAGTGGAGATGGAGACTTAAAATTTGGTAGGTCGGTTGACGGTAGCAAGTGCTTGCCCAGGGATGGCAAACCATCCCTGAAAGTGGCTTGGTTATGTCCCATGAACCATTTAAATTTTGGTGGGCAGCAACCATATCTCAGGAACGGCTGATCGTCTCCGGTGCTGTCAACTTAGGTGGACGGTGAGTGTGGTAAACTGGTACGATACGATACGATATGGTAGATTAACGTGCGTGCAAAAGCTGACAAGGTGGCCAGCTTAATCTAATGCATTGCACAGAAACGAATAAATTAGGAAAAATAAATAAAAAACAAAAGCCGAGTAGCTAAGAAGAAACATTCCAGGCAATAGTCCGTGAATGCAATGATAGCATGGTTAGATTTTGGTGATGGTCTCGGTTACCAGTTTATCACACTGATCTTCGACATCTGTGTACACCATGGTGGGCCTGAGGCACTGTGTCACACGGTCTGTCAGCGGTATTGTAGACTTGTTATATATAGCGTGTATTGTGATGTAGCGTGCAGCTTGTTGGCTTGTTTCTGATTGACAGGAGAAACAAACGATGGAGAAGCGACTTGATGACAGTGATGCATACATTGCCAGTCTGCAGGAGAAGATCAAAGCATTGGTGACGGAAAAAGAAACTCTGCTTCAGGCAAAGAAAGCTCTCGAAGAAGACAAAGAACAGTGTCAGGTAATGTCTTGCAGTCATTGAAAGTCGCTGAGAAAATTTAGCATTTTATTCATGGCCTGGGACGCTGGGCTACTAGAAGTGTTTTGTTGTGTTTATTTTGACGGTGCGACAGTGTTTTTGGGCTGTCCATTTGTACGTTCATTTGTTTGTTTATTCGTCCGGACAGCTCTTGTTACCACGATATATCATGAATGGCTTGAGCAAGCTTGATGAAACTTACAGGGAATATTCACTAGCCCATACTGATGACATGGTTAGATTTTGGAGGTCAGAGGTCAAGGTCACAGCAGGCTGTCGATGTGGCAACGACATTCATGTCGACGCTTGGGCATCAAAGTTTATCTTCCAGTTGATGTGTTAGGTTTAGTTTCGTCAGTGTCGTGCTATGTGATTGGCTGGGAAGACTGTCTCTGAAATGACCTATTTTAATGTCGAGTGGCATGTAACATATGCACCCGTATTCATATTTTTTGATGTCCATATTCTGTACATAGTTTGTCGGTTGGTTGCAGAGTCGCATTGAGGCGGCGGAGAAGAGCCATCAGACCATTGTCAATGAGTGCATGAACCTGGAGCAGCAGTTGAGTGCGTCCGAGACAAGCCGTCTTGCTCTGCGTGACCAGTACGAGCAACTCAGCCGCGAAGTTGACGGATATCGTGTAACAATCCAACAGCACGTTTCGTCTGCTGCATCGTCAAAGGTGAAAGACTCGGAAGGGTTGCTTTGCTTTATTTTGTCAGTTGTATAGATCTGATTTTATATTCTCTGTTTACGTTGAATTTAACGTTTGTTGTCGCTGTTTCCTTTGCTACTTTGACACCTTTGTCGGGTGATTTTATATTGTTGCAGTTTTTTTGTGACGTGCAACATAATGTGGGCCAGTGTGTTTAGCACCTGAATTCATTTGTAGCTGCTTATATCCTTTAGCCGTGATGCATTGATTGATAACATATAATATGACATTCATCATTGATGCTATACATTAGGTTGAGCTACTGTATTATGAATTTTCTGGGTGGTATCATAAGATAGTAAATTGGAAAATGTCATGCATGTAGCGATAAGAATGTACACAGTCAGATATTTTCTGTGCTTTTTTGGTAATTATGACATTTTATTAGGTCGACTCCTCAGATTCGACCTAATAACATTAGTGGGTCTCAAATGTCCGTCCGTCCGTCCGTCCACAAAAAGTTTCTTCGATTTTAATGAAATTTGGTATGCAGGTAGAGGTCGACGAATGATGCATGACGGTATGCAGTATGACCTGATCCGAGGTCAAGGTCAAGGTCACGAGCCCATGAAAGTCGGAAATTCGACCTCTACATGGGGCTAATTTTTTAAATAGCTTTATGAGGTTTTGTTTTGTTGTATTATTCGTCAGTGATCAGACAGTTTTACCAGAGAGATGTTTTGGCCATTATCATTTACCCAGTCTAGCTAGGTATTTTGTGACTTGAGAGTCATTACAACAAAAATTGTGAAGAATCGCTGCTAGATTTATCAGAAACATGGTTGATGTAACACGTGCTATATATAGCATTTTTCACATGCATAAAGTTGATTGATGTTACCGATACATTATTAGGTCGACTCTTTGACAGAGTCGACCTAATAAAGTTGATCTGTGCATGAATCCGTCTGTCCGTACGTTCATCCATATGTCCGTCCATCCACAAAAAATTTCTTCCATTTCAATGAAATTGTGCATGTAAGTAGAGGTCGATGAGTGATGCACGACGGTATGCAGTATGACCCAATCCAGGGTCAAGGTCACGAGCCCTTCAAAGTTGGAAATCTGGCCATTTTCAAAAGTTGTCTTTTCCTCCATTTACAATGGGAGCTGGCAACTGACCACTGATTCTTAAACTAGGGCACAATATCTACATTTTTTTCGGGCTGGATTTTTATATTTGTCCTAGTTTCTGTATCACGTGACTTTGAACTTGGCAGAAACGTCGGTTGTGAAGACTCGACCACCAGTCCCGTATGGGATTAATTTATAAATATTGATGAACTTACTGCACCCACTTTGACTTTAGACTGTTTTAGCTGTGAGCTTCAAAGTTCGTCTTACTCAGGTTGTGGTAGCCTCGGCAGTGTATTTTCTAGCTTTCACAAGCTTGGGTCCAAATATTATGAACATTTACGCACGCTAAGTGGCACAGTGCCACTGAACACTCCTGTGATGATAGGGTATTTTTTGTTGGCAAAGGAGAACATTGGAGATCTGCAGGAAAATCTTCGTAATGTTGAGGACAAGCTGAGTGCAGCTGAGACGTGCAAGACGATGTTGAATGAGGAGGTTCTGGCGTTGCGTCAAGCTTACGACAAGCTGTCATCAGATCTTGAGGTCCGTCATCGATGTCATTTTCTTCATACTTGAGTTGACTTATGCCACATTGCTGCTGCTGAAGCAGAGGTCAGTGATTGCTTCGCTCCATCCATCCATGTCTTTTGCTGCTGCTGTTTAGGTCGGCTCTTTGCCAGAGTCGACCTAATAAAGCTGTTTTCAAATGTACATCCTTGCTGTAAGTACGTCCGTCCGTCCACAAAAAGTTTCTTCGATTTCAATGAAATTTGGCATGTAGGTAGAGTTCAGCGACTGATGCACGACGGTATGCAGTATGACCCAATCCAAGGTCAAGGTCACGGGCCCTTCAAAGTTGGAAATCTGGCCATTTTCAAAAGCTATCTCCGCTGCCATTTACAATGGGAGCTGGCAACTGACCACTGATTCTTGAACTAAGGCACAATATCGAAATTTGATCGGGCCTGACTTTTGATATTTGGCCAAGTTTTGTGTCATGTGACGTTGAAGTTGGCAGAAACGTCAGTTGTGAACAGTCGACCATCAGTCGTTTCGTACGGGGCTAATTTATTTCTTTCTTCCTTTATTTGAAGTCTGCTGTATACATTTGTTTTCTCAGTGCAAACCATACTACACTCAGTAGAGTGCACACCTCTGCCACAGTGTGCTAATTTTAACCCTCACCTTCCAAAATTTAATTGCCTCTTCTCTGGTCCATAGTCTACCTCTTCCCAAAAGTTTGTGAAAAAATTGTACCCATAATTTTGAATTCTGCTCTTTACAAACAGACCCAGCAGTCAGAATATCAGCCTGCCAGCGTGTGGTGGAGGTAACCATTTTTTGTTGTGTACTTGCAAATATAGCCGCTGTATAGATGGCATAGTTGCTGCTGTAGTTCTAGTCTTGTTCCCATCACTATTTTGACACTGGTGATTAGCAACAAATTTAGGAAAATTTAGCAATTTCTGGCAATTATCTCGCTGTATCGCAGACACGATAAAACTGCCGAGTCTCTTAAATCGGTTCTTAAGTAACTGGTTAAACATAGAACATGTATTTATTGTGGACTCACTGACGGGCCATGTTTGTGTTCAGAAGTCGAAGGCAGAAGCGGACATGTGCAAAGGGCAAGTGGCTCAGCTGGAGACGAGAATTACTGCGGACAAGACAGAGACAGAATGTGAGCTGGAAACATTGACCAAGAAATTAATGCAGAAGAGTGAGGTAGTTATCTTGTGTGATGTTTTTGCAACAGCATAGCTACTTTTCTATATTTTTGCCTTAGCCATCCGCATTGAGGGCAAAGGCATTATGTTTTGAGCTATATATCCGCTGCGTTAGTTCGTCCAGTCAGATATTGTTACCAGAATATCTCAGAGCAATCTCGATGAAACTTACAGGGAATATTCATTCACTAGCCCCTACTGATGACCTGATTAGATACTGGAGTCAAAGGTCAAGGTCACAGCAGGCTGTCATTTTGGCATAGGCACTTACATTGATACTGGGCGCATAGAAGTCAATCTTCTAGCGTAATTTTTTTACTCATATATGATTGCATTTTACTTTTTTGTAATTGTATGTAATTAATCTAACCTCATGGTTCTGTGTAATCAATCTAGTTTCATAGCTGCAATAAACCAATAAAATTTACTTATTTAGTTACTTAGTTATTGGTTTCGAAAACCGCAGCAGTCTTGGTGCTATTTTCGGTTGCTGTTTAACTGGTCTTTATTTCCAGAGTTACTGCAGATTGTGTTGGGTCTGCCAAAACGAAACCTTTTGGGATAATTGCAGCATTTTTTGCAGGTTGCATGCTCTTCCTGTTGCCCAAGAAGTAATATCCAAGTACTGAAGTTTTATACTTAAACAGTGGCTGCCTTAAATATATTTTGTGTTTTTTTTCTGTTAGCCCTGACCAGTTGTTTTTATGGGAATTTGTTTTTTGTTCATTTCCGTTAGTTGTAGTTTGGATGTTAGTGCCGGTGTGTTTATTTGGCTAGAATGACTCATCTTAGATGTCCTGTTATATGTCAAATGGGAGGTTAAACACTGCTGACTCACTTGCAAACAGTGGGCGGAAGAATGAGACTTTGACTGTAGTTGCTGTTTGAAGGAAGCAGCAGTGTTGTCGGAAGAAGTCATCGGACTGCGTCGTCAAATGGAAGACTCCAGCAAGCGAGGAAAATCTGACAGTGACGCCATGTATCATCTGCAGATGGCACAAGCAACACTGAACGAACGCTATGCCAAGCTGCAGAAAAAGAATGCCGAACTGCAAAAACGCCTCGATCAGACTATGATGAAATTGGTATTGGCCTTGTTTTATTTAATTACATACACACATTTTTCTAACCGCCATTTCCTGTTTCATTTACTAGCTTTATGGATATGTGGAGTCCAAGGAAACAATTGGGAGATTGATGGAGCAGTGATGATATACGTGATGAAAACACGGCAATAAAATACCTTACTTTTTAGGTTGATTCTTTGACAGAGTTGAACTAATAAAGTCGGTCTCAAACGTCCATCCATCAGTCTGTCCGTGCGTATGTGCGTACATATGTACGTATGTGCATACATCTGCGTACGTCTGTCCGTCCACAAAAAGTTTCTTTGATTTAAATGAAATTTAGCACGTAGGTAGAGGTTGATGAGTGATGCACGATGGTATGCAGTATGACCCGATCTAAGGTCAGGTTCAAGGTCATGATCCCTTCAATTTGAAAATCAGACCGTTTTCAAAAGCTATCTCCTCCGCCATTTACAATGGCAGCTGGCAACTGGATTTTTGATATTCGGCCTAGTTTTTATGTCACGTGACTTTGAAGTTAGCACAAACGTCAGTTGCAGAGATTCGACTGTCAGTCTCCATATGGGGCTAATTTTAATAAGCTTAACACATAGTTTGGCCATTATAATGGTCAGCTTGTGTTAGCCATACTCACAGTTAAGAATTAGAGGATTTTATTGAAGTAAATTGTACTACCTGCATGCCCTTGATGACTGTAAGTAAGGTAGGGAGAGGATGCTAGAATTTTTCCCAGACGTGTTATATACACCATCTCATTACTGTGCCAAAACAATTACACATAGAATATATGTTTGTATGTGCTTAGTTATTTTGAAAATTGTCACAATGTTTTATTAAGTGGACGCCATGCTGATGCACTTTCCCATGCTATTTATTTATTTCTTTCCTTCCGTTGCTTGTTTCCACCTTTCTATCTCTCCGTTCTTCCCTATGTCATGCCTCTGTCATTTTTGACCCTTATTTACTTAGCTGTCTTTTAAATTCTAATGCGTCAAGAAAGGTTGATGCGGGTAGGCAATTTTATGGCTGAGGACAGTGCTCTGAATGCTGTTTAGCACTTTGACATTATTGGTCCAGTGACTGGAAGGGTTTCTGGCCTGTAAAATACCTGCGCCCGTTATCTGCAAATGATGTCTTTCAAAAAGATGGAGAAAGAGAATCAGATAACGCAGGGCGCCTAGAAAATGGGCGGCCTGGCAAAATGAGCTTGTTTGTCTAATTTAGCAACAGCTGGAGGAAACTGATGCGGATCAGAAACGAGACATCACCAGTCTGAAAGAACGCCTGAAGATGGGTCAAGATGCATACCAGGACATCTTCATGGACCGCGAGAATCTTTTCTCTGAACTCAACAAGCTGAAAAGTAGGATTACCATACTGCTGGTGTATATTAATAGTAAGAAACATTGATAACGAAGTTGTTTTCGTTAATATGTATGCTCACTGATAGAACACCACCAAGTCTTTGTGTTTGGCCGTGTTATGTGTCTTTATAACTGCTTAAATAATGCATCATCCAAACCCATATTGCGTAACTGTGTTGGGGGATTGAATGTCTGAGTAATAAAGTGATTTTGAAATGTAGTGATGTCAAGTGACAATCGGTTTACCGATAATCGCTTTAAAAACCGATAATCGGTTTCAGAAATCCAAAACCGATTATTGATTTTTTTTTATTTGTTCATGATTGTTTATTTTGCGACGAATAAAATAAATCTGTAAAAAAATAGTACAGTGGATGGTAATGATAGTAAGATATCTGCTAACACGTTTTAGTGTCGGCTATAGGTCTTTCAATGTAATTACAAAAATTACTTAATGTAGTTCATCAAGTAACGCCAACATGGGACTTTGCATAGGCCTGGCCTGTGCGGCATTCATCTGACATTTTGATTATCGGTAAATAACCGGTTTTAGCAAATCGATAATCGGTTGTGACAAAATTTGGTTTTCACATCACTATTGAAATGTAAGAAGTTTTATAGTCAAATCCTGGCTGAAGACATTAGAAAAATTAAGTGCTGGGGAGTGAAGAAATTTTTAAAATATACAGGATATAATTTAATCCTGTGTTTAAGTATGCTTGAAATTTTCTGTACATGTTCCTTCTGACCGTGGCTCAGTCCTCCTCTGATGGCACTGCAATATGTTATGTACTACCGGTTTTGTTGATGACATCATGTTTTGACATAATAGAACGAATGGGCCACAATCAAAGATGATGCGTATGTTTTATCCACTTTGCCAGGTGGTGGCACTGGGAGTGCAGTCTACCATCTCTGACTACTGCATCATGTTTGTTGAATGATCAGCTTAGTTCTGCTAACTCATCTTTATTTGTATAATCGTCCACTGTTGCTGTAAAACGTTAAATCATTTGCCTGTGTTCTAGGTTCATATGACAACTAGTGATAAATTGTACACGTTGACTGCAGCTTCATGATTAAGTGTTGATTGGTGATGACTTCAGACAGAAGAAGTGATGGAGCCGCTGCAGAAGTTGTCATGAAATCGGCATCAAGTCAGCACGTGCCAACTCCAATTGGTGAGTGGTTTTCTTAGTTGGCGTTTAAAAAGAAGTCGTTGTTGTTGTTGTTGTTGCAGATTTGTTTTGTTTCGTATGTTATGTCATTATGTGATTGGTATACTATTAGCCATGTTGACACAGAATTTGCTATTTATTATTTGTTGCATATGCCAGGTTGACTCAGCCTTCTATCCTCTGTGGGACGGTAAAATGAGTACCAGCCAAAGGGCAGTGATGCTCTGTGGCTGGGGAGTAAAGACAGGCATGGTGTAATTTGCAGGTAAAACTGTGTGATCCATGTCTTAGCGCATTAGAGGTAGTTATGACGATGCGACGTATACTTTATACTTACTTTGTTTCATAGTCATATCTTGAAATTTTGTTGAATCTTACACATTTGCATGATAAAATGTGCTAGAGTTTTTTCGGTAAAAAGGTTGATAATTTTAGTAAATTTGGGGCATCATGTAATGCCACTACTTACACCTCTAAATATTTCATAGTGACGTCATGCTGACATTTGCATTGTCTACAGCGTTATGCAAGAGTTTGCACTGCATATAATAGACATTCATGTTGCCATTCTTCCCTTACCACGTCCATCACTGAGCGACTCTCCAGATCTTTTTGAGTCAACATTCATATATAGTCTCCACATAATGCATGGCATAAAACAGTGGAGTAGTGATCAGCTGCAATTTGTCAGTTGTGCTAATCTCTGAGGTGCCTTCCTGATAGCTACACTGATTACTTCTTTATACCACAACTGGGTTTAACTCTTTCACTGCTTCATTGCTTGGTGAAGCACTGATGTTTCAGTATTTTGACTTTTCTGATTTTGTTCTTGCCACGATATTGCATCATTAGTCTAATTTCACGTGTTATCCTACAAATAGCACTGGAGCGGCAGATTATTTATCTGAGTCGCAGCAGAAAAACAACGTTACAAGTATTGAAGTGGTGCAAGTCTTTTGATCATTAACCATCTTGACAGCAGTTATAGGGTATGGTTTTCAGCAGAGTTTGTGTCTTTTTCAGCATGACGTCTCCAAAACCAGTGCAGCTATGATAACCAAACTTCACACAGAAATGTTCCATGAGAAGTCCAGCTGGAAAGTCGTTTATTTTGTTGTCGAAAGGTTAAGGTCAAAACATTGCCGGCATAGGTTTTTGCACTCTCGTCATTGCTGGGTTCTTCTGGTTATAATCTGTCCTGCCAAGAAACCTCAGAAATAACTTTCCTTTGATTTACTGGCACCAAGTGTACCGGTTTAACATTGCAGAATTTAACATAGTTCTTGACAGTGGTTTGCAAATGGTGTCTGGTTTTGTAGAATCATTTTTGTCGGTGAAAATGCAGACACAAATTTATATGTGATGTTATTTCATTTATTGATATGCATTGAATGCAACACATGAACAGTATGCAGTTAAACACTGTCTGTGCATTGGTGAAAATGCAGTTGACAAGGCACTGCAGACCGTGGATGTTGAGCGGCCAGTCCCTAGCATGGAACTGACTGGCTCCGAGCTGGAGCAGCAGATGGAAGAGATCCAGTTTGAGATGGAAAAGCGTACTCAGCGTGCGGCTAAGTACAAACGCTTGTACTTGGACGAGAAGAAGAAATGTGAAGAAGTTACTGCACAGTTGCAGATGCTGTTAAAGGTGCTGTTACATTGCCTTACATTAGTTTGGCCAAAAGTGCAATATAATTGATATACAAAATCAAATTGTAATTTGTTGTTTCTTGTATAAAATTATTTGACATCAGGCAGTCTGCTCATATGTCTAAAAACCACAGTCCTGGTATCGTAAAATTTTCTGTACATGTTACCTGTAACCATGGTTCAGTTGTCATGTAATGACAGTGCAATATGTCATGTACGTCCGGTTTTGTGGATGAGGTCATGTTTTTACTTAATGGGGACAATGGCCAATATCAAGCACATTGATGTGTTTCGTTGAGTTCACCAGGTGGTGGCACCAGTTGGACGTCAGAGGATGTTATGTTTGGTTGACTTCTCCAGATGGTGGCACTGAGTACAAAGTTACTGTCTCTGTCTGTGATTGCGTTTTTTATTCTTTGTTATCTTTTCAGCTTTTGGTCACTTTAGTGTAGAAAAAGGAAGGCATAAGAATTTTTCACTAATGTGTGCTTACTGATAAAAATCTGAAGCAACGCAAAGCTACATGTACGTTTGTAAGCATGCTTTATCAGCACCAGTGGTGTGATGGCACAATGTCCAGGCATTGGACTCAGCATTGCAAGGTTGCTTGTTGAATTGAAAGTAAGGTACTGCTACATAGTGACCTTCGGTAGATTTTTTAATTCTTTGAGCATATGTCCGTCACAGGGTCATGTAATTTAGTAGCAAGTAGCAATGCAACAACCAATGAGCTTATACCAGGTTGTAAAAGGGACATGGTCTGCCATTCATAATGTCCACTCACTGTAAGATCAAAGATGGCCATCATGGCATCACGTCCTAGAGCTTTGAGAAGATAATGCCGATTTAGTGGCACCATCTTTACATACTTTTTGTCAGCATACTTTTGCCGTTTGTGATGTGTGCGTGTTGCTGTGTGGGACTTTTTCATGTTCACCATGGATTAGGCTAGGTCTTCAGTTGATAATAATAATAATGGTGATAATAATGATGATGATGTACACGTTTTTTGTCCCGTCGTAAGGTCGTAACTTCATGCACTGTATGCAGTGAAGAATGTTTTTGTTTTAGAAGTCGAGCGATAAAATCGAATGCCAGTCAGAGCGTGCCGAAGAATCTGAAGTATGCTGTTTTTTACGACTACTTGTGAACTGTGTTTGGAGTTATATGACTTCAAATGTTGTCAGTAGGCTGTTACTTTCAATGAGTCATATGTGACGGTAAACGTGAAGTTATTGATAATACATTGTTAGGTCGACCCCTACGAGTCGACCTAATAAAGTGGGTCTCAAATGTCCGTCCGTCCGTCCACAAAACGTTTCTTAGATTTCACTGAAATTTGGCATGTAGGTAAGAGGTCAATGAGTGATGCATGACGGTATGGAGTATAACCCGATCCAAGGTCAAGGTCACGAGCCCTTGAAAATTGTAAGTCTCTGAAATGACCTATTTTATGTTGGGTGGTCAGTGGTGGATCGATGAGTAGGAGACTGGGGCAGCTGCCCAGGGCACCAATGGAGGAAGGCACCAAAGAGGGGAGGGGAGAGCAAAAATAACGCGAATCTGCATAACGAAAAACATGTGATTGATTTTAAATAATCAGAGGGCACAGTCTGGAAATCTTGCCCAGGGCACCAGAAACCATAGATCCGTCTGTGTCCAGAGTGGGACGTGAAACCTTGACTCAAGTCGATCAATAAATAAACTGCTGAAATAGCCGACAGCTGAAGTTCAGCGAGCTTGGTGTAACCAAACCTAAGACTAGTATTAGTTACTGGTTTTGGCAGTTTCTGTTACTGATGAACACTGCAAATGGCCATTTTTCCAGGATGCAGCACAAGACGAGGCCGTTGATTTAGAAGAGCTGAAGAAGTTTGATCCACTTGCGGTGACCGAGTCTCAGACGATGCTGGAGCCTCCGCTGAGACCTCTTCCAGCACCAATGCAGCCGGAGATACTGCCATCAGCAAAGGTGGCTAGTGTCAGAGCGTCGATGGGTAAGTATGCTTCCGCAGAGTTGTGTTATTATTGTATAAATAATGTTTTCTAATTGCTAAATAGTGTTATTTTGTTATATTTCTTTGTCAGAATCACAGTTTTTATACCAGCGCCATTTGTCAGTATTGGTGAAGACATGTTTTCCATTCGCCGTGTTCATTTGTCAGTTCGTTTGTCCGGACAGATCTTGTTAGCATGATATCTCACAAACGGCTTGAGCAGTCTCAGTGAAACTTACAGAGAATATTCACTAGCCTCTACTGATGACTTGATTAGATTCTTGAGGTCAAAGGTCAAGGTCACAGCAGACCGTCGAGGTGGTGAATGCATCCACGTCTACACTGGAGCATTGAAGTACATCTGGTTAAAGATTGGTCTTCAGTGTGATGGCATTGGACATTGCTCAGTTACCTTAATGATAGACGTGTATCATACAACTATGGCCGTCATTGCTTTGACGTTATTGGCTGCTTGACAGGAATGGCAATCTGCTTCTAAAGACCTACTGTCATTATCCCTAAAGCAGATCAGTAATGGGCGATTTGGCTGGTTGACAAAAGCTGAAATCAGTGTATAAATGTGGCCTGATAGAACTTTGTTAGCTTTCTTCGGCTGGCACTGAACATGTCATTGATTCGGCAGGCCACATTATTTTGTAAAATGACAAACTAAAATAATGTTTTTTACTAATGAACTGTCATGTTAGGCATGTTTTGTCACGTTGTAAAGTTATTGTTTTCACTTTGCTTCTGTTTATCTGGCTTTTGCTTCCAGACCTGCTCGACAGTGGGGTGTTTTCTAAATTTTATAATATAGCTAGACACACGGCTTTTATTTTTTATGCTTACACCACCCGACATTGTCGGCGAAGCCATTATGTCTTCAGGCTGTCCAGCTGCTACATTCATCTTTGCTTTTGTTTGTCAATACATTCATCCGGACAGATCTTGTTACCACGATATCTTATGAATGGCTTAAGCAACGAAACTTACAGCTAACATTCACTAGCCCGACTGATGACCTGATCAGATTCTTGAGGTCATAGGTCAAGGTCACCCCGTTTGGACCCCCCTTTATTCTTTCACTTCCCCACCTATTACGCTCTTTTAGTATCTTTTACTTTCCCTTTTTTACTCGCTTTATCTATTTTCTTGATTTTCCATCCCGTGCCATTCTACCAGAATAGTCCCACTCCATTTCCAGGTGTGAGGTCGTAGGAGGCGACCGAACCTGGGTTTATTTTTTGTTTGTGATTGTGTTATCTGTATTGCTTAGTTAGGATTTATTCTGGTGTTTTGTTGTATTTGGTTTAGTTTAGTCTTTCGGTGTGATAGTTGTCTTCCCTTGTTGTAGGCGCTGGCATAATAATTTAAATGAGCCTCTCGATCCCTTTCCCTTTTGGGTGGCTGCTGAACAAGGGAATATATAGGCCAGGGTTGAGGTTAATATATCAAATCAAATCAAATCAAAAACACATTTATATAGCGCCATACGTCGCAAGCGAATCAGAGGCGCTGGCCTTCCTTCACTGGGTAGGGATAGCTCTCCACCCCTGACCTTTTATCTCTGATATAGTCATATTTGTGCTGAAAGGGGATGTTAAACTCCAACTAACTAACTCCACTCTGTTTCCAGGCCAGATGTCGTAGGAGGCGACTAAACCTGGCTTTAATTTTGTGTATGTGTTGATTTTGTGTTATATGTATTTTTGGTTAAGGATGATGCTTGTTTTTGTCGTATTTGATTTAGTTTCGTCTTGTGGTGTGATAATTGCCTCCGCTTGTTGTAGGCACTTGCATAGTAATTTAAATGAGCCTCTCGATCTATTTCCCTTTTTGTGTGGCTCCGGAACAAAAAGGCGGCCAGTGTTGATGGTTAATATATCGCTGGCCTTCATTTACTGGGTAGTGACAGCTCTTCACCCCTGACCTTTTTTCTCTGATATAGGTATATTAGTGCTGAAAAGTGACGTTAAACCCCAACTAACTAACTTAATGTACTGGTCAGCTGCTACTGTAAGGTTTTTATATTTGTTATTATTATAACAGGAACAGATTCTTAAAGAATAGATGCTCTTCCTGTTACTCAACCAACAGTGTAAAACATTGAAGGCTCTCTTTAAAGACTAGATTTTTCTTAAATGAAAACGTGTAAATGTGTAAGATGTTTATAAGTATATTGATCAATATATTTTCTTTTAAGATTATGCCTAAAGTAGCAGCGGAGTGATTTTGATGTCGGTGTCATCTGTCCACATTGTGGCATATTTAACTCTGCTTAACATTGGATACCTGCATATGATATCATATCAGTCTTTCTGGGCACTGTTTCCTCACTTCCACTGCTCAGAGCAGCGATAGTCATCTAAATGCCACGTCATTTGATTGTGTGAACGAACAGCGAGTCAGTCCGTCAGCCACATCGCCCG
>Ga0209780_1000735_pt1 | contig 19035 bp, 14 predicted proteins | sample WorMetexBAHAMAS2_FD_187384 | JGI IMG/M metagenome (GOLD analysis project Ga0209780, IMG submission 187384) | Marine gutless worms symbiont microbial communities from Max Planck institute for Marine Microbiology, Germany - Inanidrilus exumae... | ecosystem: Host-associated > Annelida > Digestive...
GTATATTGATGAATCCAACTGGACTATAGCAGTATCTGCCTGCCTCAAAGTCCCATCCATCAAGCGAAAACATTTGCGCCTTCTAGTCATCTGACTAGGCTTAACTAAAGACGACCGTATCACACCAGTAGTACAACCTGTATCCCTCAAACAGGACACCATTTGGTCTCCAAGCTGACCCTGCACTACTGCTAGTCGCTTATTATTTACTCCTTCGGGTTCGGCTTGTCTTACTTCCACAGAGCCGACATAAGGAAGTTCACAACCACAACTCGAGCACACCACCGCGATCTGTCAGAGAATGCGGACAATGTTTGCTCTTTGTACATTTGCTGTCGTCAACTACGTCACACGCTGCTACCTGCTCGGGACAAAAGCTGTGTAACAACCTTCGGCAAGTCATTCACACCTATGTGCCTCTGTCAACAAGCAGTATAACTTGGTACAAGCCAAGGAGCAGTGATGCTCTGCGGCTGGGTAGGTAACCGCAGGCCTGGCGGAAAGTAATGGCAGCCTACCGCCGGGTGGATGACTTATAGTCACCTGCGGGCTGACTGCCTGTACACTGGGATCAGCTCTGGGCCCAGTGCTCAGTAACAAGTATGGGAAGCCTGTGGGGGCAAAAGCAGGTTCTTTGCATTGATTGTGCTGATGTGACAGAAATGATAGGAGTGGATCGGCATCAGCCATCAACAAGTGGGTTGCTGAGAAGACCAACAACAAAGTGCTGGATATTGTTCCAGTGAGTGCCATCGACAACCTCACTCGACTCATTCTTGTCAATGCGGTTTACTTCAAAGGCAACTGGAAGGAGAAGTTTAACGCCCACCACACAAGAGAGAACGATTTCCATGTGTCGGCGACGGAGACGGTGAAGGTGCAGATGATGCACATGATGGATGCCGAGTTCTACTATGGAGCGAATGCGAACATTAAGTGTCAGGTGATAGAGTTGCCGTATGCTGGCGATACTCTGAGCATGTTTGTCATACTTCCAGACCGTTCGACGACCCTTGCTGAGGTGGAGAGCAAGATGACCTCTGATGACCTCGTCAACGCCACAGAGAAGTTCCGAATGACGTTGGAGGAGGTGAATTTGTGGTTACCAAAATTTCAACTGGATGAAAAGTTGAGTCTGGTGGAGGCGCTTGCTGGACTGGGAATGAAGGATTTGTTCATGAAGGGTGTAGCCGATCTGTCTGGAATTGATGGTAGCCATGAGCTCTATGTATCGCAAGTTCTTCATCGTGCTGTGGTTGATGTCAATGAGAAAGGAACAGAAGCAGCTGCCGCTACTGCGATGAATTTCCAGTGTTTATCGGCCGCCTTCGATACTCCTGAATTTCGTGCAGATCGGCCGTTCCTCTTCTTCATTCAACACAAACCCACGAGGTCCATTTTGTTCCTTGGTCGACTGGTAAAACCTCCATCTGTCTGATATATGGCGTCAAAACTGCGTGAAAATGCATGGAATATGGAAGAAGCACGGAATTGTTATGTAGAATGGTTGCTGATGTTGTTGTTATATTTATGTGACCAAATGCCCGTCATGATACCTACAAGGGGAATTACTTACTGGAACACATCCTTTTTTAGCCACTGAAACCTGGCGAAGGAAAGGCGCGTCGTTCTGTTTGCATCGACTCTTCGACGCCAATACCCTGAAATACACACCCGTGGTATTTCCTCTGTTAACTTTTATATGACATTGACCATAGCTTACGTCTAGTTTACAAAAAGGTTTCCTGGGAACGGCTTTATGAATAGATAAGTACAGGATGATTACATATACTTGTGAATGTTTAGCTTTTCTGTGTAAATGTACTATATATTTCTGTGTAAAACTATGTGATATAGTAACTATTTTTTCGATTAGGTTAGTAATTAAGTAAGAACGTTTGTTGGCCTCAGATATGCAGGCTACTAACAAATAGAAATGTTTTTGGTAGCGTTTTATTGTTTATGACAGATGAGACTTACAGCTCACTTGAACATTAAGTACATTTGCCAGGAATCTGTCATTGCTTCTTTTGCTTACGTCAGTGTGTTTATAATATGCGTTAGAATTACAGTGCCGTTTTTCATAGTACATGCATGTTACTTAGAGCAAGAACTGGAGTCTGTCAAGACTGCCAGTGCTTAGGTCAGCGTAAACAGAAAATGCAGTGATTACTGACTGGACAGAAAACTGCACATGCAGCAGAGTTCTGAAAACAGGCATTTCGTTGGTGATTGATAAAAACAAAAACATGTCGGCAGACGAGAAGTTAACTAATCAACACCTTTGTAACTCAGTGTGAATGCTATGTAATAATTTAAAGTGCATTATTTTCATTTTTATCACCATTGAAAAGCAAACTTTCCGTCACCTTCGCAAGTTCGCAAAACAAACGTAAACAAACAACGTCTATTTTAGCAATCTCAAAGATTTTTTTGCTGTTTCTGCTGCTAGCAGCGAAGTCGTCGCAGGGCCACTGATCAGGCAATATCATGATTTTCTGATTTTGCTGACCCCTCAGCGCTGGCAGTCTGGACAGGCCCGGGATATCACGGTATCTAACAATCCTGGATATACTGGAAATCTACTTACATTTTTTTCTACTGGATATTCTGGAATATTGCCAGGTCTGCTTGAAATTTCATGGTGCTATGGCATTTGTTGCGATTGATATGATGCAAGGATGGATGTCGATGCAAATTTTTCCCCATGACATAGCTATGTGTAGATGGTATTAAAATATGTACTACTTAAAATATCTACTGGAAACTCCTGGAAATCTACTGGAATTTTGCTTTCATGATTTGTTAGACACCCTGGATATTAGTTGAGTTTATGGTGGCCAGTGGCGAGCCAAATGCATTTTACTCATGTTGTTTCTATTATGACTAATGTTAACAAGAATTTGGTTGTTACATATTGTTCATGTGACAGTGCTTACTGTATGTAATGTGCCACTGCTGCATTTTTGCTTTTGTTTGTTGCCAAATCTATTTGGTTTTGTTTCTCTGTAGTTTTTATGGTGACTGGCGTTGTCTTTAAGACTTCCTAGTCGTCAGAGAAAAATATTTTGTTGTCCGTTCTCTTAATAGTTGTTTGAAAGCGTTGACAATCACACTGTTATTGATGTAAACTCCACAGTCAATCATTTTTGTAAAGAGCTTTAGTGTTTGTTATTTCAGTTTTTTATCTTAGTTCTGTCAGCTACGTTTTACATTTCCTATTAACATTTGTTATAGTAGCTGATCACAGTGTAGTACCGGTACGCTAGTGCGACCAGCTGAGCCTATATGGAGAATGACAAAGTCCGGGTGTCGTTTGTTCGTTCTTTGCGGTCAGGGGTCGGAGGTCCAGCCTACTCTGGACCCCATATGGCGCTGAGACCTTTTTGAATCGGTCCAATGTGCCAGCCCAGGGAGAGGAGGGGAGTTGATATGTGTGTGTGGTGTGCGCGCTATCTAGGGATAAGGAGCTTAGGAGGGAAAGTAGGCTTGAGCAGCTTTTTAGGTATTTCTAAACGCGCTCCTTCTAGACGTGGCCTGCTGTCTGCCTGTAAGCCCGGACTGGCACTTGTTCAGCGACAGCCCTGACCGGTCCACCGTTCAGCACCTGGCCCGGACTAGCACTTATTCAGTGCCAGCCCCACCGGTCAGCCGTTCAGCGCCCGACTACCTGATTGACACTTCTGCAGTGTCAGCCAAGAGACTTAGTCACATCTATCTGCTTCAGCTATCACGTCAGCGTGGCTGATACCTTGACGCTGCTAATCAAGGCATCAGCAACGGTCACAGTTTATAGAGGACACCGTCGAACCCTCTTACCTGCCCGGGATTAACTCCCTGTTCATTATGTGCATAGGAAACGTCGGTGTGTCAGAACTCTGAAATTCTTGAACCGACTCACAAAACTTAGCATGTATGATTACGTCGGCAACATCATCCCGCAAGCCAAAATTTAAAGCGATTGCTCTAGCAGGATGTCCCAACAAATAGGTGAAATATTACTGTCGTGTGGGTTTTTTAGTTCATTGCTTTTGTGATCTTAATTTTTTGCTGACGTTCCGAGAGTAAACCGCAGAGATATTACTTTGTCGCCCTTATACTTGTTTGTATTCTGGTTATTTAACCGTTTATTTTATTGATTACCAACTTTTCAAGGCACCAAATTAGCTGGAACAGCTAAACCTAAAGTCGTCAAATTTTGTACACAGGTAGGCGATATCGATTCTAGCAACAGGTTATCACCAACAAAAGAGGCGTGGTTATGGTCACGTGACTGTTTTAAAATGCTGCCGTTCGTCGTGATGCAGCGCGTGTGTCAGCGACATAGCTGAGCTACTTGTTGTGCCCATTATAGTTGCCATTAATTTGTTCGTGTATATCTCATATTTCATGATATTTGGTATGTTCATTGTTTTTTAGTTCATCGCGTTTGTCGACTTCCAGTGTCCTGTTAAATGCTCAATAAACAGTATGCGCGGTTGTATGCGACATTTCAGATATGACGTGATATGATTTGATTACTGTTAGCATTTTTGAAACATTTGTATATGTTGCTTTATGTATTTTGCATATTATAACCTACTGCTTTTATTAATTATTCGAAATTTCAGTGTGTGCTTTTGCGTATGCGTTTAATGTAACTTATATAAGCTTATGCTGTTAATAACTTCTTACTTACTTTATGGACGACGCTCGGTTTGTGCGGCCCTTTTCATGTGTTGTCCGGTTTTTAGGTCGACTTGGAGGAGTCGACCTAAAAACTGCAATGCAAACGAACACAAACGAAAGACTGGTTGAGAAACAGTACCACCCTTAGAATGTACAATCAAACACTGCGATTTGGATACATTGAAAACGACTCTGTGTGTATCCGCAAAATTAGAACAAACATCAAGTAGCTCTTGCAGACCTTTGGCAGAGGGGGCAAAGATAACTATATCATCGGCAAATAAAAAATGGTTTACAATCAAGTTGCCTAAACGAAAACCAACATTAACAGCCTGCAGGTGGATTGATAATTGGTCAGTATAAAGTGCAAACAAGAAAGGAGACAATATTCCTCCTTGTCGTACACAATTGCAAATGACAAAGACTTGCAGCGATGAAGTTCTCGAGACCGCGGTCTTGGTCTTGAGACCGAGATCAGTCAATTAATCAGTTAATAACTTGTGCACAAAGTATTATAATTGTAATTTATGACACATACGTGCTAACAAATTATCGATCAGTGTCAAAAACAGCCGAGACTGATCCTTTAAGACCAGAAGTGCCAAGACCGCAAAATTCCGGTCTTGAGCGGTCTCGAGCCCATGACCGCGGTCTCGAGAAATTCATCGCTGCAAGTCTTTGAGGTCAACTCTCAATCTGTACCCTCATCTTACTGCTAGGAGGTGTTCTCGTTATCTCGTAGTAGTCCTACATAACGCTAGAATTGCGTAATTTAGACCCCACTCCTATTTATGTAACCTATACATGACGTCTATTCATTCCTCCTATTCATGACTTTGGTGAGTTCAGTCTCGCCTATATTATATAATTATAAATAGGGCCTACAAAAACTAGCTTCAGTTTCTCTTCGTTAATTGCAAAAGCCGCCGCTTTAAAACAGCAAATGTTAAAATTTTATACGCAAATTCTAAGCACAGAAGCCATCACATTTAGGCTACTTCAGTTAGCGGCCTGTCATAAATGTAAAAGCGGCTCGGCGTTATCTGCGTTTTCTAGTTCTTAATTTTTGTTATTTTTATTTTCATTTGAAATGGTTGGCTTTACTTACAATAGGTCTGCGCCTAATCTTTGTCATACTGTATATACATAATTGTCTGGATTAGTGCGATTAATTATTTCTCTTACTAGGCCTATGCCTATGGCCTACTTTCGATTTTTAGTGATCGGGTACACCCGTCCACGGCGTATAGTATACCACTTCTTGCAGTAACTTTGTCCGGAGTTGTACATCGCTATAGTATAAATTAATTACCAGTTTTACGCAAACTAAGATCGTTACAACGAGTTTTAAATAATAATAATAATAATAATAATAATAATAATAGGCTAATACACACATTTCTATACCGCCGTAAGTAACTTCAGAGGCGGTAAAAGCCACGCGATCTCGAAAACTGTCGCCTCTAGTAACGACTGGCCTTCTAAGCATGAATAGGCGGTCTTGTGACGGTATAGGCTACGCGTTCCCTTTGATCCCTGTATTGTAACGATATACACGTTACGGGGGGTGTGGTGGCGACGTGCGGGCGTAGGGCGTTCGGTCTGTACCTAGCCCCTTTTTCTTATATATCCCCACAAAAACCCTCTTTCAACGATAAAGTATGAACTTACTATCGAATTCTTGTCAGCAAAAGGGTAAAAAGTCAGAAAACGGGAAAAAGACGGGCCCACCCACGAACCCCGCTCAGTTAATTAGTTTGATTTGTAGCAGTAACAGTTTTGGTGGCGTCACATACGTACGCCCCCGGCTCCGTCACCCACCGCGCACTTCAAAGAAACGTGTATATCGTTACAAGACCGGCCAGCTGCTAACGTGTATACTGTAACATAATCGAATAGGCATTGGCCTATTGTGTCCTCTGAATTCACTGTATACATTGTAATTCGACCCGGTCAATTGCTGAGCTCATGTGCTGCCATTACGTGATGATTATTGTGCGATTGGCCTGATAGACGCGGCAGACTGCGACGTGCCGTGTGTATCTCATCGTGCCGCGTATGACGGAGACCTACAGCAGCTCGAGGCGTTGCTGGAAGCAGGAGTTCTATCACTGGACCACCGCGATCAGTTCGGCTCCACCCTACTGCACAAAGGTATTAAAAACAATACTCGTAATAGCGGCTAGTTTTAAATGATTATAATTATTATGATGATGACAACTGCCCACGGTAATTTAGCAAAATTTGCCGTAAGGGGTCGTTGTTCCAAAAACGCAAAAATTGCTAAAAAATTTCCAGGTGTTGCGATTTCAGGCTGTCATAACTTCGCAATATTACAATAGCCGAAAACTCCCGGATACATGGTCCCTTTTTCCACTGTGCTCTCCGCCTATTGCTACCGACCGAGTAGCGTGGTCAGTCGGTCTGTCACCTAGTGAGCCGTGCAAAAACGGATGAAGCGATCGAGATGCCGTTTGCGTCGAGGACGCGCGGGTGGGCCCAGGGAAACACCTGTTGAATATAGCGGACCGCTTCGGGCGAATACTGTATTGTGTTCATTCAACACAATACAGCCTTCTAGTTTATACCGTCTATGGTTAAAGTAGGCTTAACACCATACTTGCTGCACAGAAACTTGTAATCAGAAAATATATGTCAGAGTTGGAACTTGGTCTCCAAGTCACTGGTTACCAATTTTAACCGGGTCAGGTCAGTCAGGTCACGCAAACACTCAGCGACTTGCAATCAATGGTAGGCATATAGCAAACATCTGTAAGTTTCATCCTTCAACTTTTGGGAAATATTCTATGCAGGGGGATTACAAACGTGCCTGGAACAAACACTGTTGCAACGTAGCGGTGTGTGTGTGTGTGGTGATTACTGATAAAGCGGCTGGTCAGGGTCATTTGGACGTGATACGGTTCCTGCTGTCGAACGGCGCTAACGCTTCACTCGTCGACAACGCCGATGACACGGCACGCGACGTGGCCGTCAGGTTCAGACAGCTGGCCGCTATCAGACTTCTATCTCCCAACACCGGTACGCTTCCTGTTTTACCGCCATGTTTGACTTATTCACATATCGCACTGGACTGTCTCCACAGACTATACGCTCGGACCGGATCCTCTATTGGCCCAGCGGTGTTCAGTTTCAGTGCTTTGTCATTATTACGCTGGCTGCGTTCAGCGTTAAGCGTAACGTAATGATCTGGCGTCCGTCCGTCCGTCCGTCTGTCTGTCCCGTTGACGCATGATTAACGTGACTCACCAGGGGCAGCACGCGACGCGGCCTCGTACATTTTCGTCCGAGTATTACGAAGACGGACATACCTGTTTTCAGTAATGGCTTTCGTGCGGTTGATTGAACTGGCTAGTCGTCCTCTTTTGGGCACACGTAAATATATCATATCAAGTGCTGGATTTGATAATTTTTTGCTGGGGTATCAAAACGTAGGGGGTCTGGGGAGCGAAAGTCGCCAGTGGGTTCCAGTGTCAAAGCTCGGTAGTCGAAGTCCCCCAGAAGCTGAAGCATTTTAACATGAGCAAAGCAGTAATTGGTGCATAACTGGCAGTTTTATTGCCGAAATGATCGTTGCCCTTTTTTTTTACAGAATTTGATGCTATAGAGGTACACACTGCAGAGACACGGCAGTTAAATTCAGTCACTGTAAAGCTAAGACCTGTGCCCCTGTCCTGGTAATAAATTGAGCAATTTTTCATATTTGAACGAAAAATTATTTTTTTCAGTTAGCTGAAAGTATAATGAATACTAAAATTATCTCAAGAATGATAAACTAATGAAAGCTGTAGGGCCTTTGCCCCAGTAGGCAGCCTAGAGGACGAAGACCCCAGAAGCTGAAGCATTTTAACATGTACACAGCACCATTTGTCCATAATTGGCAGTTAGGACCTATATTGCTGAAATGAATGCTACGTATGAGTGTAGCAAACATATACAGGTATCAAAAACTCAGCATTGGAGTCCGTGGGGATTCACATCACGTACAATTCTCCTGCATGGCTGTTTTCTATAGTCTCTAGTGGGGGGTCAGCTATATCTCCTGGTCCTGGGGCCGACCCCTACCTTTGGGCCTCTTTTCTGAGGCGTCGAAATCGCGTTTATTGTTGGATAGTCGTGCTTTCTTGTGCGCTCTGCGACAGCTGAGCTTGCTTCTCCATGCTGTTATTACTGGCCCGCCTAATGGGCCAGTATTCTTTTGCACGCTGTCGTCTGTCAACGTCGTCTGTAGTCTGTAACGCGCGTAGGCGGTCAGTGTCGGCCGCCGCCGGGCCCGGCGCGTGGCCGGTCAGGCGGCCGACATTGCACGGCGGGACAGTACGGTTACGTCCCGGTAGGGCGACACCTTGCTTTTGCTGTATGCTTCCTGTTGTAGAAATTCACATATGGCACGGGGGCGATGTAGCAATACCGATGAGCAGAACTCGTCTTCTCCATAATGCAAGGCAACTAGGCAGTAAAACTCTGCTGCAACAAATTCCTCCGGTTTTCACCGCGCGATGCTATGGTAGCGCGGTATATGCTGTCGTCATGTGTCCGTCTGTCACACGCCGGTATTGTACCAAAATGGCTAAACGTAGGATCACGTAAATAGGATCACGTAAACAGCGCCTTATGATAGCCCATGGACTAGTTTTCTGACGCCAAAAAATTCCGTGAAATTCCAACGGGGTCACCCCCAACGGGGCTCCAAATAGAATTGGGGTAGGTTCACATCGGCGGTTTCCGACCAATATCTCGCTATTATGTCAGAAACGGTGCAAGATAGGGACTTAGTTACTATGGAACGCTAATAGGAACTCGTATGCGCTGTATTGAATGGCGCTATTTCCAGTGACCTTTAGTGACCTATAACTATAGGCCTATCTTAAACCACCCCATTTTCGAAATTTTGTATCGCCTGTCATACCTACGTAGTGGGTGCAGATAAAGAATTCAAATTTGGTACATATGTTGATCGTAGCAATTCCTAGCCCGCGGATGACAAATTATCCCCGAAAGGAGCGTGGTCAGGGTCAAGTGATCCACATTAAATTTTGGGGCCCCAATGATATCTCTGGAATGGATAAAGCTAGAATCGTCAAATTTTGCATACAAGTAGATTGCATCAAATCCTAACCTACGGACGACAAACCAGTACTAAAGGAAGCGTGGTCAGGGTTACATGACCCATTTTCAATTTCGACGCCCGTAATCATATATCCGGAACGGCTGAAGCGAGAGTCACCAAATTTTGTATGCAAGTAGAGTACCAAGTTGGGACGACAGACTATCCCCCTAATTGGTGTGGTCTTTTAAAATTTTGCCGCGATCATATTTTTGGAATTGTTAAACTAGGCACTTCAAATTTTGTGTGCTGATTGATACACCGGAGTACTAGTGCATGCATAATGTAGGCCTACTTACCTCCAAAAGGGTGGGATGTATTCAGAGTCACGTGGCCTGTTTAAATTTTGGGAAATAAGTGATAATAACTCGGAAACGGTGCAAGATAGAGACATATTGTTGCAATGGAAAAATAATAGGAAATCGTATGTGGCCTATCGAATGGCATCAGTGCCAATGCCCTTGAAGGTCACTTTTGCTGATTGAAATTTTTCTAACACCTCTGTCTGGTGGCAGGTAACACTGTGTGATCCCATGTGGCATGTGAGTTTCCCGTAGCGGTGAAAAGCTAAGTTGATGCTAAACTGCTATACACTGTTTACTTTACTTTACTTACTTACCTCGTGAAACAGCACGAACTGACTAGGATAGTACGTCGCACAGTTCCTCTGCGGTAGCTGAGCTTGTTTTAAAAGTGAGCATGCCGGCAAAGACGTGTTGATCTGTATAATGGTCGTAAAAGGTTGCTTTTGCCTTTGTCACGGTTGTCATACTTGTTGTAGACATTCATACTCTGCTGCACGACCGCTCCGGACTGAACTTGGAGGACAGTGATGAAACGGAAGATGATGATGATAGTGATAGTGATAATGATGGAGACGAGGAAGATGACGTCAGCAGTGACTCGGGCACGGAGTCAGCTGGTAGTCAGTCGAGCAGAGCACGACGTCGGCGGAGGCGTCGGCGACGTCGCCGTCGACTTCAGCAGCAGCAGCAGCAGCAAGAAGATGATGTTGATGATGATGATGAGGAGGAGGAGGAGGAAGGGGAGATGGACGATAGCAAACAACTGAAGAGAGCCAGGAAAGAAGAAGCTAAGAAAGGTAAAATTCTTCCACGTCAAGGATGGATGTAGGATTTGGGAAGGTGATCGGAAATCCCCCAGTGGGATGAAGGGCAAAGCCCCGCTTGGTATCAGGGAGATGAATTCCCCTAGAATCTTGTTATCTTCTGCAAATTATACATATACAGCGACGTACTCTGGAAAAAAATCAAAACAATAGTTTCGTCGAGTTAACATTATGAACAGCGGTCTTGTACAGTGGCAAATCTTCACCAGTTATCTTCGCGCTGTATGACATCATGCCGTACAACATGGAGGTCATATCTTGACCATAGATTGCTGTGACGTCACTTCACCATATGTATTCCGGTGTACCTGTGATGCAGCGAAGGCGAGACGGTCAATCGGTGAGCTGAGATGGTCACTTCACGTCGCTCGGCTGAACTATCAGCAGTTTGGAGGCCAGCTGGACACGAGTCATCGCCTACTGGACATGCTCGCAGACGACGACTTCGGCGAAATTCGTCCCGTAGTGACCATGGCCAGTCCAGCGGCGAAGAGAGCAGAAGCAGTAAAGGCCGCAGCCATTGAGAAGTGAGAAGCGAAAGTCAGTGCCACATTAAGGGGGTACTAGGGGTGCTGCAGCACCCGGGCCCGCAGTTTTGGGGGCCCGCAATTGGTGAGAGTGGTTAGCTGGTTACAGGTCTGTAACGGGCCCGCATTTGGCACAGCACCCGGGCCCGCACTAGCCTTAATGCGGCCCTGGCGAAAGTGTTTACCCGGCCGTGTGCACGAACGTTTATCAACAGCCCATCTCCATACGCCAGTGTCTCCCAACCTTTTAGTCCAATGCACCCTTTTCAACGTAGCCTATGTCAGAACTTTATGCCCCTTTGAAGAGTGACTCAAAAGGTGTATTGGGAATGGGACGTGACATTGTACAATAAAACGTGGCAACGGCATTATTCACGATTCAAGTGTTTCGGGTAGATCGTCCCCCATAGCGGGGAAGCCATTTTACGCAAGATGTAGACCTACGCAGGGGTCGGACGAGGAATATACTCCATTTTTCTAAGGTGATTGAATACTGCGAGCCCCATTCCCCACTTTAAAATACCGTCTTACTCATTCGTAACACTTAAAACAAACAGCCACCGGTACAGCTTAGCATTTTTGCAGGAGTGCTAACAGCTTGAGAGTAATATGAAGAATACCATTACGTTGAATGTCGCCGACATATACACCGAATGCACCGATTACAGATTAGGTTCGCATTTTTGCTTCATAAACGTTAACGTTGTTTAAGCCGTAAACACCGAAGTCCCGGTTTCCAAGCACGTCAAGCAAATTTTGGGCATTTTCAACTCGATAGTTGAGCAACTTCGCTTTACGTCGGCTACAAATAAATCGTTCGTCAACGGGAGTGTTGTCGGGTCAGAGGCGATGATTTCACCCGGTCCATCAGTCCGGACACGACCACTTTTGCGGCCTATAGGCTCCATCCCATTAGTGCTCTCGACCAACTTTTGGCATGGTGAAATGCAATGCTAGTAACTATTGTATACGATACGATACGGTAGATTATACGTGCGCTCAAAAGCTCATGAGATTGCCAGCTTAATCTAGCGCACGGCACACAAACGAAAAAAATAAGGAAAAAATAAAAACAAAAACCGAGTAGCTTGTATACTGTTAACTTCTACCGATTTTCAAAATAATACATTATCTCACTGGGTCATTCAGCAGTTTTGAATAAACTTGGCCGGTATCATGTGAAGCTAGATCCCTCACACCTTATAGGCCTAAGTGTCGCTAGGCCTACATCTTCAAGCTACAGAATGTCTGCACGTTTTGACTCGCAGTGGTCGCTTGCCTGTATTCTGCACTTCCCGGAAGAAAATTAACTAATTTTTAACACTGGTAAGGTGCACTTTACTCCAGTAATGTAATATACAGAAGAGGATAGAAACGTGCACGGTGCACCAAACTATGGTTTTCATATCGAAGTTAATCTGAGCACTGATTTAAATCCGGACGGCCGGGGGCCCGCTATAGTTTACGATTCGGTTTTAATTGTCGGGATTTGTCGTCTGAACTGTCATCAAGCTAGAGATAAAGTCGGCCAGTGTGTGTGCTGCTGCTGCTGTGCTGACGAGGTCGAAGGACGAACTGTTGGAACTGATCGAGTACGAGCGCTGGCGACAGGCGAAACTCGACGCCGAGATCTCCACCTACCAGTGTCGACTACTGCGCCTCGGTGAACAGCTCTACCGCGACTCCAGCGTCTCCTCTCTCACTTCCTCCTCGCAGGTTAACACGTTTGTTGTCAACGCATTCTCCACTGACTGGCGTATAGCCTGGAATGTTATTTCGCTTAGAAGTCCGTCAGATTTTCACCACGACTCAAGCTCAAAACCACAGCAATCGGGGACAGTGGCATATTCAGAGGGATTTCAGTGGACCATGGCAAGTCCGCCCTCGTTTGAAAGCCAACAAAATATTTTTAAAATCGCAGAGGAACCTGAGAAAAATCATACAGATGTTGGCAGTACGGTCGCTCGATTAAGGTCTCAGCCCCCTCTGTTGAATCCTACATATATTTAACGGATCGGAGGCACTACCGCCCAAGCTTTCCCACTTGATGTGAAAATCTTACAAGTCTCTAGTCTGGTCATTGCTGGGTGTCCGGAACACAGGACTTCCTGGACCAGCAGAAATTACCTGTTTCTGCTGACTCCCCTCTGCTCTGGAGGAGTGTGTCGATTCCACGCAATTGTTGGCCCTTTATTAAAAATCAGACTTTTAAATTCCCGGCATATTGCTGTAAATAATGCAGTCCATTATGTAAATCGTAAGTATTGCATTTTGGGAAGTCTGCTGCACAAACTTTGTTTCGGTGAAGGCTGTGTTCGTCGGTGTTCGACTTCGGCAAATGTTATCGTTAAAAAACTCCGCGCAGCCTTCGAAGATACATCTACAGCAGCAAACGACGGGAAATGGAACGTGGAAGTGAGACTGACAGTAAAAAAGAGCATTCTTCTGCGTTGCTAGTGCCGATTTAGGCTACATAGCGAAAGGACACATGCCTAGTTCTATAAATCTTAATCAATAGATTACTGCTCTTACACTACGATTATCCTGTTCACCAATCTGCACGTTCTTTATACTAGTTTTCTGTCTTGTATTTTGGTTCCTGCTCATTTCGTATTGGAACACTTTTCCTCCATTTTCGCTCATCCCAAAACATGGATTCATTCCAAAGGCATCTGAAAACCCATTCGTTTCACTTTCAGCTTGCCTTAGTTTAACCACCCCCAGTGGCTAACCAAGTGCCTCCGATTCTCGTTTCGTTAACTTACTTACTTATAGTTTAGCCTAAGTTAGATTACTACGGCGTACAGCTTCTTGCTAGTAAAACTCTAAACTGTGACGTGGAATGTTGTTTTTAAACTTCTGTAGATGTCAAAGACCGACACAAGCAGTGCAGGATATTGTCCGCCGCGACCAGCAACTGTCAACACCTGTACTCGCAGAAGGCGACGCATAAGAAAAACATTCCAGAAGAAGACTGGAAAGGCAACAGCTGCTTGCAAGTGTGGAACTGTTGAGGAAAAGGGCTTAAGCAGCAGCAGCAGTGATGAACCTTGTTAACTGATTAATGCTGTCATTCCGACAATTCACTGACATTGTACAATGTTATTGTTGTAGGCCTACTGCATATGAAACGGTTTCTCTGTGCTTTTGTTTGCATAAAATACTGGTTTCTGCTGTAACGCACGGCAGTCGCAGGGGTAGGGTTTTTACCTCCGTTTGTCGGTCTGTCCATTTTCCGCACAATATCCCCAAAACCGATGCAGCTAGAATCACCAAACTTGGCATAGAAATGTTCCACGATGAGCCCTGGAAATCCATTTATTTTGGAGTCCAAAGGTCAAGGTCACGAGTCACAAAAGACACTGCTGGCATGGGTCTTTGCACTCTTGTGAGTGCTGGCTTCTTCTACTTCCTAGTGATATGTCTTAGCTGGTAGACAAGACGCTAACACGATAAGTAATATCACAACTTCTTTTAAAAGTTTTCTAATTTTAACTTCCATTCTCATCACATGTGAAGACAGGCAGCAGTCTATTTTACATTAGTTCATCGCACTGATTGTTTAAAATTCTGACTGTTTAAAGTAGTACAGAACAGTGAGCACTTCAGCAGCAACAGTGGCGTTTCTAACACAAAAAGTGGGGGCACTTTCGGGGCCAACATAAATGTGGGGGGCACTGACTCAAGGTGTATGTAAGGAACAGTTTTACTGTAGTTAATTTACTTGTGAAGCAATTACTCCACATTATTGGCCTAGTGTATGAAAAGTAGGGGGCATCTAGGGCCAGCCCAAATTCTGGGGGCATGGTCAGTCATATGCCCCCTCTATAGAAACGCCACTGGGCAGCAGTGACACAAAACAGTCAACAACACGTGCCTTTCAGCTGTCAGCCAGAAGCAGTACTGCAGTAGTCAAGAAGTAGCACGAATTAAATTCAGAGCCAAATGGCATTCGTTTGACATGCCAATAAGGGCCTGCTGTATGAATTTGGTCTTGCGAACAATGTCAGTGCCACAGAACAAATGCAGCAATACACACAGGAAGCTGACTAGATCAAAAACTACGTGGGTGGCCGGAGGCTGCACATCCTGCCGGTTTTGCGCTGCCATCCAGGCATTGCTTTGGATTCATTGTTTGCAGTTGACATTGCCTGGAAGTGTATTGAGTTACTGCACTGAAAATCTCTTTCAGAGACGGCTCTGACAGAAACTTGGTGAAACTTGATGGTCATCTATCAAATGTCCTACGAGATCAATACAGTATGCCTCTGCGTCATCTGCATCCTAGGATTTAAGATGCAATAATGAAAATTTATTACTGTTATTATTATTATTGTTGTTGTTATTATTATTAACACATTTAAATGTTATAATTCTGCCGCATCCAAGTCGATATACTGCGTCAAACTTTAGTCACTTTTTTGCACAATTCATTTACACGCCCGTAATATTACATATCACAATTCATAAACAATAACACCATATGCAATTTCTGGACTTTTTTTGTGCATTTAGAAAATTGGCAAATAAACGTGCAGATCTCACAGCAGTGTGACTAATTAACGCATCAGCCTATAGCAATGGCCTGCACAATCAGATACATCCTTAAAGTTGTGCTTTGACAATGTTCGTTGGGTATCAGCGACAGCATTCAGCCCGTAAAAATTAAAGGAGGAGGTAGAATAATAAAGGTATATTTTCACAGTATTTTTTCTTTATTTTCCGCAATCTCTTAAAACAACAAAATTTTTATATGAGATTCTCACATGTAGTAAAATTGCGTTTTTGGTGTGCACTAAAACAGAAATTTTACTTGGTTTTGGCCTGAGGTGCAAACGATCTGCATATGTTCCAGCTGATGCCACTGCCATCCCATCATCTCTTGCTTCAATAAAATCCAGAATGGGTTATTAGACTGTCTCAGACAAGACAGTTAAATGAGTGTTACTGTTTCTGTTGTTGCTGCTGTATATTAGGATAAAGGCGGATTGTCTGTGTATAAGTGGAAAAAATAGGGTTACATTCAGGGTTGGTGCCAGGATTATGATTACTTGTTGATAATTGCTGCAGCAACTTATCGACAAATATCAGCCAATAGGCCGAAATTCGTTAACAGGCCGGTGCATTAATTAGTCACAACAATTTACGGCAAGCAGTCTGACAAATGTTGCAGAGTGTCACATCTGAAGCAGTTTGTTGCTGGAGACGGACACAAGAATGTTGTAGTTGACATACGAAACATAACGCCGTGAGACAAATGGAATGAAGAATGCTCGAAACAGCCGATGTGACCTAACAGACAACAACACATATTGTCTTCAAGTGGGTCATATGCTAGATTGATCGGATAGCAATTTCGTCGCCTTGCAGAATCAGCAAACTATGTTCTAAGACAAGTGACCAAGCCACATTATCTTTCAGTTCTGCATGAAATAGATAGATCTTTATTACACATGTATAGATGCGACAACAATGCTATATTTCCAAGCATACAGATCGACTTTGACCGGAAAATAACGACATCAATTGCCAAAAAGCATGGTGCTGGATAAATACTTGCATTGATAAGCATTCTAGTAAAAAATTTTTAATGGATTTATTGATTCCATACACCAGTCATTAACATGTTTCATAGAAAAGGCTAAGCAGACCCTGTTACAGTTTTAAACAACTCCAACGGAACCAGCAAATGCCAATGCTTTTTGGTATAAAGATTAGCCTTCTATTTTAATGTTCATTTAATATATTAAGTTAGTACTCCTATGAAAAATGTGTTAAAAATAGGAAGTCTTAAAACAGCCACTGGGTCTTAAGACAGGCAACCATAGCAAACACTAATGCATCGCAAGTAAGGGGATAAATTTGAATGTGGCACATCACATTTTTGTTTAAAAATTTGCTAGTTTAATAGCTATGTTTTCACTCATTTATAATGTTGCAATACTGTATGGTATTAGATTTGCTGAGCTCAGAAAACCATCCAATCAGTAACAGTGTGCTAGACTCTCTTCTCGTTGCCACAGAAAAAACTATGCTTTGAACACCGTGTCTCAACTAAAGTGAGGTCACATCCATTTAAATACATGCACAACATAACTAGACAGAAAACCGTATCACTTTAACACACCAAACCCCAATACTTAACTTAAAGTGAACTGCACCAGTTTCAATGAAATATACAAGACTGCGATATAAGTTTTAAAAGTAGACCTTAGAATGTTAACAACTGAGATATTTTGCAAAAGACCAAGTGTGTTAGTGTGTGAAAAATACATTATTTGTTTGTACGTTACAAAAATTGCTACTTTGCATGATTTGTTGTAGTTATTACCGGTAGACTGCCTGCAGCACATACGCCGATATTTAGATTACTCGGGCAATTTTGAGGCTTTCCCCCATAGGGCAACATGTTGCATCAATGGGGTGAAATTTGGTGTGGAGAAGTGCAGCGAGGCATCTATGTCAAATTTCACCCCCAACGGTGCAGGGCGATGGTGTGAGGCACTCAAAACTGAAAATTTTATGCTAACAACATCCTTGAAATGGTTAGTAAAGTGGTGTGTGCGTGTGTGTGTGTGTGTGTACGTGATAAAATGGTAGTTTGCAAACCATCTCCTAGTCATCAGACTATGCCTACCTTGCACTGTCAAGGAACTTTGATGAGATCAACACCTGCCAGTCTTTTCTGTTCTTACCCGCGGCTCTAAGACCGTTTCAACAGGAAAATCAACATCGACCAGGTAATGACAGCTCGATATGTTCACCTGTTGACCACAGGTCAGCAATTTCAAAAGGTGAATAAGAAGTTCATGCAACACATACTAAACAGAATTCCCAGTTCTACAGATCAAATGCATTTGGCCTGAAACAACATGGCCTCACTGCGGGAATGACTACAAACCTGGCTGGTGTGGTGCCTTGGCAAGATGGCAGAAATGGTGTCGACATTTGCATAAAGTCAAATCCGTGATTTTGCGACCAACTCATGAAATAAAAGGCAAACACTCTGTTACTGTTTAACTGGCCTTCTCTTCCACTCCAGGCTCGACCGCGTCCCAAGAAAAACAGTGCAGCAGGGTTTTTATTGGCTGGATACTCTTACTGTAACCCAGACGCTACCAGCCAACAGCAATCACGCACCACCTCTCATCCCAGACTGCCTTCATGGACTTCTCCGACTGCCTTCATGGATTATTGCCCGGACCATTTCTTCTGAGCCACTTTTGTTTTTCCTTATTTTTTCGTTTCTGTGCCATGCGATAGATTAAGCTGGCCATCTCGTCAGCTTTTGAGTGCATGTAAATCTACCATATCGTATCGCCAAGGACTGCCTAGGAAAGGCATGCTGTACCCTTTACACTGGCAAAATTATTAACGATTTTCAGCATGTAACACACATTAATGGAAGTATAGTATGATCTGTTAATATATTTTATGGCTGACACTGTAACTGCACCCGATTTGCTGTTGTCAGTAAACTATCCTATCAGTTATGGAGTGGCTAGCATTGTTGCCTGACGCCACTGTTTATAAGCCTAAACCTGACAAAGAATGTTCTGTTCATTGATGACTATGACTATTACAAC
>Ga0209780_1000736_pt1 | contig 19034 bp, 14 predicted proteins | sample WorMetexBAHAMAS2_FD_187384 | JGI IMG/M metagenome (GOLD analysis project Ga0209780, IMG submission 187384) | Marine gutless worms symbiont microbial communities from Max Planck institute for Marine Microbiology, Germany - Inanidrilus exumae... | ecosystem: Host-associated > Annelida > Digestive...
GCTTTGCCCCCTCTCCAGCAAAGGAAACATTACATTTGCGAAATAAATGTCTAAAAAACGTAACTAATGCACTGTAATGCTTTTCAATAGGTACCTCTAATCTTCAAAACACGTCCATTCACTCACTGTTTATTTTTCATCAATTAAAGGTACCAATGATGTTAAATATTCAATGCATTTCCAATGAGTACCGCTAAACTTCATGTGTCCCACCATCTGAACCAAGGCGAGACCGACGCAGTGAGGTCGAGACCGAGGCGAGGCAGAGGCAGTTTTTCTGAGGCCGAGGCAAGCCAATGAAATACCGAGGCAGCTGGCATGAGGCCGAGGCATCAACATTTTCTACCTCGAGGCAGCGTCGAGGCGAGGCGTCTGCCTCAAGGACTACATCACTGTCAGAAATACAGATGGTGAAAGCTAACTTACACGAAACCAAAGAGGAAATGGATGAACAGCGAGACAAAGAAAGAAGGAGTAATATAATCATTTACAACATTTGTATGTTGTAAACGATTATATTATTCCTTCTTTCTTTCTTTCTCTCGCTGTTCATCCACTAAATGTAAAATGTGGGGTGCGGAGTACGGGCAATTAGTGAAGACTAAATTGCGGGGAGTTCGTTGCGGGGAATACGTGTCTGATGTCGTCGAAATTGCGGGGTGCGGGGTGAGTCGTTAATTATGTACCAGTAGTGCTGTTCACAGTCGGGCACAGCAACGGCAGAGAGAATTGTAATGTCTGTAGTGCCGACGTTATTAAAGGAAGCGTATTTATATAGCGCCTTTTATATACTGTGTATATCTCAAAGCGCTCAGGCATGGATCACACAGTTTTACCTGCAAATACACCATGCCTGTCTTTCCTTCGTACGCGTTCACCAGATGGCGCCACCTCTAACTGAGGTAAGAGACATCTAATTGCAGCTTACTACTCATCTATCGACCCCAAAGGGATGAAAGGCTGAGTTGGCCTGTTTGGTTGACCTATAGCAGATGGTTTACCCACATAAATGGTCACTCGTCCACAACAGGTCGAGCGCAGGACGGAAAGTTCGCCGGTCAAAGACCGACGTTCTACCACTGAGCCACGCAACCAACCATTAGCAGTCGTTAAGACTAACGGCGGCGGCGGCGGCGGCTAATGGCGGTGGCTCCGGCGACTAGCAAACAATATCCGTAGGCCAAAATGGTGACGACTTTTAAATTCCATTTTGCCACCAGCGATAGCAAGCCATTTGCTCTCCAGTCTTCTTTTTGGTAATCCTGTTATCCTCTACCCATTCATATACGTAGCGGTATCCAGCTTTTGTACACATCGGCGGCGATTGCGCTGTTGCTAACGTTTCCCAAGACATTTTTCGACTGACATTCGACTAACTGAACAACTACTGGCAACAGACCACCGCTTATATAGGCCTAGGCATTCCATGCCTGGGCCTATATACGTAGCGGTATCCAGCTTATATAGGCCTAGGCATTCCATGCCGGAAATTACTTCCAATTAAACTTCAATCAAAAGCAAAATTACTGCAAACACTGGCTGGTACTCATTTTGCCGTCCCACAGAGGGTAGAAGGCTGAGTTGAAATAAAGTGCCGCCTCTGGGAGTCGAACCCAGACACGGTCACCTATCCCAGTACTTACTGGGCTCAGCGTAGGTTAACCTGGTTGATTGAGACCACCGCGTTATTCACAACGCCAAACGCCACCCGTCTAGGTAGATGAGATGAAAACACAGCATCACCGAGGCCTCTTCTCATACAGCTGGCAAGCTATGCACAGAAGAACATCATAGTGGAATCTAAAGCATGCAGAGCTTCAGTTTAAAAGTGTACGAGTGTAACGCACGACATGACAAAGGCAGAGAGGGATGAGTGCAAAAGAATGGTAAATGAAGCAAAAGACAAGGAAGCACAAGATCAGTCGGGGAAATTCATTTATAGCCCTGGTGAGATGATTACCAGGCAAGATGAAAATCATCAAAAGTAGCATACGGCACTAATCGGAAACAGAAAGATGAAACAGGATGACGTGGCTTCTGCAGAAGACATGGAGGTCATCTCTCCTGTAGCTCAAACTTTTTTATTAACATACAGTAATGCAGATAGTATTACGAATAAGTTACAGGAATTAAAAACCCTATTAGACACCTGCTTTCGTTATTGCACTAACTGAGGCTAAACAAAAGTAAATGGAGTGCTACACTTACTGTATTTAATATTCCAGGATATATTTACAGCAATAACTTAAACTCTAATAACAGAGGTATTATAGTTTATGTAAGTCAAGGTTTACCCTATATGTACTCTTTGTCTGTATTATTAAAACCAAAAAGTATTTTGTTCTTGTCTATAGGAAAGAGCATAACTGAGTCTTGAGACTGGTTGTAGACTATTACTGCTTGTTTGATTCAGCTTTTAGTCTTACTGTTGTTGAGACACATTGTCTAACAGACAAAATAAGTCTTCAGTCAATTACAGGTGCTGTGCTGGACGTGTGTCATTACAGTGAGAAACATTCTGTGGGCTGTTTGTGGTAGATAATGGAAGGCAGAGAACGGGAGGTTGAAGTAGCTGATGATGAGATTGTGTCAATGGTTGATGTACTGAATGATGAGCAGCAGTTACAGGAAGATGCTGATGCTGTTCTTGGTGCTTGTGATGACAGTGTTTGTACCTACTCCCAGGTATGACCAGTGATGCAGCAGAAATAGCGATTGAGATGTAATTTTTGTTTTGCAATTTTGATTGCTTTGCGCTACTCGGGTTCATCCATTGTGATTCTTTTACAACCACTGAATGTGGCACAGATCATGGCATTGCTTGTGATATTGTACTTTGTAAAAATGTTTTAGTTATTATTCAATTCTGGACAGATTAATTTCAATTTTGTTTCAATTTTAGTTCTAAATTATATAATAATTTTATTTACACTTGTTTCAATACACAAACATTTCTACTTAATTTTACAACCCCTCGTGGGGCCGGGGTACCCCCTTTCCGCCTTTTCTTCTCCGTTGTCCATTCACTTCCTCATCATTTGCTCTTTTTTACTTTTTCCCCTTTTCCTTTTTCTCATTGGCTTTAACTACCGTATTTTCTTCTATTGTCCATCCTTTCCCTTTCTACCAGAATAGTCACCACTCTGTTTCCAAGCCGGAGGCCATAGGAAGCGAGGCAAATGAACCTGGGTTTAGTTTGTTATGTTTATTTTTGTGTTATCTGTATTACTTAGTTACGATTTATCATGGTGTTTTGTTGTATTTGGTTTACTTAAGTCTTACGGTGCGATACGCGTCTTCCCTGTTGTAGGCGCTGGCGTAATAATTTAAATGAGCCTCTCGATCCCTTTCCCTTTTGGGTTGCTGCTGAACAAAAAGGCGGCCAGGGTTCAGGTTAATATATCGTTGGCCTTCCTTCACTGGGTAGGAATAGCTGTCCACTCCTGACCTTTTGTCTCTGATATAGTCATATTTGTGCTGATTAGCAATAAACTCCAACTAACTGACTAACTAACTTAATTTTACATATTTTTTGACAATACTTTGTATATAGTTTCAACGCTCTAGTCTCATTGCACTGGCTCCGTGTCTGGGAAGGCATTGAGTATAAAATTGCATCCTGGTTTACAAGGTTCTACAACTACACGGACTGGCTCCACGTTACCTTGGACCGCTCACTCGCGTCACTGATCGTCTCACTCTTTGTTCTGCCGGCATGAACAGTCTTCACATTCCACCTGTCAGGTTGTCCATGGTCGGCACCTGAGCCTTCTCCACGTTACCTTGGACCACTCACCTGCGTCACTGTTCTACCAGGTCGTCGCACTCTTTGTTCCGCCGGCACGAACCATCTTCACACTCCACCTGTCAGGTTGTCCATGGTCGGCACTCGGTCCAATGCGCTAGCCCAGGGAGAGGAGGGGAATTGGTAGGTGTATGCGTGTGCGCGGCATGTCGGGTACAGGAGGGCTTAAGTAGGCGTGAGCAGCTTATCTGGTATTTCTAAGCATGCACCGTCTAGTCGTGGCCTACTGTCTGGCTAAGCCCGGACTGGCACTTATTCAGCACCAGCCCTGACTGACACTTCTTCAGTGCCAGCCAGACGACTTTGCCACATCTATCTGCTTCGGCTCTCACGTCAGCGCAGCTAATACCTTGACGCTGCTAATCAAGGCATCAGCAACAGTCAGTTTATAGAGGACACCGTCGAACCCTCTTACCTGCCCGGGATTAACTCCCTGTTCATCATGGCATAGGAATTATTAGAAATAATTCTGTAGTAGACGGACGTGCCCAGGCTGAGGTGTGAACCTGGCGACTGAGTGCGTCAAGCTCTACTGCACATGGCGCCACTTGGCCACATGGGCAGGTTGTAAAAATGTCTTGTATAATTATTAATTAATTTTGAATATATCCATGGTGACAACAGAACACAATTTCTGTTTTTGTTCTACTTACGCTTACTGGTAAGTGAAATTAATAATTTTACTTTCAGTTTCGGTTACCGTTAGCAAATATATGACTGAAGTGTGGTTATTTGTGTGTTAGGGTTATATGCAGCGTCAGGCGTTGTATGCTTGTGTCAAGTGCAGCACGGCTGACCGCGAGTCCGCCGGTGTCTGCCTTGCGTGCAGTTTGACATGCCACGATGGCCACCAGCTCACTGAGCTGTACACAAAGCGGAATTTCCGATGTGACTGCGGCAACAGCAAGTTCTCTGGACTGATGACATGCAAGTTGTGTCCACACAAGGAACCAGTCAATGACAATAGCTACAACCACAACTTCCAGGGACTTTACTGCACTTGCTGTAGGCCGTACCCTGACCCAGATGATGCAGTGGATGACGTCATGTTGCAGTGTGTCGTCTGTGAAGACTGGTTCCATGGTCGACATCTTGGTGTTGAAGTTGTACCAGATGAAGATGACTTTGATGAAGTGGTCTGTCAGAAATGTCTTGACCAGTGCCATTTCATTCGTCTTTATGCCGACCATTTCCCAGGTAATTTTTGTTAAACGTTTTCAAAAACCACTTGAAGTGGCCACAGCTTAGTGCGTAGTGATTGGTTTTGGTAATAACTTCATCTTGCGTGGTTCGTTTGATATTGCCACATCTTTGTACAAAATTGCAACTTGTCAGTGAGGTGGATTCTGCAAACATATCAGTTCGATATTTCCTGTGAGGAAACTGCCAGTTATAATCTCGTTGAGTACAGTGACGTGACTGATGCAATGTCAACAGGTGACAGAGTGACAGAATGTGCTGTGTGCTGTGATGGCAGGTCTGGCAGTATCTGCTGCGGCAGCAACTGATGCTCAAGTTGATGTCGTCAGCAGCCTGCATGTGTCTGCTGCTGCTGCTGCTGTGAATGTGAAGGATACAACTGCATCTGTCGTCAGCAGCCTGCATGCTGATGCTGCTGCTGCAGATGCTCACACTGATGCTGAAAATGTCTGCCTTCTTCGTCAGCTGTCTGACACTTCACAGCCAGCACCCAGAAATTCAGGCGCTGTGTTTTGGAAGTCGTCATGGCGACAGCATCTCTGTAGATGTCCAAGTTGCATGGTGAATTCTGTTGTTGGAATGTTAAGCTTGTAATGTACGTACAGAGAGGAGTCCATCTCAGGCGGTCGTTGGCGACTTGCTTTGCTCCTCTGGGGCCATGTCTTCTGCAAATGTCGTCTTGTGTGGTCTTCTGATATCCAGTGGATGCTACGTTTGCTGGCCTGTCAGTGAAACAGCAGTTGTACTGTCTCTGCCTCGATGTCATTTCACAGAACTGTTAGTAGCCGATGTCAGATATAATGCTGTGTACTGATTCGTCAGCTCGACGACTAAGACTTTTATTCTGAATGTTTATGGGATATTAATTTTTCCAGTTATTTAATAAATTCCAAAATTAAGTGTATTTACCTTACTGTTCCTTCCATATACTGTATGTATTTTTAGCATGGATCTGGTCTGTGTTAGGCTTTGTATGAAGAGCTTCACATTAAATTTCTCGTGGATGACTCGGATACAATAGCTGCATACGAAGAACGAGGAAAGCAGAAAACTGCATTGTCCGTGTCATCATATCAACAAGGAATAGATGCATTTGTCTCGTCGCTTGGCAGAGTTCAGCAGATTGAACTACTGCAAGGTAGATTCAGACTGTGATGTGTCCACATTCTCAACTCAGTCTTTGTACATTTCTGTCACTAAGTCTGTGCATACTCTACGTGACGATGTCTGTGCAATAATGCAAGCACGTCATCACTTACTGTTGCCATAAAGTCAGTTGTGAAACACAAGAAAGCTACAGCACGTAATGTAGTTAAAGCATTTTGATCGTCTGTTTGGCAGCTTGACATTGAGGTGACGTCATGTCTAGAATGGACTTAAAACTCTCCACATAGCCACGTCAACAGCCCAGCGAGTGTCATTTGTCTAGTTAATTAAATGTTAGTTTACTGTGCAACGTGTACATTTCACAGTCAGTGCATGTTTACACCAGGGTCCTTCTAATTTCATTAGTTCAGTTTGTTGGTTGTGTGAAGTGTGAGTAGTGTGAAGGTGATCTTACGTTCATTAGTTCAGTTTGTTGGTTGGTTGGTCTTAACCCTGCATCTGACAAGCCGTTGTCAGTTGTATGAAGATGATTTTACGTTCTTGTATTGACGTGTTTGAATCTTCTGTGATCTGTCAACAGGTTACAGCGAACTCAAGACAGAACTTACCGACTATCTCAAGAAATTTGCACAGAATGGAAAGGTCAGTGAACCACATGAGCACATGGTCTGCCTGTGTTACGTTTACGTATCATTAGTTGAACGTGGCAGTTGCAATGGGTTACTTTGTCTTTGGCTAAAACCAAAGTCTAAAACCTTAGTCTAAAACCAAAGTTTAAGCTGAACGACTAAAACCTAGTTTTAGACCGAGCTCAGATGAAGCGAAAGATAGTGATTTGGTTTTAGACTCTAAGAGATTAGTGATAATTGCCTATCTAAATGCATCAGGACGGTTTGGTTTGAGACCGGATTGCTCAGATTAAGTTTGGTTTTACACCAAACTTTGGTCCTAAACTTTTGTTTAAGCGGTAAGTTTGGTTTTAGACTTTGGTCTCAGACCAAAGTTTAGCGTCACTTCACGTTTTGCATTAATTAGGTCTTAAACCGGACTTTTGGTTTTAGACTAAGGTTTTAGACTTTGGTTTTAGTGAAAGATAGTGACCCATTGTTCAATGTAGATGAGCAGAACGTGAATGGTTGTCGCCAGGTCGCATGTTACTGATGACATTGTGTGTGCGTTTGCCTAAGCCATTTGTAGACAGGTAATGTGATTGTTACACCAGGTATTATAAACATGCAGTCAGGGTTATGTAATTGGTTAATTTATTATAAACATGTACCCATGGAGTTGATGCTGTGCTACATAGATGGTGTCACTAACACCGTTGATTAGAACTAATTTGAATGCTGCAGTTGCCGTAAATAATGGCATATGCAGAGCAAATGTTGCTGCCACATAACCCTTCAGTTACTAACTGAGTGTGTAGAAGGCTAACGCAAATACTCTATGGGCCAAAAGAAAGACCTTCACGCGTTCGCCTATAACTCCGCCGAAAGTGAACCAGTGTTTGGATGAAATTTGGAACATTATGAGCCAAATGATGGAGGTTCGCCCTGGCAGATTTTTAGCGCGATCTGTGCAGTAGTGACACTTTGAGAGGGAGCCGAATTTTTTTGTGAGGTAAATAATGCACGATTTCACCGATTTCTCGTCGGAAAAATTTTACAACATTTTAACACAACAACGTCAGTCGGTGTCGCCATGTAAACACAATTTTGAAAATTTCGCCATAAGGGGTCGTTTTTCCCAAAAACTCCAAAATTGTTTTAGAATTTTCAGGTCTTGCGACTTCATGCCGTCATAACTCCGCAATGATTACACATCACGGAAAATTCACGGCCAAAATGGTCCCTCTATGGGATGTCTAGTTTCCATTTTTACCGTCAGAATCAATTCCAAGTCTTTTCCGTGGGCTGTAGGCTGGACCGTGCGATGTTAACGTTGTGAACATTCAGTCTCTGGATCAACGCATGACGTGGACGTGATGTTCCATGGTTAGCTCCAGTGTGTTGACACTGCTGTAAAATGTGCTATTTCTATCTGTGGTGATCTTGTTTTGGTGACGTTGTCCATCGTCTTCCTGAAGTAGCAAGTGGCTGCATCGTCCTTTGACGACTTGAAGCTGGTGAAACTCGCGACAAATAGTGCAACAGTGCAGACTTAGTGATAACAACGGTTTTATACAAGAGTGTATTTCGGTTAACTTTTAAAATATCAAAAATCCGAAATATTCGTTTTGTATGAAATTTAGATTTTTACGTTTAAAACGTAAACTCCGTCTGGCATCTCCCAAGTTTATTTAAACATTTGTTGCAGTCATGGCATGATCAGTGATCACCACGGCATGTCGGCCAGTCAGTCTGTTCAACTGTAACTGATGCTCAGTCATTATGAGTTGTGTGGGTAAGCAGACGACGAGACCTGGTACTAGGCTACGGCCACCGCCAGTCGTCACTGCTTTCTGTGCCACGAGTGAACTGGTTACAAAGCATGTTTTGCCAGTCTTGTAAAACATTTGTCACCATGCACTGGACATATTTCACTGTGTGTTAATAGCATTTACATTACGTCCTTTGGCCCGCGGCTCCCTACGGGAAGATTCCTCCGCGGCAACGCTGCCATATTAACCGTCTGCTGATGACGTCATTGTCTACAAATAACGTATTTCAGATTTTTGATATTTTCAAAATTAACAATACTACATTTTGATTGTTGTCAGTGATAGAATGGGTTAAACGTTGGTGGGTGTGTGCAGGTGGTGCGTGAAGAAGATATTGCTGAATTCTTTGAGCAGCTGAGAGCGAGAAAGCGTCAGAAGACGTCGTCAGAACCAGCAGTGCAGTATTACTGCAAGTGATGCGTCGTCACACGTTCACACGTGTGTGGTCGACGTGTGACAGCTCAGCTCAGCTCAGCCCAGTCCAGTCCAGTCCAGTCCAGCCAGTGTGTTCATGTACACTGCGTTATCTCGAAATACTTAGCTTGCATTGTCAGGTTTCTGTAATTTTTGGCAAAGATATTACTTCGATATTAGGCCATAAACAGCTGATTTATTTTTCCCACCTTACCTGACTAGTGTTTCTGCACTACTTGGCAAAACATCAAAACGGAAATCCTACATTCTAGTCAGTTGCTTTGCCGAGACATAAAACATTTACATTATCACCTGTTGGCAGTTGAACCACTTTTATTTGATCAAATGCATATGTTAATTTCGTTAAGCCAATTACAGTGTAAAATAGTACATGTATGTTTCACTTTTTTAGTTTACTTTTGTCCATCACTGAGCACGTAATATTCACACATTATTTATGCCCTATCATGGCTTGAAGCTCAAGAACGGAAGGTCACAACGAAATAGGTTAAAGGTCAAGGTCGTGAGACTTGCTCAGGCACAAAATATGCATCAGAGACGACATTCTCAACGTTATGAAGTAAAGACACTGCTATCATCAGCCTCAGTACCAACAACTGATGATAAAGGCACAACACTAGATGATCGTCACTGTTCTTGTTGCAACTCTAACGGCCGGTTTTCCACCGCAAATTCATCTCCCGTCAACTTAATCGACAGTTAAATTCGGCAGATAATTGTCTATTAACTCAAATGTTGTATTTCCACCACCAGTCAACGGCCAATCATCAATTAAATCTTCCATTATCTTCATTGCTCATTTTTCGCCAATTAACTCGTTAATGGCCGATTAACAATGACTAATATGCAGAGTTTGCGTTTCTTTCTGTCTTTTTGTTCTTTCATGAACTGGTAGCCAGTGAAGCAATCCTGTCGTTTTGCCACGGAGCAATGCCGCCAGTGCTTCAGACGCCGTCACGAAATGCATCATGTCCGCAAATATCACGAAGGGTTCATTCTACGATTTAAACAACCTGTGAAGCCGTGAAGCGTCGGCTGCCTAAACACATCGGACGATGACGTCATTGCATCGCTGTTCAATTTAGGTCAAGGTCACTTCGACAGCCAATCAGAGAGGACTAGTTAATCCAGCATTAGCTAATCGCCAATTTACTAATTGGAGATCGAAAATGCATGGAAAAAGAACTTGGTTAATTGACAATTAACTTCGACCATTAAATTAATCGGAGATTAAAGTAATATAATTTGTGGTGGAAAACCCGGCCCTAAATCTGGTAAACAGTATTTGACCTAATGAGCATTAAATGCTCATTATTTCCTTCATCCTATGGGCAGCCCACCATTGTAATGATTATAGTTTATTTGGCAAATATTGCGAATCACTTGATAAATGAACTCTCACTCTGTTGAGTGGTGAAAGTGATGGACTAACAACGTGGTCTATATTCAGTGCTGACAGACAACTGGTCACTGCATTGCCTGTTGTTTGTTATGTGCACCATTACTGTTTGCTCTGATTATCAACTGCATCAACGGTCGCATTTTGTTCTGCCAGTTTATTGGCATTAGTGGCAAATGATAGATTTTTGCCAGTTATATTCTTCTGTTGACACCGGAGCAAAAATGCAGCATTTGTTGAGTGCTGTTGTAACACGTCAGGCAGTAAACTGTTCAGTAATAACATGCTTCAGAAAATAGTCTCAAGACAGCCGCTAATATACTGTCCAAACACAATAATGTAAGTAAATATTACAGATTAAAACAACAACTGACGACTTCATTCAGAATGCAATATGTTGTAAGTGCAGATAGATACACGAATGTCATAAAACAGAGTAATCTAGAGCACTGCAATATTTGAATGACAAACACAAAGCATAAATATAAGGCAGCCATAAACAACGCAGCTCTAGTCACGGTCAGCTGTACTTAGTGTCACTTAAACGAGGACTATAAGCATTAAGTTAAGTACACTGCTGTGTAACGAGAGGATCCGCTGGTACAGAACGATTACATGTGGTGCTATGTGTACACTTACTGCATTAAATGAACTGTAGGCTATGTGTCCAGTACTTAGTCTGCAGAATTGTGGTTCCACACAACAGTTACATTGGCGTCCTGCTACAGGTACCCGGGGGTGGGGCGTGAGGCGGCACCCAACATTTTTTAGTTCTGTAACGTTTTAGGCTATGCACTGAATTTTATGTGAGCACAAACTTCATTCGTTTGAGTCCAAGTGCTAACTGTATTTTGCCTTACTTACTTAAATAGAGCTCTGTGTCTGCGTTTCCTGTCAGCCTTATTTTCTGTTCAGTTTTTGTTACTGCTTGCTTGTCGTGATGTCATTTGGGTTGGGTTGACACCGGGCCCCCTAAATGTATTTTTAGCACGACGCCACTGAACAGTTAAAACCGAGCTATTGCATTAGAAAAGCTTGGCAGTAGCTAGAATGACCTTGTATCAAAACTAGTGCTATTTTATGGGCCATAAATTCCTATTAACAGTCTGCAGAAACCTTGTCTGTATGTTGCAGCATTTGCAAGATATACATGACTAACCCTCAAACAGTCCTTCAGCTTGTTTGCACAGTTCAAATTATAAGCCATGTACAGTTTTGTAAGTACACTCTAGCTGATATATGACAATTTGAGATCTAAGGATTTTTCAGATAGCTGGCTGATGACCTTCAAAATCACTCGAGTCAGTTGGAATGGTGCTGTTTGACTTTGCTCATATGACTTCATTAATCTGCCACTGTAACTCTCTCAGACGGCACCGGTAATCCTAATGCACTAGTTTGATCAGCAGCAGCGACATACAGGTAGTACAACTGCACTTCAACGAAATCCTCTGGACAGTTCTTAACTGACCTTCAATAAATGTACTCAAGTTTATAAACATTGCAGTCTTTGTTATTAACTTGAGCAAAAATGATTATAATTTTACTCGACGCATACATGCAAAAACAAATTACTGATTGGTTTTGAAAACGGTCGAGAGTGATGCTTCGACACCAAGACCACAAGACCAAGACTGCAAATTCCGGTCTCCAGACCAAGACTGCGGTCTCGAGGAATACATCTGTGTACAATCCACGCAGGACTTTTGACATTGGCCCTGGGATGACAGATGAAAAACCTTCATCAGTTGCTCAGTATCATCAACAATATCATCAACAGACATGAATCACAACTAATCCTAGCAGAATTCGATAGTAACTGTGTCCTATCTTGCACAGTTTGTCTAACATAGCAAGATGCAAAGTAAGTGTATTTTGCACCCTGGTTAGGTAAATTCCACCAGTCTGGTGTGAGAATATTAGCACTGGGTGGGTAGCCGCTTGATGACGGTATTACATGAGCGTGGTGGACATGATATCACTAGGAGCACATAATGTGGTAACTAACAATTGCACGCAGTGCTACCTACGAATTGGTGAAGTAGCTGCTGTTTGCACGACCGAGCAGTACTACAGCTACAGTGAACACTACTGGCTAAACTAAACAAGCAGAATATGCAAGCATTATCTGTATCAGCTCAAGCTCCATACATACAAACATTCGATACACATCATAGAATCTCTGCAGCCTACTGGACAATATACACTGTTAAACAGTTACAAGGTAATCAAAATATTAGGGTACACAACAGTATAGGAAAACGCCTGCCTGTACATGCCCCAAGAAAGCCACTCATTACGGCTGTCAATCAGCTATCTGTAGTCCATGGGATGCATATCATAATGAACGCCTGACAGCATTTGACATTTGTGACTCACGGATCACAGACAATGAAAACAAGCTCAGTTGCACTATACACCGGTCAGTTACCTCAACTCACTGCTGCTGATGCTGCTGCGTCAGCACGGTGCATTCTATCTTAACTACGGGCAATAAAATAAAAGCATAAGATAAATATCTGCATCAATCGAAAGTGTTCCGACTGCCGGCGGCGTGCTGCATCTACTCACTGGTATCATCCATCAACAACTGCAGTTATCTATGGCTCAGTCACTGGCCGTGTTTAATGAGTAACTTCTCAATGAAGCTGACAATTGCTGTGGCAGGCTGGCTTGGGTCTAGCTCCGCAAACAGATGGCACGCATTGTCAGTAGCACTTGCAGACTTGCGAGCAACAAAACCAAACAGTCTGCAACATTTGTCCACAGTGGGTTACACCTTAAATGCATCTTCGGACATAATCACAATATATAATATACAACACAACACAGTTTAATAATCTGCACTCATTATTCTTACAAATAACATTAGTCAATCAGTTACTCTAGACTTAGTCATAACTTGCAACACGTCATAATATTTCAATGTCATTGTACAAGCGTTCAGTGCACCCACGACTGCTGAACTGAATATAATCGAAATATCGATTCACTTGAGCGAATCTAAGCTAAATTAATTTTCCTGAATCGGAATGCTCACTTAGCCAAAGAGAGCACTGAAGTCAGTGAAGTGCCAATGACAGAGCTCCACCCAAAGTTGCCAAACCACCAATAAACAACACATTCATTCCAGGACTTTGCAAAAATGTATAACGATATGAAATGATACGGTAGATTAACGTGCGCTCAAAAGCTGACGAGGAGGGCATTTTTTCATTTTTTTTTGTTTAATTGTGTGCATGTTACTCTGTCTTTTTTCTTGTTTTATGTCTGTCGTGCTGCCATGTGGCGAAATAAAGTTTACCAAATGCACTACAGACGTGGTTTTTAAAACCACTGCCGAGGTTAACTTTGGTTTTAGACCAAAATTTGGTATAAAACTTCAATTTAAGCGGTAAGTTTGGTTTCAGACATTTTTAACGACCAAGATTAGCATCACTTTACGTTTTGCATTAATTAGGTCTTAGACCAAACATTTGGTTTTGAACTAAATTTAGAGTTAGGGTTAGGCACTTTAGCCTGTTAAAATGCGAATATACTCAACTTCTGCAGCAACATGACAATCGCTGACTCACCTGCTAGTGATGGTTTCACTGTCAGCAACATTCAGTGTCCACCTGATTACAGACGGCACATATACATACATACATACATACCGACAAACACATTTATATAGCGCCAAAAACGTAGAAACGAATCAGAGGCGCTGGCGCATGGTGACTAGACAGTAAAAGCAGACTGGAAGAAGTGTGACTTTAGTTGACGCTTGAACGTTGAGAGTCTGTCTATAGAGCGAATATGTTGAGGTAAAGAGTTCCAGCACAGCTCCACTGCACTGCAGTGTACAGCTAACGGTCACAACTAAGCTCTATCTGAATTCTTGACAAAGTTTACAAGAACACTGAAATTCAACATGCAGAACATAACTGCCTGAAAATAATATTTACAATTTGTAATCATTGGCTTGCCATGTCACAACTAAGCCACTGGTAAATAACTAACTCACAAGTGCCTACACCATGGTGGGGTCGATGGCCCAAATGAGTTGGCATCATCGTCAGTGAGGATTCCTCTACTAGCCCCAAACAAAATCCAGAAAAATCAACAGCTATCTCGTGAGTCGAGTTCTAACGCTACGTCAGTCAAAGTTGCTATCAAGTCTTTTGCTGTGTTTCTTAACAGCTGCAACTTCAGCCATTCTACCAGCTCTGACCTTGACGGTCTCGATGTCAACGTCACTCTGGTCCCAGTTCAGCCCGGTTGTCCAGCCATTCTACCAGGTCTGACCTTGATGGTCTCAAGGTCAACGTCACTGGTGCCAGTTCAGCCCGGTTGTCCAGCCATTCTAGCAGCTCTGACCTTGACGGTCTCAAGGTCCACGTCACTCTGGTCCCAGTTCAGCCCGGTTGATGTTAAACAGTTGTTTGTACCTTGCCATGTCAGACCACGCTACAGGAATGTCGTGCAGCATAGCAATGATACAGGACAACGTGGCAGACCACACAGCCTGTGTCACTGTTTACTGCCTAGCAACATGACATAACAATCACTGTACAGGAGAGATAGAGAGTCAAACCTGCGGTCTTGCGACTCCAATCCACAATACGTCACAAACTCGAGTGGATAATGACGTCGAAAGAACAATCTAAAAACAATGCACAATGCCATGTTGTCAGCCGCAGACACATGTGCAACAAGTCATTGTCCAACGATCACTTACTTACTTACTGCGTTAAGTTTCACTTCAATTTACTGCCGCACTGCACTGCAACAGGTACACAGCTGACACGTGACGTAATCAAACTGTGTACAGTGACACGCACCGGCGTTTGTTGTCTGTCAGCGTGATGCCCTGCGAAGTCACTTTGAAATGAACGACGGTGGTTTTGGGTAAGACTTTGCTGGTTGTGAATGTTCGTTCAATGGCCTTTGTCACCGCGACGGCACCAGTCAAACTCTCCACGTCACTGCTGCTGATGTAGATGACATTGCACGCTACACACACCACACAAGCGCACGCTACACATCACCATCTTACTGAGTGGTAAACAGCAACCAAGGCACAACAGGCCATCTTACATGTACATATTTTACAAGTGTAGCTATGGCCGGCCAACACCCCAGCAACTACTACAAGAATTTTGCCTCATACGGCGTTGTGTGCGGCGTTGTGTGCGTGATCTTAGGTTTAACCACCTCAGTAGAATACAGACTTGTGACGGACAGACAGACAGACACACGACCACGGCAAGTACAGCGCTAGCATAGCGTCGCACGGGTAAAAACTGCTAGTCCAAAATCTAGAGGTATAGTACGATGAACATCAGACTCTTGACATGCATGCGAAATCAGAGAGATGAAGAACGTTTTGTACCTGCACCACGCGTCATGAGCTGTGGCATCGTGCTACCAGCATCAACCCAGTCCACGTCACTCATCTCTGACAACAAACAGTCCACAGCACAGTCCGACCCACGTCAAGACCACACACGGAGTCCACGTCACTCATCTCTGACAACAAACAGCCGACCCACGTGGTCTGAGGACACACTCAGCAAGACCACACACACTGAGGACATTAGGTTCACAAGAAGGAAAGACAGCGACAGAACGCAGCAGCAGCCACGTCACATTATGAGACATGACATCACAGAACTGTTCAGTACTGAACTTTAGAAGTAACATGCTACATCACTTAAGAACAAAATTCCATTACCTTTTCATAATAACAAAGGAATCAAAATCTGAGTACTTTTACAGGTAATGAAGAACTTTTTACTGCTTCTTTTAAATACCTTTATATTCCATTATTTTTTTTGTGATAAGCAAGTACTATCAGTACATCAGATACTCTAATCATTAACCTGTAACACGCATTTTCTAAGGTTTCACACAAATTCTTTCAGTAAAACAACGGTGTTCTTGTGAAACACGAGAACTAAAACAACACTGGCGACTGACCTGCAGCGGTGGGCATTAGCAGCTTGCAAGGCAGTGCAAGTGGAGTGATTGAGTGCTGGTAGACCAGAGCAGCCAAACTACCTGCACATTTATTTCAATCATGCATGAAATTCAATACAAAAAGTAACTGAACACATTACACATACAAAATGTACATATGCATATGCATGAAGTGTGTCATTCCATCAGAACACATACAGTGTTGCAAACTACTACAGACTGACAGAGGCCCAAAACTGAGACTGACCCAGGATGAGACAGACAATGACACAATGTCAGTTTTCATTAGACAATCCTTCTGAGCAGATTGGACTGGAGAACGTTTGTATAATGTCTGTAGGGAGTGGTAGGTCTAATAGCACTGCACTCAGTGACACCTACTGTCTGTCAGTAGCCAGCAAACTATCAACAGCAGCTGAGAACGTTGACATAAGTGACCGCTCACCAAACGTCGGTTCACTGTTACATCCTTTCAAACGAACACCTTTAGACGTCGTCTCAATGAGAAAATGTCTCACTAGCTCTGCATCGCGGTCACCACCTAACATCACATTCACAACCACCGACCGCTCTTAATTACCTTGAAATAACACTGCAGTTTATACACACTGTTAACAGCGACGGATCGAAATCCGCAAAAATCAAAAAAGGCAATGTTAACAACACTAACATAGCCTGAATGTCAACGTTAGTGTGGTTAACATTGCCTTTTTATGATTTTTGCAGTTTCTGATCCGTCGCCGTTAACAGTGTGTATAAACTGCAGTTTTTTACATTTATATTTGCTGTTTTATTACCAGTTTTGAGTAGTCTACGTGTATTCTACAGTTGACATGTATAGAACACACTGTTTATCTCGTGTTTAAGGTGCAGGATTGTAACAGTTAGGCCTACAATCCACTTTAAACATGCGAGATGCAGCGGTGATAGTGGAAATGAAAGGTTTTTGTCTGTAGTAGTGAGAGAACACAAAAGGTCTGCAACAACTACTAGAAAAGGATAATCAACAGTGAAAGCCCCACTGGTCTGCTGTTCAGCGCCTGGCCACCTGATTGACACTTCTGCAGCGTCAGCCCAGAGACTTAGTCACATCTATCTGCTTCAGCTCTCACGTCGGCGCGGCTGATATCTTGACGCTGCTAATCAAGGCATCAGCAATGGTCACAGTTTATAGAGAACACCGTCGAACCCTCTTACCTGCCCGGGATTATGTCCCTGTTCATCATGCGCATAGGATTTATTAGAAATAATTCTTTGGTACGTGGACGCGCCTCGGCTGAGTCGAACCCCGGCCACTGAGCGCGTCACGCTCTACTGCACATAGCGGCCGAGTGCGTTAATCACTCGGGCACACGGGCAGGTCTAATAAATTTTGCTCAAATTGAAACCTGCAGGAATCTAAAAGATAGTCAGCCCAAAGACTCATCAACGAATACCTTAACTAAAATTTAGAACCACTGGTGCTGGTGACTCTCAATTTTGCACTTGTTCTGTCACGTTCTCATTGGTACATAATGTGCAAAAATCCACCACAAAATACGGAGTTATAATAAAAATAAAGTGACATGTTTTATGGCCCACACTGTAGTTCTGTTTCTGTGAAAACTGCAACCACGTAACTTGGAAATGCAACAAGTGCCAACAACAAACATTAATAGCATTAATTCACATCAGCAGCTAGTCATTACGAACCTCCCTTGACTTGAACATTTGGAGGCAGCTGTGCAACTTTAACAGCAAGACCAAAAGATCCTTGAAACGAAGAGCTGTTTCGGACAATAAAAGATCCCGGTTGTTTGTCCTTGAGCAGCTGAATTGCTACACATTCACAGAGAATGTACACGTCACGACATCCAGCAGTCAACAGCATCTCAAGCACACACATTCCATCAGCAGAGACGAGTGCAAACAATACCTTCTTCCCTTGAAATACTCGGTCGATGCCACAGCTGAGACGTATCACGTACAAATCGTGGCGTCTGCAGTGAAAGTTCACCAGTCTCTGCAACCACATCATTTCATCACTTCCTTCATCACCAGCCAGCAGCAGCAGCACGTTCATGCTGTCATAAGACCGACGATACGATACGATACGGTAGATTAACGTGCGCTCAAAAGCTGATGGGATGGCCAGCTTAATCTAGCGCACGGTCCAGAAACGAAAAAATAAGGAAGAAAATAAAATCAAAAACCCGTGTAGCTCAGAAGAAACGGTCCAGACAAAGGTCCATGGAGGCAGTCCAGGAGGAAGAAGTGAAACTACGGGGGATAGGATTTGTGAAAGAGGTAGGTTTTAAGCCGGGACTGGAAGAGAGATGGAGTTATAGATGTACAAAGTGGTGAATCAGTGAAGCAGTGATGGGTGAAGGAATACATGAGCAGGAAATGGAAAAACTTGTACCAGAATGAGGTTGACGAAGAGAAAAAGGAGTTGATTCCAGAGACAAGGTGAAGCATAATGGAAGGAGCGATCAGTTATTTTTAGAGAGGATGATGACAGTACCCGAGCAACAGTAACGACGGACGAAGAGCGAGTACTGCATTGAACAGAGATGAGATTGTGAAGGTATGGAGGTTGGGTAGTTGTGAGAACTTTGTAGGTAAGTGAGAGGAGCTTGTATTCGATGCGTTCAGTGATCCTGAGCCAGTGAAGAGAGCGTAGGATAGGAGTGATATGACATGACTTG
>Ga0209780_1000737_pt1 | contig 19034 bp, 12 predicted proteins | sample WorMetexBAHAMAS2_FD_187384 | JGI IMG/M metagenome (GOLD analysis project Ga0209780, IMG submission 187384) | Marine gutless worms symbiont microbial communities from Max Planck institute for Marine Microbiology, Germany - Inanidrilus exumae... | ecosystem: Host-associated > Annelida > Digestive...
AAAGAGACCTTTTCGTCATGTTCATCGAAAGGTTCGTCGTCGACGTCGCCGGTCTTGTTGATCGCCTCCGCGACGCCAATCACCTCGTTGTTTGAGTTCTTGAGCGGCATGCACAGAATGCGACGTGTCTTGTAGCCGGTCAGCTGGTCCACCTCCGCGTTGAATCGAGCGTCCTTCAGCCATCAATCAACCAGTTCATTACCGGTCATTTTGAAGAGAAACAATCGAAGACAGCACATTTGATAACTCACCTCTAGAGCGCTCAGAATAGCACGCGTTAACGAGGGATAACACAGTTTTACCTGCCACCCACTCTCTTATCTATGAACGGAATGAGCTATCCCGCCTTTGCTCCTCAGCCGCAGCGCATCGCCGCACTTCGGCCGGTACTCATTTCCCGTCTCACAGAGGGTAGGAGGCTGAGTTGACCTGGGTGGCTGGTTACATACCGAGATGGTGTGCCCGCCCGAAGACGGTCACCTATCGCAGTACCAACCGAATGACAGTGTGTGGATCGAACTCACGACAGTTGATAGTAGATCTAATATATGGCGTGTCTATGATAAACAAGAGTCCAAGGCAGACGGAAGTCTGTACTAACAAGAACACTTAAGTAGTGTTCTCAGTGACGCCGTCGATAGCAGTCGACCGCCGTCGACGGTTGATGGCGTCAGTGAGAACGCTACTTTACGTAGCATGGAAACATCACAAATGTCGTGTAGTTTCGACGACAAACATAGGACGTCGGAACAGCACACTGCGTGACAAGTTCTAAGATCATTTACGCACAACGAACAGCGACGTTATAAGTACAGGAATGAACCGAATGATAGGCTACGACTGATAGGAATATAGGCTACCACACTAAGGCAAATATGTATGTGTGAACAGTAGACATCGCAGGATGTCACTAGTCGCCACAGCGCCGCGCGCATAAGTGTTGTCGCCGTGAAAACGAGTTACCAATTTACCGTCTAAGCTCGAATTCTTAAAATCAACTAATTCGTCTAAAGACATATTAAATCGTATCTTCAAGATAGCAGATCTAATATATGGCTTGTGTTTGTTGGATTAGCTTCCGATATATTAACGCTGTTAGCTGTGTTGCTACAAACATGAAACGTTTACTTAGCCCCGGTATGGGTGCAAAGTATAATGCGATCAGTGTATCTGTATGTCTGTCTGTCCGTTCGCATATCTCGTAAACAACGCGTCCAAATTTCATCGACTTTATAGACATGTTACCTGTGACCGTGGCTCGGTCCTCCTCTGACGGTAATACAATATATTATGTACTTCCGGTTTTGTGGATGACATCTTTTTCACGTAAGAGAGCGAATAGGCCGGAATCAAAGACAGCACGTATGTTTCATCTAGATCGACAGGTGGTGGCACCAGTCGGATACCAGGCAACGTCGTTTGGTCGAATTCGCCAGGATGGCGGCACCGCGGCGAAGTCTGCCGCCTACGACTGCTGTTGTACGCACCGCATAAAAACCTTATTTTTTCTGCTTTGTTTTCTTCTCCTTTATTTTTCTTGTTATTTACGTTGCACCGGCGGCCTGCATTGATAGAAATTATGCGCTTCATTGGCAACTTCCTCTGTTATTTTGATTTTTGTATTATAATATTGTGATTTACAGCTGAGGCGAATGAATATGCTCGACCAGTCAGTTATAGTGCTATGCATAGGTCGACACGTACGCTTACGTTGTATAAAATACGCGTACCACATACGATGTACGTACGAGTTTTTTTACGGGCGTTCAAAAACGTACGTCTGTCTTCGGGGATTGACGTATATCCACAGATGCCGATCCTACGTCCACATCGCCGCGCGGTTTCACGAACGGCGCATCTCTAGCGTGACGTTTATGTCGGCTCATCTCTACGGTAGGCCTACTGGTTACATGCTGGTGGGCGTGACTCGCGCGCTGGCCGATTCGTCCTCTTTTGGCCTTTTCGGCTTCTGGGGGAGCAACGTTCGCAAAAATTTGTGACTCCCTGCCTTGGACGCCGATGAACCACCGCGCAAAATGTGACGCCGCTAGCTTTATCCTCGGCGGAGAAATCCGTAACCGTACAAACACGCAAACAGTAAGCGATATATCCGCACCTTGCCTATCGGCATGTGTGGATAATAACATATACGTACCGTATATATGCGTACGTTTTATTCATCGGATGATACACATTGTCGTAGCGCTTTTCGCTCAAGCATCGATAGTCATCACTGGCCCGCCTACGCATAGTGTACGGGAGCCAGACTAGTTACGGTCGCTAGCGCCTGTCGCGTTTGTCGTCGTCTGTCGTCATCTGGCGTCGTCTGTCGTCGTCTGTAACACTTCACGGCGGGCCTGCAAGCGGCTTCACCCGCGCAGGCCCGGCGATGACGTCATGCCGCCTGCAGTCTAATTATTGCTTCACGGTAACACTGCACGGCGGGCCAGTAGTGTAGCGTCCCATTAGGTCGACACCTTGTATATACTAGCATTAATGAAGTATCGACACCTTACCGGTATAACGCCGCACGCGTTCATCATTCAGCGCAACCAGTATGAAACGGTGTATTGTAGTTTTAATTGTTTCGTACAGGGTACGTTTAGCGTACGGTAAAATAACGTACGAGTAGCGTACAAAAATATATACACATACAATCGAACTAGATTCATTGCAATAATGTCGTAAGTCAGGTTGCGTCGAAATATTTCATCTGTAGCGAATAGTTACAATAGAACAGTGTACTGATATCACAACAGATTCTCGACATTTTTGTCCAGTAGGTTGCTGAGACGGTCCGAACATTACCGATGCGGCAAGCGGCATTAAACAGTTGCTTACTGGCGACCTCGCCTGAGGCGTAGACAGATACTTCCTGGCCGCCGGTCCAATGCCAGGAAACCGACCGCAATTCCTGTAACCATAAATGTCCGAAGTCCATGCACATCAGAGCCACAGATCACAAATTGATTTAAATCAGATTGCATTCCGTCGGCTAAACTAGCAGAGGCTCGATTTGCGTTTGAACGACAACCAGCACATCATACGTCGTCTGTTAAGCATCCGCGATCCACGTATACAACAGAACAACCGCCAGCGTTCTCCGATATCTTATACATTTTTATTGATGTTCGTCAGAAAATGTAGCTTACAGACCAACCAAGGCGACGTTGGGCCTGCGATTAATTCGAGTCGCGAAAGTTTGCAACTTGTAATTTGTAGTCTTAAGCCCCGTCCACACCAGCAACAATGTCCAAGCAACATTGCCGAATGCTACAAGTTGAACGATTCTTTCGACAATGTCGAATATTGCTTCGACATTGTTGCTGGTGTGGACGGGGCCTTACATAGTGGATAAGACGCTGACGCTTTAAAACTCCACATGTGTACTTCGTTGCGGTCATCCAGTCGCTTCTTGCACAGATTGACGGAACAAGTCTCCACAGCTGACACTGGAAGCTTGTTCTACAACTTAACATTTACTTTCTCTGGATGAAGAAACATCGTCTCAACTGCATGGAACTAGACCTAAATTAGTGATTTTCATCAACAATCATACTCATATACTCATGTGAGCCAGTCTTCTCATTTGGAGGACATGAGGTCCTTTCCAGCGAAGGAGCACTGGTTAGTACTCACATCTTCTGCTCATTTGCCGTGCAGACAGTTGGTACATGGCACGACATGGCCATTGAGCTGACACAGGAAATTGACAGGCGCATCAGAACCATCACAGAGGACACCAAGGAACAACATTCTTTTTCAAACGCCCGACTATAGCTCTCCTTCCATAACACTATGGTCCCCGAATTAAAGCGCCGTTGCAACCATTTCTTCAGCTTCAATTTTCACGCCTGCGGCTTTGTGCTGGTGGGCAAAAATAGCAATAATAAATTAGCCCCGTACGGGACTGACGGTCGACTCCTACTTTATTTAGGTATTGTGCCCTAATGTAGGAATCCGAGGTCATTTATCAGCCCCCATCATAAATGGGGAAGAGATAGCCTTTGAAAATGGCCGAATTTCCGACTTTCAAGGGCTCATGACCTTGACCTTGACCTTGGATCGGGTCATACTGCATACCGTCATGCATCGCTCGTCGACCTCTACCTACATAACGAATGTCATTGAAGTCGAGGAAACAAAACTTTTTTTGTGGACGGACGGACGTACGGACGGGCGGACGGACATTTGAGACCGGCTTTATTAGGTCTACTCGGAGGAGTCGACCTAATAATAATAAGCAGCTTTTAACGCGCCAGTATCGCCAAGACAAATCGCAGGCGCGAGATCACATGATAGTCTATGAATAACAATAATCTTCAGTTTGTTTTCGAAAGTCTATAATGACGCAAGAGAAAGAAAAGGTGTTCGTTCGACAGCTTGCTTTAGAGCAGCTGACAGTCCGTGAAAGCAATGATGCGACGTGAAGTCGTGACGAAAAGTCGGATTCACCGGCCGTACTCGCCTCGCTCAGGTGTGCAGCTGGTATCAATATTAATGATCGATATGAGACGTGCGGTCATTGCTGTTGTTGCGATTATTATTAGCGCGGCAGTCTGTTAGTGATAGAGGCAGCAGCAATAGCCGTGCAATTCATCAGTAACATGACACGTGGCAGTCACGAAACATCACTCGCAAATCTGGAGCAAAAAAAAACGAGGCGGGTCAAAATACGTGACACAGCCGCAGCTATCAATTAAATCGGTAGACAATGATTACCACCTAAGGGGACACACGTGGAAAATAAAGAAGCAACAATCAAGATTAGACGTCAGAAAGTAGTCCTTCGGCCAACGCATTGTCAACACATGGAATAAACTGCCGCAAGATGTCATCCACGCGAAGTCAGTCAACGTCTTCAAGAACAAATCGGATAAGTTCGCTACGATATGGACATTACAAGCATGATTGCTTTTTCGTCCATTATCATACAAGTACAAGTAAAAGTAAGTAAATTGCCTCCACCGACCACAGTGATTTTTATATGAATACTCGTACTTGCATGAGCTTTGAAGATCATTTTAGCTACTGAAAACCACCTTTCTGGGGCCAATAATTCGAAACATGCGTGGTTTATCGCCTACAACGCTAACTGAAATAAAAACAGTCACGTGTATCTACTTTTAAAAACAGTTAAAACAACACAAAACTGTATTTGCATTCATACTGATGCAATTAAACATTTTACAAATTATGCAGGATCCACCCAAAATTGATTGCATGAAGTTAAGATAGCAACACCAGGACAACACGTCAAATTTCAATGCCACACGTATCATCATGTTACATTGTTTTGTCGTATAACCAAAAATTTCAATTGTGGTGTTATTTTATAAAAAAATATTAGACGGCGAGCTGTGGGCAGGAATAGAGGGCTCAGGCGGCGGCGCGGGCGTGGCCTACGAGGACGGACGGACGGGCGCGAGGTAACGAGCGCGCGGGTACAAGCAAGGCTGGGTAGACGGACGGGCGGGCAGAGGGGCAAGCGGACGGCCCAAATCGAGCCAAAATCACAAAATCACGCGTAGCGCTATTTTGGCTCGTTTATTTTTAAATTTACCAGCTAACTGTATTTCGATACCGAGCGAGTCAGGCTGCACATTGACCAATAAGTGTCACGTGATTGCGTTCTGACCAATCAACGGAGCATACATACATACATGCATATACATACATAGATGGTCATACCAAAATGTGACGAAATGCAACATTAAAAGGACTGTCTCTGTTTGTTTGACAAGTGCTCTTGTTGAGCACGCGAAGAAACAAAGTCAGACAGACAGACAGACAGACAAACAGACAGATGGACGCACGGTTGGATTGGACGAGACATAGGCTAACGCGTGCAACTACGCGGCAGTCATGCACGAGTAGACCATAATTTATACAGTGGGTCGAAACCGTAGCCACAAAAACAAGCATCAAAATATCCAAGCTGCACTGCAGCAAAAACAAAAATAAAGAAAAACTCAAAACAAAAACTGAATAGCTCACAAGAAACGGTCCGGTTAATTGTCCGTGAAGGCAGTTCGGGAGGAAGAAGTGAAACTACGGGGACCGATTAGTAAAACAAGAAGGAGAGAGGTGATTTTGACAAGTTAGTAGCTAATCACATTGTACACTGTCGACACGTATTTACACAGTGCTGCATACCCGAGTCTGAGTGCAACTGACAAGGATTTTAGACATCTAGTTCGTCGCCACTAAATGCAGACAGAACTAAAAGAAGCCAGCAAAAACCCACGACGGCACTGTTTTTGTGCCACGTGACCTCTACCTTTGACCTTTTGACCCTAAAATAAATGGGTTTTTAGTACTCGTAGTGGACCATGCCTATGTCAAGTTTGGTGATCATGGCTGCATCAATTTTTGAGATATTTTCTGGAAACACAGACAAACAAACAAACACATAAACGCCGCTAAACACCCTACCCACACGACCGTCGTCGGCGTAGATAATACTAATGTTTACATACAATAAACACGAGCAGCTAATGGTGTTCGTTGATATTTAACTATTTACGTAATCTGTCTGAAACTAAGTTCCATATACGACGATCCATCATTCCCGGCATGCAACAGAGCGTTGCACATACAGCATTGCACAATCTTATCACAATAATGCGCTGCAGGCGGTTCCAATAGCGACGGAAAATCGGCTCGGATGCACAATATTCCTAATGCATTTAACCATTCGTCAGGCCGAAGATAATGCCCTGTCAAATTTCGTGTAATTTGATATGGGTTGACTGTAAAACATAGGAGTGGAAACGAATGGAACTGTATGGAACTCCTTGCCCATTAGTTGCAAACAGGCTGAACTTGTAACTACTTTTAAGCGCAAACGTAAATCATATTTTGCAACAATCAGAGAAATTTAACTGGAATATTTCTCTTCATGGACTTGATGAAGAGAGCGTGTAAATTTACTTTGTCAAGGCCTTTGACAAATCAATAGGGCGTAGGTTTACAGTGCTGTCAATGCGAACAGAAGACTCCACTATACACTAAACGGAATAAATGGCGTAAGTGTCAGATGTATTTAAAACACATCGGGTTTGAGCATGCCGGAGAAGAAAATCGTCAACACGAGTGCTACACGCATCATTACTGTTACCTAAACTAACATTAAGGTCACTCACCAGCCACGAAGATATAGCAGTTAATAAAATGTTCACGCCAGGCCCAAATATCCTTAAGAATATCATCACATATAGCTAACCTATCAGTAGTACCCAGTGATCGAACTAAGAAAAAAAGTAGTGGGGGACAACACCAAGGCGCCGAAAGCGCCGAGACTTCGACGTCATGTATTACATGGGGTCCACAATTGCAGTGGGGAGAAAATCCCCCTGTCCCCCCGGTAATTCGAGCACTAATAGTACCTACACGTGGCACTTAAATTACTTACTTACTTACTTAGTACGTATTTACAGACATGTAGTTTGCAACTTTTCTGACAACATATCGTTCGTCACATGCCACAAGTACTGTTTGCGTTAGTTTACGCGACTCGTTTTTCATCAAGATGATAGTACCTCCAAAAGGGCGACCGCGAAGTATCTCCTGACCAACACACTGGGACACGGCAGAACTACCCACTGAAAAAAACTGTCAGCAAAATTTGTGTCAAAATAGTATGAGTTTGATGGCGTTAGCCAGTGCTCCTGAAGCAGAAAAGGATATGGTTCTATATGGTTAACTAATTCTTTAACAACCGGATAACCTTGATGATAGACGTGCGTGTTAAAAGACACGACTTTCAAAGACAAATCATTAACGGAAGGCACCACCATCATTAACACTGACGGTATCAGAACACTCCATACAGTTCGCTATGATTGTGTCGTCCGACATTGTTGTCTGCAGGGAAGCATTATAGTCACCGAGACCAACTGAAGCACCTGCAGACGGCGTACGTTGATTGTCCGTAGCAACTTTGCGCCTCTTGTCTAGGGATGCGCGGTATACTAATATCAGAAAAATACCGCGGTATTAAAACTAACGGTATTATATACAGTGGGCTTACTGAATATCGTCCGTAGCATTCTACGTAAATCACTGCATGTAGATGAGATCAGCAGCAGGTCAGCAGCATACATTAAAACTTCAACATAAATGCCAGCAACATGACAACCACGTCCAGTGGCAGAAAGTTTACATATAATAACATTAACACACAGTTATGGGAAAGAGAATCGGCGAGAGCACTGCAGACGCACGGTTGGATTTTTGCAGAAGTTGTCTACAATTGATGACGTAACGAAATACCGCGGTATACCGGTATCGCGGTATTTTTGAGACGGTATATTATCGTCGGGTTGTTCCGTGGTTTTTTTTGCACCGCGACGCTATGCTAGCGCGATATATGCTGTCATCGTGTCTCTGTCTGTCCGTCCGTCCGTCTGTCTGTCTGCCATAAGTCGGAGTTCCGCAAAAATGGCTAAACTTAGGATCACAAAAGCAACACTGTACGATAGCCCTGGGAATCTGGCCTTCTGAGGCCAAAAATCTCGGCGAAATTCCGACGGAATCACCCCCAACAGGGGCGCCAAATAAAGGTGGGGTAGGTTAAAACGGCGATTTTCGACCAATGTCTCGATATATCTCAAAACGGTGGAAAATAGGTACATAGTTACTTCGGAACGCTAATAGGAATGCGTACGTGCTCTATTTATTGGTGCTATTTTCAGTGACCTTGAGTGACCTTAACTACTCCAAACCACCTCATTTTTACATTTTGTATCACCTTTCGTATCTTCGTAGTGAGTGGAGATGGAGGCTTTAAATTTAGTAGGTAAGTTGACGGTAGCAAGTGCTAGCCATGTATGACAAACAATCCCTAAAAGGGGCGTGGTTGGATCACGTAAACCATTTACATTTTGGAGGACACCAACCATATATCAGGAACGGCTGATCACCTCAGGCGCTGTCAGCTTAGTTCGCCGGTGAGTGTGGTAAACATCTGATGGTCGTCGGACAACTGTTGATCACACCCGCCATCGAGGTCTGCATTCAGCAGCTAGCCCGAGTAGAAGAAATGATTTGATTACCATAATTATGCGATACGGAGTATTAAGCAAGCGCTGAGCCACTGCGTAGCGCGGGTCTGTCAGCGGCAGCGGAGACTCTTGTATTGTTACCAACCGAGGACCGCTCAATTGATTGTCGCGGTTGTTGTTGATCATACGTACGTAGCCCACCTGAGCAGCGCACCTGGCCTGCAGTAGCTGCAAGTCACGTGTGATAGTGGATAAGACTGATGAATATTCATCGACCCTATCACCAAGATTTTAGCTCTCGGTTCGACGTACATGCGGTTTCTAACTTGCTACAGCCAAATTTCGTTACCACCACCGGGATCATTGGGACTTGCTAAAGTGGGCGCCCTCGTATAAGGAAACGAATAACATTACGGTTTTTGGTTGCTACCGGATTACAGGGGCAGCTACAGTGATCAAAATCTATGAAAAATAAACCAAATTTACGTTCTCAGAATTGTCCCGTCAGCCACAAATGTTCAAACAACTTAGGCCCGTTGTTGAAAAGTGGCTTTGTGAACTTCTAAAGGCAAAATGGCCACAGTTTACGGTAGATCAGGCAATATCCGAACGTTCTGATGTCACACTTACTCGGAATTCCTTTCTTTCCAAAATTATTAAAAGCCGTTATTGTTAGAGGGGTATATAACAAAATAAAAAAGACGTTTAGACTTTAGGAACGCAGTATATACAGCCATGTATGTCACATCATCATATCACGTCGGTTTCTATATAATATCCGACCTGAGCGCCTTAGAGATGAGCAGCTCATAATACAGCGATATTCAAATAAGCCTAAAGCCGTGTTCAGAGTCGGATCTGGCGCTCTTAACACGGCTTAAGGCTTACTTTTAACAGAAGCAGCGAGAAAATGACGTTTATCGAAAACCGAGGCGGCTCATCTTACTTTTCCGGACATGCGGCCGCTAAGCAGCTTAACATCGGCGCAGTATTAGCAACGCAGAAACCTACAATAAATAGTTATGAGAGGCGTAGGACAAATCTGGCCAGGTTACGGTAATTGTCAAGAAGCGATGAGAATGGTGCTGGGGTTGTGGTTTTAGAAAAGAGGCGAATCTTAACTGCACTTAACAGAATAATTTATTATTATTTTCGGTTTAATTGATATTAACATGACAGATTTTTATCTACAGCAGCCTATCTGCTGCCATCGCACCATAATTCGTGGAAATCCGCATAAATTGTTGGCAAATTACTTTTTCTTAGCTACTCGGTTTTTGTTTTTATTTTTCCCTTATTTTTTCGTTTCTGTGCCGCGCGCTAGATTAAGCTGGCCATCTCATCAGCTTTTGGGCGCATGTAAATCTATCGTATCGTATCGTACCATAATTTATTCAGCAAACGTGTTGTAACAGTATGAAACCGTACCAGCGAAGTCATGTGGCAGTTGATGGCTCTGATCTACTACAATGTTTAAATAAACTTACTTACTTACTTAACTGATATTGCTGAAGTGGCCACTTATTTTATGCTACAGTCACATTCGAATTTCGAAGTGAGTTATGATCTTTGACATGACTTCGCTGGTAAGAGCGTGATTAACATTGTTGCCGTTTTAGAGCTATGACTCTGTCGCTCTTACACTTGGTTGTAAACTGGGCAGTTTTTACGGTTTATATTTGGAAATCCGTATAAGTTAATCGTGTTCAGACTGGGCCTACGTGTCATCCAGTCAAAATTTGTTGCAACAGTTTGAACGATTGCATAAAAATGGCATTTTTAAAACATTAAGCAGTTTTTACATAGCGGCAGTCCGCCATCTCGGATTTTTAGAAGTTCGAAATTTTAACGGCCGGAAAGACAATGTGCGTCACCATGCCAAATTTTGTGCCGATCGGTCAAACCGTTGCGGAAATATGGCCATTTTTCGATTTTTTAAAAGATGACGGCCGTCCGCCATCTTGGATATTTAAAGGTTCAAAATTTTAACTTCCGATACGGTTCGAAGGGTCAGTGTGCATCATCGTGCCAAATGTCCTGCTGATCGACAAAACCGTTGCGGAATATGGCCGTTTTTTTCAAGATGGCGGCCTTCCGCCATCTTGGATTTTTAAAACTTCGCCCTTACAACAGTGTAAGCAGCCGAAAAATACGCACTGCTTTCGAAATACGCTATCGAGTATCTCGCACCGCGGTCTGCTGCTGACATCGTCGATTCTGTGCCGTCGGCGGTCGGCCGTCCGTCACATCTTCGGACTGGGCGATCATCATTGTGTTGATTTAGCTAAATTACAACGACGCACGAAGCTCGCGGCAACGTAGCCATCCATACCTGTACACCGTCAGTCACAGAAGGAGACATTCCGTTCTTGTCCATAGCTTCGCCAAATGCCGACGGATTTCAGAAACTACATCGACATTATTGACCCACTGCCCCTGCAGTCAGTGCTTAAAGTAGTTTGAAAAAGATGGGGGCTCCCTCTTACCTGTTACCCCCTCTCCGTTATCCCCTCCCTCATTCTACCACCACACTCTTTCTTTAAGCTAAGAGCTGGGGGCTGACCCCCTCCCCCTTACTTTAAGCCCTGCCCTACAGTGAATTCTAGAATTCGAAGCAAAACGTTTGTGCAGAGTCCATTGCGCAATACTGCGTTTACACTTGGGAGGAATGCGTACAAATTTACACATAAATTAGGTTAAAATATCGTCGAACGCCGCCGTAGACTTGCACTGTTCGGTCACGTTAGATGCCAATCAACGACTCACCAGGCACTGAAAAACACTGTTGATGTGAAGTCTGGTCACCGACCTGACGTCAAGTGACTGAGACTTCCTGGCAGTTGACAGCTTCAGTGAGTACGCTATACGAAGATTTAGCAATGCCAGATTTTTGAGACCGTCCCCCGGGTTCGCACACGTTCGATCGCGGTCGACCGACGTCGACGGCCGTAATGCGCCGTAGACGGCCGCAGAGAGAACGCTACTTCATGCACTACGATGGAGAATTCGAAATGTTTTGGGGTCTAACTTCCTTCCGGACACACTGTAGTTAGATTTTCATATTTCACTTGCTGTATTGTTTCTACCATCATAAGACCTCGCACGAGCTTCTCAGCGAACTCGTACCACGATCATATAGTACGTGTAACGACGGATTAGACATGAGCAGCAATACATTTAGCATTCTCTTTTCTGCCAAATGTAATTGAGTAATTCCCATTGACATTTATTCCCATTGAATTTTATATTCGCGATATATTTCGATTTCCATTTCGATCAGTCTAAATGCCTATTTTTATTCCCTCCGATCCTAGTCCCAATGGAATCGGCAAGCGTGTGCATTTATTGTCTGACGATACGAATTTTAAACAAATAATTAACAGTACAAACAGGTTAAAAAAGGGCAAGGTATAGCAATAAAATAATTAGCGTATGGAAGAAATTTTATGGACAATACCAGTGACGTTCCCGTTTTTTAACTCTCAATACCATTTCCGTTTAAAGTGATTATACATTCCAGTGTCGTATTAGCGCTCGGGCATCGCATGGCGAAGGGTTCATGTTCTGCCGATGTTATTTTTTCATCTTTTAACGGTCTCTTGGAGACCGATTATCTCAGAATATACTGGACTGATCTTTATCAAATTTTTAGTACAGGAACATATATGGGTGGGCATAATCAATAAAAATTTTCACGATCGTTTAAGGGACGTTGCTAAGGTAACCGAATTTTGGCGCGAGTCTTTGGCGCCTTCATTCGGTGGACTGACATTCCACAACCGATGGGAGAATCGCAACATGGATGCGCGCGTTAACACGCCGATGACCCGGCTACGTCTTTTAAAATTCGGTGAACTTCGGTCCAGTAACGCATGAGTTAGGCGGGCTACACGCTGGGCTTTGCCACACATCTCTAGTTCATCCCTACTCCGACAAACCTCGTAAGCGTCGGGTATGTTGACGGCGCAGCCGGTCTGGGCGGCGTATCCGACGAGTCCGGAGCCCCACGGCACCCGCCATTCCTCTGCGTTGCACTCGCCGACCGTCGAGTTGGCGCTGACGTTGAACAGCTTGCTGACGAGACAGCGCTCGTCGCCGCCGTCCGCCGGCACCCAGTCGCGACGTCGTTCGACGTGGAACAGCGAGCAGCGGTCGGCGTCGACCAGCAGACAGACGTTCTGGAGGATCTTGTGCGAGAGTCGAGTCACGTCGAGGTCGTTGCAGATGTCCAGGATGAGCTCGTTCATCAGCTCGCACGCGTCCAGCGTCCGCAGCTCGCTGTTGCGACGTCGCGACGCCCTGTTTCCCGGAGCGCCTCCGTCCGCCGAGTCTCTGCTGCCGCCGGCCGCCAGGAACGACGGGACCCCGTCGACGGTCGTCACCATCCGGCTGAGCGTCTTCCCGCGCTTCTCGAACTCCTGCGCCGAGATCTTCCGCGCCGGGGTGTTGGCGCCGGAGCCGGGCCGGGACGCGCCGGACCCCGGCCAGGCGGCGACGCCGTCAGCGGATGTGGTGCAGGCCAGTGCCGGCGTGGTCGACGCCGGCACGCCGGCGCCCGTTCCGAGCAGGTACTCGAGCACGACCGGAGCGGGACAACGCGCCACGTAGTCCGCCACGAAGTCCGGATGCGCGTCCAGCCACCTTTCTACGAACCCCGCCTCATCCATGCCGGCCATTCCTGCACTCCGCGAATCGGAATTCCAGTCCGAGAAGAAGGAAGCCGGTGAGACGGGGGTCGTGGGGGCGGGAACCGGCCTAACCGGTCGAACGGTTGACGCGTAGTTCCCCGTCGTTCTACTCGTCGTCGTCAACTATCCGTCAATATTCACTGCGTCAATGACGTTGATTACGAGCGACGGTGTCGCCAGAGAAAAACTCCTCAGCGACGGCACGGCCTTGATTTCTGCCCGTTAATGCTGCTGCTGCTGCTGCTGCACTCAGAGCTGGCGGGAAAGGCTTCAGCGTGGATTGACGCACCGCTCGCAACCAGCCAGCTGGCTTGTCGGTGATAACTACGAGAAAGCTTCCGCGTAACAAGCCTCGACTGCGCAGTCAGCTCCAGGTGGCGTAGCAGCAGCGAGTTCTGGGCTTCAACGTACATCAACCTGCGACCTCTATAGGGGCAACAAAACTTAAGTAGCACCAGAGAAACTAGACGCCAGCCTTACAAGAGTGCAAAGACCCACACCGGCTATGTTTTTGTGACTTGTTACCTAAACCTTTAATTTTTTGATCCCCCAAATGAAATGATTTCCAGAACTCGTCGTGGAACATTTTTGCATCGGTTTATGAGATATCGTGACGGTAAAACAGTCAGACACACAGACAAACGCCGGTGAAAACCTTACCAACGCGACTGTCGTCGGCATGGGTAACTAGACGGGTTGCAGTGTATCTGGGGACACACTGCAATATAGGCTCGAAGAGAGCGTTCACCATCGGCGTACTCGACATGTGACACAACTGTTTACTTATTTACTGACGCACAAGCTGTTTAGTTTCCGCATTCGACGATACCTAGTGTCACGTGCCTGCGACTGGGTGATGTCAGCGTTATCTGCCGTGTTACTTACTTTCAGTTTCCAATTCAGTCTGATTTCCTTCAATATATCGCTCACTAGGCTGCACAAGAGCCATATCTATGGCTCTGGGCCGCACCAGCACTGCAGTGTACTATTGGACAATATAGGACAACGGACGTTACCGAAAATTCGGGTAAGTCCCTTTCTTGTGCGCAGTGGAACGACTTTGAAATGACTCTAACAATAAAAATGGTAACTAGACATCCCATAGGGGACCATTTGACCGTACGTTTTTGGCATTTGTAATCATTGCGGAGTAATGACGGCCTGAAGTCGCAAGAACTGGAAATTATGTAAGCAATTTTTGCATTTTTTGGAAAAACGATCCCTCTCAATGTGTCGCTACTGCGCGGACCGGGCCCAAAATCTGCCAGGGCCAGCCCGCACATTTGGCTCACACTGTTCCAGATTGCATCCAAATCGGTTCACTTTCGGCGGAGTTATTGCCGAACGCGTGAAGACCGTTTTTGCCCCGTAGAGTATTTACAATGTAGGCTCTTAGAGCCTGTAATAACTGCGAATCGAACAAAAGTTGCTGAACGAAAAAGTATGTGAACGGTTTGGATTTCCGTAACAGCGTACACGCTATGCTAATCACCGCTATATAGGCCTACCGTTAACGCCTTTGAAACGTATTTTGAAAGTTTATCTGCGACATGGAATTTATGGTTTTGTCTCATGCCGTAAGCCTATTGGTCGATGCCGTGAGAGTGCATCTAATGCCCCCGACTTGTTGCTGAATCTGATCCCGGATCCCCTCTCACGGCCTCACTAAGCCACTGCCAGCTTCGTCGACTGTCGACGGATGCTACAGAGGTCGTTGAAGAAGTCGTCGTGTGACAACCAGGTAGCAGCATGAACTGCAATTACTGTCTTTGACGCCGACTGCTGGCTCAGACCACGCCAGTCTACGTCGCCGACCTGCGTGTACAAGATGAAAGAAAAGGAAGGAAGAGTATTTATATAGCGCCGTTTATGCTACGCATAGTCTCAAAGCGCTCAGACATGGATCACACAGTTTCACCTGCAAATTACACCATGCCTGCTTTTCTTTCGTAAGCGTTCACCAGATGGCGCAGATGTGGGGCAGTCTAGTGGCGGTCGGTGGCGTCTGTCGTCGTCAGCTGTCGTCGTCTGTCGTCTGTAACGCTCGCATATGCAATGTAACTCACCAGGGGGCAGCAAGCAGCGGGCCAGTCGTGTTACGACCCGTTAGCGCCACACCTTATTTCTTCTATAGTAGCTTTGCAAGAAAAATGTACGTGTTGTTATACGTTATGTTTACCGAACACGGTGTATAACGAGACTATCCCCTAAACATTTGCGTCATGTCGGGCACCAGCGCAGGCTGTCGGCTTCTGCGAGAAATCTGTCACCGGTTATTTCGGCGGCAGATGAGGCGGTTCGTAAACACTCGTTACAGTGCGACGGCAGCAGATGAGCCATTACGTCATCATCAGCATCATGCAATACGTCATTGTGTCGCTCTTATCTGCCCGGCATGACGTCAGTTTGTCGTCGTTGTGGGTGGTCTGCGCGGTCCATGGACACGCACTCCGATCCGCAGCGCGGTTCGACTTCCCACAGACTGTTTGAAGACGCTGTTGCAAGTTCGATGCACTTTACGACGGTCAACGACGAATTTGCGACCGGAAATGAAACGTGCGCGAGCTGTATGTAATTCGGTCCAGTTCGGTCTTCGTCTATCTCGTTGATCGCTGCCGAACCGCTGTTAAATTTACTTGCGTACCGGCAATTAACTCCGTGTATTTAGATTTCAGTCCGAACGTTCAGATTTCGGTTAGAGCGAAACCAGCGAAGAGCGGGAAATATTTCGCTACGGCCATTCTTTTATTTTCATGCACCATATCTTCGCAATGTAAAAACTTCGTAGAAAAGTATTAACGTGTAATTTTAAATGTCAGATTCAGGGCTCTCGTTTGTAGACGTATCGGCGTATTGTACGTCTTTAAAAAAATCACAATATACGGCCGAAAATCGATGGTTGGACGTATAGATACGCCAAAAATTTAAAGGCCGCGCGTAAGCGTACGTCCACAAAAATGCTCTACGTACTCAGTTGGTTTTTCGCAAAACGTCGGGTAAAAAAGTCCAATTTTTTTAAATGTACGTATTTAATTGCCGATTATTAATTTAGTTTGCTTTTGCATTAAAGGCAAACGCGCACCGTTCAACGTAAACTAATGTTAACAAAATCACAATGTTAAAATTTACTACACACACGAACATCATTTATACAAATTGTCGCTGGAATGAAAAACACACGCACATTTGCTTATGGTGCAACAGGTGCATATTACGTCAAAAAATCATGCATCGGGCTATCTGGCGAGCACACAGGTTACGATTATAGGTCAAATTTTACAGGTAAGGCTTACGTCCAACATTTGACCTATATGCGTAACGTAGGACAAAAAAAAATAACATCTGAGTCGTATGTACGCCATCTCACGAAACCGTAACAAGAGCCGTGGTCAGATTGAGTAAACTTGATATCGAATGACTTTTCGTTTTAATTAAATCAGTGACACGTTATTTATGCATACAGTTGTTGCTTTTTCAGCGTGTTAATGAGCGGCTACAGCGACTGATCAGTCTTGCTTTGCGTCGTTCATAAACATCAGAGCAGATCAATCTCGTCCGAACGATCTCACCCTGGTTCATCCAGTCTGGAGAAAAAGAACCCGCCCAAGCCCAAGGACTTGTCCTAGAGTCATATATCATACGCAGCTCATATTATGCTTGCAAACTTGCATGTTTTAAACTTGAGGAGTAAAACCATTTGTGGTCAATTTAAATTAAATTAAATTAAATTACATTACATTAACAACTTAACTACACCATGATTCAGAAAAACGCATCCTAATTCGTATGACTGTAGTTTCTACAAATGTTGACCGATTTCTATAATATTTGGCATACTGAGCTAATTTGCAACACTGGTACCGGTAGTAACTAAAGGATGCACAGAAACGGCGCAATAAAAAGAAATAGACCTCATACGTAAAGCGATTGCGACAACTGTTTTGTAGCCGGATAGCGGATGAAGGCTGATACATAACCACCAGCGTGGATGGAATCGCGGACCGGAAGTAGACCTAGTGTATCAGGTCTTCACACGTCCGATGGTCCGAGCTCATTACTGTCCTGCCGGTGACGTCACACGGAGGGAGAATCCATGACGTCATCGCGACCGTCGACCCCATGTTGTCGGTCGGCTGCCTGTCATCACCTTCCGTCGATGCGACAACGGTAGTGACACCGTTCATTAGCGGCCACCTGGCGAGTGCAGACTGAACGAAAACGGTGACCTGACCTCGAAACACCGCGGCTTGACCTCACGTGAAATCTCGCGAGACTAATTACCGTCTTTAGGATAGATAGCCGTAATTACTAACGGCATAGCAAAATGGAAGATGAGTCGCCAGAAATGGAATGGTTGAGAACAATACATTTTTCTCTGGATAAGCTTATACAGTGTAAGTTTCACTGCCTGCCAAAACAGCCAGCGCCCTCTCAAATATGACAAAAGCGCGAAGTCTTCTTCTTCGAATCCGCACTAATAGACAAGGTCTGTTACTTCATCAAAAATTGACCGATTTCCAAAATTCTTCCAGCGACAGACTTAGCAGTAAATTTGTAGTAAAGCGGTTGTTCACGTAAGATCCTACCATACATCTAACGCAAAAATCACATTAATTTAGAAGGCCTACAGGTGTTACATAAGTCTTTGAAACAGGTATTGTGAATAACGATAAATTTATACAGTATAGACGCGTTTCAGGCGTGGTGGGAATTTTTACCAAACAATAGCTTAACAAGGTGTCGCCCTAACGAAACGTATCACGACTGGCCCGCCGTGGATTGTCGGCCTCCCGACTGCCCGCGTGCCCGGCGGCCGGCCTGCCCGCCGCAGTATTACATACGACGACAGACGATAAACGCCGCCAGACGCCAAAAAGCAAAACAATACTGGCCTTTAGGCGGGCCAGTAATAATTAAGAATCAGTTCAGTGAAAGGATGTTTAAAACTGGTCAACATGTGGCTAAGTTGCAGCAAAAGTAAAAAGTATAGGCCAACTCAGCCTCCTAACATCTGTGGGACGGGAAATGAATACCGGCCTAAGTGTGGTAATGCTGTGCGGCTGGGAGTAAAGGCAGGATGGCTCATTTCATTCATAGATAAAAGTGTTGGTGGCAGGTAAAACCGATCCCTTTAACACGTGCCATACCTGATCGCGTTAAGCCCCGTCCATACTAGCAACAATGTCGAAACAACATTGTCGAACGCTACAAGTTGAACGATTCTTTCGACAATGTCGAATGTTGCTTCGACATTGTTGCCGTTTTGGCAACAATGTTGCCGGTTTCGGCAACAATGCCGAACGAAATTTCGTCCTTTCGACAATGTCGAAACAAACTGAAC